>FWPU01003117.1_pt1 | contig 42904 bp, 36 predicted proteins | sample 2228361 | NCBI WGS metagenome assembly FWPU01 (sample SAMEA103939777, study PRJEB20133) | metagenome | reverse complement strand
TGCAGGATTTTATCAACCCGATTCAGCTTCCTAGATAGCTGGTAAAACTTTCAGGTGCTTGGATGGAAAGCTCTACCCCCATTACGATAAAAGAATTGATCGAGGCGTTGCTCGATCTGGACAAGCCTTTGAATCCCCGCTACCTGTATCGGTTTTCGGATTTAGAGGGTGCTGAGCTGAAAGAGCTGGCACAATTCTGGCCGCAGGTGCCTGTCTGGCGGCGGCAGGCGATCATGGAGGACATTGAGTCGTTGGGAGAAGCGGATTCACTGCTGTCCTTTGAGGCTTTCTGCCGCTATAGCATCGGCGACACCGACGCAACCGTGCGCGAACTGGCGATCCGCTCGCTGGGTGACTTCGACAGTCCGGATATGATTCCCGTCTTCCTTGATCTTATGGTGAACGACGTTGCTGTCAACGTGCGGGCGGCAGCGGCCACTGCGCTGGGGAAATATGTCTACATGGGGGAGGTGGATGAGCTACAGGCAGCCACTTTGCATCGCATCGAAGAGCAGTTGCTCGAGGTGGCTCAGGGAAACGATCAAATCGCTGTCCGCCGGCGCGCTCTGGAATCGCTGGGTTACTCCAGCCGGGCGGAAGTGCCCGGATTGATTCAGAACGCCTACGCCTCCGGCAACCAGGACTGGCTGGTAAGCGCGCTGTTTGCCATGGGGCGCTCGGCTAACCCTAAATGGGCGCCCTTGCTCACCCGCATGCTGGACAACAGCTCTGCGGAGGTGCGGGCAGAAGCTGTGCGGGCAATCGGCGAGCTGGAGCTGAAGAAAGCCAGACCGCGCTTGCTTCGCTTGCTGGAGGATGAAGACGCCGACGTGCGCATGGCGTCGGTCTGGTCGCTCTCCCAAATCGGCGGCGAGGGGGTGCAAGATGCCCTGGAAGCCCTGTATGAAATGACCGAGGACGATGAAGAGGCGGAGTTCATCGCCTCTGCGCTCGAGAACCTTGCTTTTACCGAAGAAATGGACCTGATGCCGCTGCTGGATATTTACGAGGAAGATGAGGCCGATCTGCTGGATTTTGGCGTTGATGATGAGGACGAAACCGATTGATCGTTTGCCGAACAGGGCGAATTCGCTGCTGAGTGTGTCTTCCCGTTGTTTTCCGATTTGAATCTGCTTGACCCAGGGCTTTGCATACCGTATGATTGCCTTGTAGCCGGCAGGATGCCGGTTGGCGCTCTCTCAGCAGGGCAGAGATGAGAGGACGGGCATCCCTGTTGCTGCAGACTGGTCAGATTCTTGCACTGCTCCCAGCTGGTACGATGTTTAAGTATTTTTCCCCACTTGAGCTGGACAGGATTGGGCTATGAACATTCGAACCTGGCTGTTGGCGCTCACTGGTGTGCTGTTAACGCTTCTGCCGCTGTCCTCAGCCTGGGCGCAGACGCGCCAGTTTGAAGGCGAGGCTGTGGTGGAATTTGGCAGGCAGATCGAGTTCCGCGGCGAATATCTGGGCGATGATGCTCCGCAGAGCGCTGTGCTCTTCTACCAGGTCGAAGGCTTGCCGGAAACCCACAGCGGCGCGGCGACCATTGCCGCCAATGGCGATCTATCCTATGGGTTGAACCTGACACAGCAGCCCATTCGCGCCTTTTCAGAAGTAAAATTCTGGTTCGAACTTACCACTGCGAATGGGGAAAAGCTGGCCAGCCCTGTATTTTCCGTCTTGTATGAAGATACCCGCTTCGAGTGGAACGAGCGACAAACGCCGCGCTTCCGCGTGCACTGGTATTCCGGAGATGCCCGCTTTGCTCAGGATATTCTCGATGTCGCTGAGCTTGGCTTGCAGAGCGCTCAAGGACTGATGCAGCTCGTGTTGCAGCAACCGGTTGATATCTATGTCTATGGCAGCGCGCTCGAGATGCGCGCCGCCTTGCAGTCCTACAGCCAGAGCTGGGTCGGCGCGCATGCTGACCCCGACTTGAGTGTGATGCTGATTTCATTGCCAGCCGGGCCGGAGCAACGCCTCGAGATGGAACGCCAGATACCCCATGAGCTGATGCACATCTTGCTCTATCAGAAGATCGGCCCGGGATATGCCAATTTGCCAGCCTGGTTGAATGAAGGTCTGGCGTCGGTCGCCGAGCTGTACCCCAACCCCGATTATCTGATCCTGTTGGAAAATGCACAGCGCAAGGGGGCGTTGCCGGCGATGCAATCGCTCTGCCGCTCGTTTCCCAGAGACGCCTCGGGAGCCTTCCTGGCTTACGCCCAATCGGCGTCGTTTACCCGCTATTTGCATCAACGCTTCGGTTCGAGCGGGATGGAGCGCCTGGTGCAGCACTATGCGGATGGCAGGGATTGCCATAGAGGCATAGAGGCGGCGCTGGGAATCCCGCTGTCCCAATTGGAAATTGAATGGCGGGCGGATGTTTTCGGCGAGAACATCTATCGGACGGCGCTGCTGAGCTTTCTGCCCTGGCTTTTCCTGCTCGCGGTCGTCATTTTCATCCCGATCACGATTGTGCTGTTTGGTCGGCGTCGGCGACTGGCCGGTTCTGCAGTGAGTTAAACGCCTCAGCCCCAAAACGATCCTTCCAGGAGAACGGGCTTCTCTCTGAACATCGAGGTGGAATATGGAAGAGCAACAGGTTCAACGGCTGCATGCCATTGTCGAAGGAATGGTGCAGGGGGTTGGCTTTCGCTATTTCGTTGTCGATAATGCGCGCCTGCTAGGCCTCACCGGTTGGGTGCGCAACCGCTGGGATGGCAGCGTGGAAGTCCTGGCTGAAGGGGATCGGGCGCGTTTGGAAGTATTGCTGGATGCCTTGCATCAGGGGCCGCGTTCGGCGCGGGTGAGTCAGGTGCGGGTAGAATGGCAGACCGCCCGCCAGGAATTTTCCAGCTTTAACATCCGCACCACGGTGGTCTGAGCCGATTTCAACCAAAGCCCACCCCTCGCTCTTTAAGCGAAACATAGCGCCCCCGACCGATCACCAGGTGGTCGAGCACCTCGATGTCCAGCAACTTGCCCGCCTGGACGATGGCGCGGGTGATGGCAATGTCGTCGGGACTGGGAGTGGGGTCGCCGCTGGGATGGTTGTGGACAACGATGATGGACTTGGCCATCCTTTTCACGGCGGTGCGGAACAGCTCGCCGATGCGTGCTTGCGAGGAGTCGAGCGAGCCTTTATAGACGTGCTCGATTTTGAGGATGTGGTTGCGCGTGTCCAGGATCATCACCCACAATTCCTCCTGCTGCAAGGCGCTCATCTCATACATCACCAGGTTGGCGGCGTCTTGCGGGCTGTGGATGGCAGGCGGCTCAATTGAATTTTCCTGCGCCATGCGCCTTCCCAGTTCGATGGCAGCTTTGATCTGAGCGGCTTTTGCTGGGCCAATCCCTTTTTCCTGGCAGACATCCTCGAAAGCCGCCTGATGGATGCCGCGCAGCCCGTCGAGCTTTTGGAGCAGGCGTTGCCCCACCTGGACGGCGTTCTCTCCAGGAACGCCGGTGCGAATCAGGATAGCCAGCAGTTCGGCGTCGGTGAGTGCACCAGCGCCCAGGCGTTCCAAGCGCTCACGCGGCCGCTGGGATTGATCGAGGTCTGCAATGCGATAGCCTGGCGCGTCTGGTTTGCCCATGTTGCCTCCCAGATGTGCAAACGGTTTCGGGGTGACGAGAGAGTGATTGCGCTGCCGACGGAACGTTCAACCTGCAGCAGATGATCTCCACGCTGGCGGCGATGCTGATGTACTTCCGTGCTATAATCGCGCCGAGGGAGCGAGGTATGCTGATTGATCCAAGCACTTTTTCCGGCATTGTCATCCTGCTCGCCGCTTTTGCCGGCGCTTTTTTGGCGGCTTTATGGCTCAGCCTGATGATATGGACGGCGCGCGACATCCGCGCTCGCACCCGCGATCCGCTGGCGCGCATCCTGGCTGTACTGGTTGTTGCCATCCTGTTTTTACCCGGCATTGTCGTCTACCTGATCCTGCGACCACCGCGCACCCTGGAACAGGAGTATCAGAGCGCCCTGGAAGAAGAAGCCCTGTTGCAATCCATTGAAGATGCGCCGCTTTGTCCGGGATGCGGTCGCCGGGTGAAAGAAAACTGGGTGGTCTGCCCTGGCTGCCATACCCGCCTGAAGAAGAATTGCCATCAATGCGGTAAGCTGATGGAGCTTCCCTGGAATCTCTGTCCCTATTGTGCTGCGCCTGCGCCAGGGATGCGCCGCGAGGCGCAAACCCTGGACGACGCCTTGCGACCGTTGCAGGTCGAAGCTGCCGAGGTGGATTTGGAAACCGAGGCAGTCGCCGAGCCAGAGCAAGAAACCGACTCTCCATAACCTCTCTCATTGCCCGCCGAGCCAGGTTGGGCGCCACAATTTCAGCGCGGCTGCCGCTCTGCCGTGTCAATCACTGTTTGCGGTTGCCGGCTCTCTTCCCGCGTCAGTTGCGGATAGGCGCGTTCCTTCACAGCTTTCAAGAAGGCGACAAAAAGGGGATGCGGCCGGTTGGGGCGGGAGAGGAATTCCGGGTGGAATTGCGTCCCCAGCATGAAGGGGTGATCTGCCAGCTCGGCTATCTCCACCAGGCGACCATCGGGAGAGATGCCAGAATACCGTAATCCAGCGTCTTGCAGCACCTGCCGGTAAGCGTTGTTGAACTCAAAGCGGTGGCGATGCCTTTCATGCACCACGTTCTGCTGATAGGCAGCCGCAGCGATGGTACCGGGCTGCAGATGGCATGGATACAAGCCCAGGCGCATGGTGCCACCCATGTCGGCGATGCTTTTCTGATCCGGCATCAAGTCAATGACCGGATGAGGCGTGGCGCGGTCGAACTCACTGGAGTTCACTTCTTCGTCGCCAAGCACATGGCGGGCGAATTCGACCACCATGAGCTGCATCCCCAGGCATAATCCGAGATAGGGGACTTTATTTTCTCGGGCGTACCTGGCAGCCTGGATTTTTCCCTCGGTGCCCCGGCTGCCAAAGCCGCCCGGCACCACGATTCCATCCGCCTGTTGGATTAAGTCCCAGCCTTTGCCCTTCTCCAGTTCCGCCGAGTGCGTCCAAACGATATCCACCTCGACCCCCAACGCCAGCGCAGCGTGCTTCAGGGCTTCGCGCACGCTCATGTAAGCGTCATGCAGTTCGACATATTTGCCCACCAGGGCTACCTTGACGATCGGTTTGGGGCGGCGGACTTCTTCCACCAGGGCTTCCCATTCCCTCCAATCGGGGTTTTTGCGGGGAGTTAGACCGAGCCGTTCCAGCACTTTCTCACCGGCGCCTTGGCGCTCCAACAGTAGCGGTACCTCATACAGGATTGGCACGGTCACCATCGGAAAGACAGCCTCGCGCTTGACATCGCAAAACAGGGCGATCTTGTCGCACAGTTCGTCATCTACGGGGTGGTCGGACCGGGCGACGATGAAATCCGGCGAGATACCAATCGAGCGCAGCTCTCTGACCGAGTGCTGGGTGGGCTTGGTTTTGAGTTCTCCGGTAGCGCCGATGTAGGGCAGCCAGGTGACATGGATATAGACCGTGTTTGCGCGCCCGATGTCGGTGCGCATCTGCCGCAGCGCCTCCAGGAAAGGCAGCGACTCGATGTCACCCACCGTGCCGCCGATCTCCACCAGGACGATCTCGGCGCCGGTAGTTTTACTCACCAGGCTAATGCGCCTTTTAATTTCGTTGGTAATATGGGGAATCACCTGGATCGTGCCGCCCAAGAAATCGCCGTGCCGCTCTTTGCTGATCACCTCGGCGTAAACCTGGCCGGTGGTTACGTTGCAAACGCGATTCAGGCTGATGTCAATGAAGCGCTCATAGTGCCCGAGGTCCAGGTCGGTTTCGGCGCCGTCGTCCAGCACAAAGACTTCGCCATGTTGGTAGGGGCTCATCGTGCCAGGATCGACGTTGATGTATGGGTCGAGTTTTTGCACCGCCACCCGAAAGCCGCGCTCCTTGAGAATGCGACCCAGGGCTGCGGCGGTCACACCTTTGCCCACCGAGCTCACCACGCCGCCGGTGAAGAAAATGTATTTGGTCGTCATCCCTACCTCCTCAAGTTATCCATACGCCGCCCTATTGATAAAGCCATCCCCATCTCAGCCCGACAATTCCACATCCAAATCGGTTATAACGGAAGTGGGGAGGTCTGATCTGCGGCGACCTCCCCACGTTGAACCCTTGTACTGGTAGCATTGAGCGCTTTACCCCACCAGTCGCGCCAGATGCTCGGCTGCCCGGCGCATTTCCAGGAAGATCAGGCCCAACTTGGCTCCTTCGCGTGCCAGGGCAGTCAGCACGGCTTCTTCGCCAACGGCGGTCAGGATCACGTAGCCGTTGTCGCCGCGTATATACACCTGTTCGAGGGCGCCGCGACCCAGTTCGCCAGCGATGCGCTCTCCCAGGCTGAGCATTGCCGCCGACATGGCTGAAACCCGATCTTCTTCCACCTCGGCTGGCAGTGCAGATGCCATGATCAGACCATCCACAGAGACAACCGCCGAAGCCTCGATTTCAGGGGAAGCGGCCTGCATCTCGCGCAGCCTTTCGACCATTAACTCCGTCCGTGATCGCGTCATCGGTCATCCCCTCCGTGCACAGGTTTCGTACTGTACCTGATTACACCCTCAGTTTACCATAACCCCATCACAAATGCAAAATTGCACCGGTTCGTCTGATGTTCGGATGTCAGGTGTCTGGAAAATTCACCATAGACAAAACCCCCAACCTCATGTAAAATAACGCCCCGTGGAATAGGAACGAGCTGGAGGATTGATCTTGGCTAACATTAAATCTGCGATCAAACGCAACAAACAAAACGAGAAGCGCCGCATGCGCAACCGCGTCTATCGCGGTCGCGCCCGCACGTTTATCAAGAAAGCGCGCGCAGCCATTCAGGGCAAAGAGCTTGAAACCGCTCTGCGAGAGACGCGCGCCGCCATCAGCGCGCTGGACAAAGCCGCTGAGAAAGGCGCTATCCACAAGAATAACGCCAGCCGGCGCAAGAGTCGCCTGATGAAGCGCCTGGCTGCGCTGCAGAAATAAGTCCTCTAATACCGGTCAAATTGATTTCGAACCGGCGGGAGCTTCATAGCTCCCGCTTTTTTGCGTGTTATAATCCTGCCTGGTAAGCGGCGGGGAAGGTGCCGCCGTGAACCTCATTCCGAGCGAGTGGCATGTTCCAAGCAGAGCAGAAGCTTGTCGAAACGCAGATCCGAACATACTGCCGCGCCCATGATCTCCCCAGCGAGGAAGAGATTCAATGGAGCCCGATTCCGTTTAGCGGCGAGTGGGGGATATCCACCTCTTTCTTCCAGCTAGCGGCGCGGCAGGCGCGGCGGGAAAAAGAGCGCAGCGGACAGAGCCTCAACGTCGGCCAGCTTGCCAGCGAGATCGCCGCCGACATTGCCCGCTGGCTGGGCACGCCGGCCGGCTTCTCCCGCGTGGAAGCGGTGCGGGGCTACCTTAATCTGTATTTTTCAGCCGATGTCTACAGCCGCAGGGTGGTGGATGGGGTAATTGAGCAGGGGGAGAAGTTCGGTCATGGCCCAGACAAGGGCAAGCGCATTCTGGTCGAGTTTTCCCAGCCGAATACGCACAAGGCTTTTCACGTCGGTCACCTGCGCAACGTGGTGCTCGGCGACGCCATGTGCAAAATACTCGCTGCCGCCGGCTATCAGGTGATCCGCGCCAATTACATCAACGATACTGGCTCCCACGTGATCAAATGGTTGTGGAATTACCGCAAATTCCATCAGGGAGAGGTTCCCGGCGAAGATAAGACGCGCTGGATGGGAGATCTCTACGCCGAAGCCAACCGCCGCCTGGAGGAAGACCCAGCCCTGGAGGCTGAAATTCGGGCGCTATACGCCTTATGGGAGCAGCGTGATGAAGCATTGATGAAGTTGTGGCGCGAGAGCCGCCAGTGGTCGCTGGAAGGCTTCGACCAGATCTACGAGTTGCTTGGAGTCCGTTTTGATCGCGTCTATTATGATCACGAGTTGGAAAGGCCCGGCCAGCAACTGGTCGAAGAACTGGTGCAGCGCGGCATTGCCGTGGATGAGCGCCCTAACGGACCGGTGATCATCCGCCTGGATGAATTGCTTGGCCTGGAAAAGGAGACCTATCGCGTCCTGGTGATCTTGCGTTCCGATGGCACTTCGCTCTACGCCACCAAGGACCTGCCGCTGGCTATCAAGAAGTTTGAGGAATACAACCCGGATTTGTCGGTGTACATCATTGATGTGCGCCAGTCTCTATACCTTCAGCAAATCTTTAAAACCCTGGCGGTGATCGGCCATCCCGACTGGGCGCAGCGCTGTTATCACCTGAGCTATGAGCTTGTCAACCTGCCCGGCAATGTGACGATTGCCTCGCGCGAAGGCACGGTAGTGCTGTTGGAAGACCTGGTGCGCGAGGCAAAGTTGCGCGCTCTTCAGGTGGTGCAGGAGAAAAACCCCTCTTTAAGCCCCGCCGAAATGGAGCGGGTGGCTCACCAGGTTGCCCTGGGGGCGATCAAGTACCCCATGCTGGCTCGCGATAATACCAAAGTGGTAACTTTTGACTGGCAGAGCGCTCTGGATATCAACGGCCAGGCGGCGCCCTATATCCAATATGCTCATGTGCGCGCCAGCAGCATCTTGCGCCGCCTGGATGGACCTCTGCCGGAAGCAATCACGCCCATGCACGCGCTAGAAGCGCCCGAAATCCAACTGGTTGACATCATCTCGCGCATCCCTGGCGAAATACAGCGCGCGGCGCAGGAGTTCAAGCCGCTGCACATTGCCAACCTGGCGTATGAACTCGCCCGGACTTTCAACGATTTCTACACCCAATGCCAGGTGTTGAAAGCCGACCCGCCGACTCGCCAGTTTCGCATTCGGCTGGTTGCCGCCACGCGCCAGGCGATAGCCAATTTGCTCGACCTTCTCGGCATTCAGGCGCCTGATTTGATGTAATCCCAATCCACCGCATTGTACAAAGGAGACTTCACAGGAATGAAACCGATCCGCACGATCATTATGGGGGCTGCAGGACGAGATTTTCACAACTTCAACGTCTATTTTCGCAACAATCCCGATTACGAAGTTGTTGCCTTCACCGCCACGCAGATACCGGATATCGAGGGGCGCACCTATCCACCGCAACTGGCTGGCGAACGCTACCCGAACGGCATACCGATCTACTCGGAGACAGAGCTCATCCGCCTGATTCATGAGAAACAGGTTGACCAGGTTGTGTTTGCCTACAGCGACGTCCCCCACGAGTATGTGATGCATAAAGCGTCCATGGCGCTGGCTGCCGGGGCGGATTTTCGCTTGATGGGCTTGAAAAGCACGCAGCTTGCCTCCTCTAAACCTGTTGTGTCGGTTTGCGCCGTCCGAACCGGATCGGGCAAGAGTCAGACCAGCCGGAAAGTTGCCCGGCTGTTGCGAGCAATGGGCTATCGGGTGGCTGCCATTCGTCACCCCATGCCCTATGGCGACCTGACCCAGCAGATCGTGCAGCGCTATGCACAGTACAGCGACCTGGATAAATACAACTGCACCATCGAAGAGCGCGAGGAATATGAGCCTCATCTGGAGCAAGGGGTGATTGTCTACGCCGGTGTGGATTATGAGCGTATCCTGCGCCAGGCCGAGCAAGAGGTGGATATCATCCTCTGGGATGGCGGCAACAACGATTTTCCTTTCTATCGGTCAGATTACCGCATCGTGGTAGCTGATCCCCATCGGCCCGGGCATGAGCTCACCTACCACCCTGGCGAAACCAACGCCCGCAACGCCGATGTGTTCGTGATCAACAAAGTTGATTCGGCGAGCGCTGAGAATGTGATACTGGTGCGGGAACACCTGAGGGAACTCAACCCATCAGCGGTGGTGATCGAAGCTGCCTCGCCCCTTTTTGTCGATGACCCGGCGGCTATCCGCGGCAAGCGCGTGCTGGTGGTGGAAGACGGACCGACCCTGACGCACGGCGAGATGGCCTACGGCGCAGGTTGGCTGGCGGCGCGTCGCTATGGAGCGGCGGAAATTGTTGATCCGCGCCCGTATGCCATTGGCTCGATCAACGCCACCTTCGCCAAATATCCCAATACTGGCGCTGTCCTGCCAGCTATGGGCTATGGCGCCAAGCAGATGCAGGAGCTGGAAGACACGATCAATGCCGCTGACGCCGATTTGGTGTTGATCGGCACGCCGATTGACCTCAACCGCCTCATCCGCATCAATAAGCCGTCTCAACGGGTGCGCTACGAGCTCCAGGAGATCGGGCGACCGACCCTGGAAGACCTGCTCCAGAAGAAATTCGGACGTTAATCGGTCTTCTCACCGGTTGGAGCGCGCCGGTAAAACACAGGGTTGGATGTCAGGCGCAGGCCATTTTTGCGCTGGCTGTGGCATCCAAAAGCGGTAATATGCCTGAACTGTGTTGGGCGTCTAAGAAACCAATTGCGCCGCTTTCTGCAGCTTTGCGAACGGAAGGGGTTGTATACCCGCGCGGACGGGGCTATCCGACCGCCGAGGCGGTGAACCGCCTCATTCTGGGCGATAACCTGGCTGTCATGTCGGCGCTGCTGCCGGAGTATGTCGGCCGCATCAACCTGATTTACGCCGATCCGCCGTTTTATACCAATCGGCGGTACCCGGCCAGGATCGGCCGCGGCGAAGATTCACGTCGCCCCCAAGAGTGGCAACTGGCAGAGGGCTATCCCGACCACTGGCCAAACCTCGATGCCTACCTGGATATGCTCTATCCCCGGCTGATCCTGATGCATCGCCTGCTCGCCCCCAGCGGAAGCCTGTACCTGCACCTGGATTGGCATGCCAATGCCTATGCGCGTCTCTTGTTGGATGAGATCTTCGGGCCTGATCGCCTGCTGAACGAAATCATCTGGGTTTACCATGGGCCATCACCCATCCGCAGCGCTTTCAATCGTAAGCACGACACCATCCTGGCCTACACCAAAAGTGCAAGGTACACCTTCAACGCCGACGCGGTTCGTCAGCCTTATGACGCCAGCACAGTAAAGGCCTTTGCTGCCACACCAAAGGCGGGCTTTGGCAAAAAGCCGAACCTGGAACGCGGCAAGGTGCCCGAGGATTGGTGGTATTTTCCGGTTGTCGCCAGGTTGCACCGGGAACGGACGGGATACCCCACCCAAAAACCGCAAGCCTTGCTTGAGCGCATCTTGTTGGCGTCCTCCAACCCTGGCGACCTGGTGGCAGATTTCTTCGCCGGCTCGGGGACGCTGGCGGTGGTTGCCGCTCGACTGGGCCGGCGGTACATCGCCAGCGATGTCACCCCACGCGCGGTGCAGACGATGCACGCCCGACTGGCCAGCGAGACTGATGCGCCTTTCAAGCTGCAAATCGGCCAGGTGGATGGCGACGCTCCCCGCGGCGACGCGCCGGGTAGTTTTGCAGATGAGCTTTCGCCGGCGCTCATTTCCCTGGCTGTCGTCGACGCGCATCACATGAGCGTTACGCTCGACGCCTCGCTCCTCGCCGACCTGGATTTGTGGGAGGTTGACCCCGCCTGGGATGGGGGGATCTTTCGCAGCGCTGTTCAGGTGGCTCGCTCGCGCCGGGAACGGCTGGCGGCTGCGAAAGCGGTCGCTCCGCTGCTGACCGACAGCGCGCCGGTCTGCATCCGCCTGTACTTCGCCGGCGGCGAAAAGGCGCAGGTTGTCTTGCCAAAACCGGTTGGTTGAATAGGGGCGTGTTGGGCTAGATATCCAGGCGATAACCAACGCCGCGTACAGTTTTCAGCAGTTGTGGCTGGCGCGGATTTTCTTCTATCGCCTGACGCAGCCAGCTGATGTGCACGTCCAGGGTGCGGGTGTCGCCGGTGTAGTCGGTGTCCCAGATCTGGCGGAAGAGTTGAACCCGTTCTAATACCTCGCCGGGGTGCTGCATAAACATTCGCAGGAGCTGCGTCAGGCGGGGTGTAAGTCGGGCGGTCTTGCCGTGACAGCGGACTCTTTTGCGTTCTATGTCCAGGCGCATCGGGCCTACGTGGAGGATTTTTTCGCTGTAGCCGGGTAGCAGGGGGACGATCTGGTTGATGAGTTTGCGAGCAGTGAAGGGCAGGGTGAGCACCACATTGGCGCAGATGTCTTCGCTGGCGGGTTTGTCTGGGGTGGTGATCAACAAGATTGGCAGGCCGGAGTTCACTTTGCGCAGATTCATGCAGATGCGCTTGCCATTGGTGCGGATAGAGGCTGTGTTCAGGATCACCAGATTTGGGTTGATGCTGCTCAAGAGTCTCAGAGCCGCCTCGCCGCTGGGGACAATCTCGACGTGGTAGCCCTTCTTGCGGAGGCTGGGGATAAAAGATGGGCTGTCAGCCCGTCTGCCTTCAATCCATAAGATTGTGATGTTGGACAAAGCCTGCCGTCTCACTATTAGGATGGGACTAAGCTCGCTTCAAACCTGGTTGATGAATTGCTGCCGCCCTTACCTGCACTCAACTTCAAGTTTGACGAACCTGCTGACGCCCGATGATTGGGCATTATAACTGTAATCTTAAAAACTGACAATTGAATTGCTTATTTTTCTTAACATTGGAAAGTTGCCCAATAACCATCTGTATACGCCAAAGCGATTGCAGGAATCTACCGGGCGTGAGACCGCCACATGGCGGATTTGGTTGCATCTCTGCTCTGGCCGTGTTAGAATAACTGCATCCGCAAATCTGGTTATCCTAAACCGGGTGTAGAGCAAACCCAAGGGTAAACATACTATGTCTGACATGGTAGAAGTTGTGATCGACAGTATTCGCGTCAGCCTGATGTCGCAGCAGCGAATCGTCATCCTGCGCGAGACAAATTCCGACCGATACCTGCCAATCTGGATCGGCGTATATGAGGCTGAAGCGATTACGATCGCCTTACAAAACGTGGAAGTTGCCCGACCGCTTACGCACGATTTGTTGAAGAACGTCTTCCATGCGTTGAATGCGCGCCTGATCCGCGTCGAAGTTTCTTCCTTGCGCGATGATACCTTCTATGGGAACATCATCGCCGAGGTGGACGGTCGAACGCTTAACATTGATGCGCGCCCTTCCGACGCGTTGAATCTGGCTGTGCGAGCGCATGTGCCGATCCTGGTGGCGCGCTCGGTGATGGACGCTGCCGGCATCACGCCGGAGGAGGATTTGCAAGAGAAGGCCGAGAAACCTGTCCCCGAAGAACCCGAAGTCGAAGCCAGCCAGGACAGGCTGTCGGTGTTTGAGGATTTCCTGGAGAAGCTGGACCTGGAGGGCCCGGAGGAGGGCGAGGAAGGAGAGGACGATCAGGATCAGTGATCCTATCCTGATCTAGCCGAACCTGCCGGGGTTCGCCTGGCCGCCGGGCCGGTGGCCCCGGTTTTTCGTCAAGCTGCGCCGTGACCTTCCCGGGGAAAGCAGACGAATTGCGAGACTTGGGCTGGTAAAAGATGAACGATGGTTATCCTCCTGAAGAACCTCGCCTGTCTCTACCGGATGAGATTGCTGTTGGCGCTGCTCCGGTCGTCCCGCACAATCGCGAAGCCGAAGAGGCTGTGCTGGGCTCTGTCCTGATCAACCCAGAAGCCTATTACGACGTTGCCCCGTTCTTGCGAGCCGAGGATTTCTACATTCACCGCCACCAGTGGATCTGGCAGGCCATTGTCCAATTACACGAGCGTCGTGTTCCCATTGATATCTTGACCGTCACCGATGAGCTGGCGCAAATAGGGCAGCTTGAGGAGGCTGGCGGAGCAGCCTATCTAACCGCTCTGGTGTCTAACGTGCCCACCTCCTTGCACGCCGAAGCCTACGGCAGGATTGTGGAAGAAAGCGCCATCCGCCGGCGCATGCTCGCCGCCGCCAACGAGATTGCCAAACTCGCCTACAAGGAAGGCAGCACCATAGATACTGTGATGGATGAGGCGGAAAAGGCAATATTTGGGGTCAGTGAGCGGCGGATGACCCGCGACCTCCAGCCCATCCAACAGGTGCTCAGCGATTATTACGATCGCATTGACCAGCTCTCCCGCCAGGGGGGTGAGATTTACGGAGTCCCCACCGGCTTCATTGACCTGGATCGCCTGTTAATGGGCTTGCAGCCTTCGGATTTCATCCTGATTGCCGGACGCCCTGGCACAGGGAAAACTGCCTTCATGCTCACTGCTGCCAAACACGCTGCCCAGGTTCACAAGAAGCATGTGGCGATCTTCTCGCTGGAAATGTCCAACGAGCAACTGGTGCAGCGCTTAATCGCCCAGGAAACGGGCATCGATTCGCAGCGGTTGCGAACCGGCAAGCTGAATGAAGAAGAGTGGCCGCTCTTCACGCACGCGATCGAGGTGCTCAGCGATACGCGCATTTTCCTGGATGACACGCCGGCGCTCACCCCGTTGCAATTGCGCACAAAAAGCCGCCGCCTGCACCTGGAATATCAGCTTGACTTGATTCTGGTGGATTATCTCCAGCTCATGAGCAGCGGCGCGCGCGCCGAGAACCGCGTTCAGGAGGTGTCCTACATTTCTCGCAACATGAAAGCGCTGGCGCGTGAGCTGAACGTGCCCGTGCTGGCAGCGGCGCAACTTTCGCGCGCGGTGGAGCAACGCGCCGATAAGGAACCACAACTCTCCGACCTGCGCGAGTCTGGCTCACTGGAACAGGATGCGGATATTGTCATGTTCATTCATCGCCCGGAGCTCTATGACAAGGATACTTTGTTGAAGAATATCGCCCAAATCAAGGTCGCCAAGCACCGCAATGGCCCCATCGGCACGATTGAATTAATCTTCCGCAGCAACCTGGCCAAGTTCGAGAACGCCGCCACTCGCGTGGTGGACCTGTCTCGGGTGAGCTGAGATGTCATCGTTCAAGGGATTTCCCGCCGGAAAGTTGCGGCAAACTCCTGTCCCTGACCAGGTATTCCGCGAGCTGCTCCCCGCTATTGATCACCTGGGAGAGCTCAAGCTCACTTTTTACCTTTTCTGGCGTTTTAACCGCATGGAGGGTAGCTTCCGGTACCTGCGCCGGGCTGATTTTCTGGCAGATCGGCTTTGGATGCAGGGGATGGGCGCAACGCCTGCAGAAGCCGAAAGCGCCCTGGACGAAGCGTTGCAACGCGCCGTAGCGCGCGGCACACTGCTCCAGGTGAGTCTCTCGGTTGAGAATGATCAGGAAGAGCTGTATTTTCTCAATTCAGCCAAAGGTCGCGCCGCGGTCAAGGCAATCTTGAAGGGAGAGTGGAATCCCTTGAGAGACAAGGCGCAGCCTGCCCTAGCGGAGGATTTCCCCAATATCTTCGAGTTATACGAGAATCACATTGGACCGTTGACGCCGATGATCGCCGAAGCCCTGCGCGAGGCGGAAGAAACCTACCCATCCATCTGGATTCAAGATGCTTTCCGCATCGCGGTGGAGAATAACGCCCGGAGCTGGCGCTATGTGGAAGCTGTTTTGAAGCGCTGGCAGGTAGAGGGAAGAGATGACCGAAAAGATCGACAAGACGCTGAAAAAGCTCGCCGCCGGTATGTCGAAGGCGAGTACGCCGACTTCATCGAGCATTGAGGCGGCATCCGATCGCATAGCGTCTGCTCCAGACCAGGACTTGCCCGGCGATCCGAACTGCCCCCATTGCGGCGGGCTCGGTTATTTGCGCCTGGACGTGCCGGTGGGTCATCCCGACTTTGGCAGGCTACAAATCTGTACCTGTCGCAACCAGCAAATCAGCCAGCAGGTGCGCCAGCGCCTGTTCCGCCTGAGCAACCTGGACGAACTCGGTCATCTGACGTTTGAAAACTTCAATCCGCGCGGCAGGATTGGCCTGTCGCCATACCAGGCCGATTCGCTCGAACACGCCTATAATCACGCCCGACAGTACGCCAGCGCGCTGAATGGCTGGCTGCTGATTCGGGGGAAATACGGCTGCGGCAAGACGCATCTGGCGGCGGCTATTGCCAACTTTGCTGTCCGCCTGGGCGTTCCAGCGCTGTTCATCACCGTGCCAGACCTGCTGGATTCGCTTCGCTCTGCCTATCACGACCCCGATGCAACATTCGAGGAGCGGTTTGAAGAAATCCGCCGTTCTCCCCTGCTGGTGCTGGACGACTTCGGCACGCAGAACGCCACTGCATGGGCGCAGGAGAAATTGTTCCAGATAATCAATTATCGCTATATCAACCGCCTGCCGCTCGTGGTGACGATGAACATCTCCCTGGAGGAGATCGAGCCGCGCATTCGCTCCCGCCTTCAAGACCCAGACCTGGTGACCGACGTGCAAATTCTGGCAACGGATTATCGCCGCCCGACCGAGGATACCATCCACCATGAACTATCGTCGCTGGGACTGCATCATCAGCGCACCTTTGCCAGCTTCGACCTGAGAAGGGACGAGGATCTGCCCGCTGCCGATCTTGCCAGCCTGGAAAAGGCTTTTCAGTATGCCCGCGAATATGCCGAGCGGCCGCGCGGCTGGCTGGTGCTTACCGGTCCATATGGATGCGGTAAAACCCATCTGGCGGCCGCCATCGCCAACTATCGCGCCGACCTGGGCAACCCACCCCTCTTTATTGTTGTGCCAGACCTGCTCGATCATCTGCGCGCCACCTTCGACCCCGGCAGCGCCATCAGTTTAGACCGCCGATTTGATGAGGTGCGCACCGCCCCCCTGTTAATCCTGGACGACCTGGGCACCCAGGCGACCACACCCTGGGTGAGAGAAAAGCTGTACCAGCTCTTTAACTATCGCTACAACGCCGAGCTGCCGACGGTGATCACCACTGCCAACACCCTGGAGGAGATCGACCCGCGGATTCGCAGCCGCATGCTCGACACCCGCCTGTGCGTGATATACGCGATTACCGTGCCAGCCTACCGGGGCGCGGCGCGGGTAAAACGCAAGACCCGCAGCCGCCGCTGATTGGGGCTTTTCCGGCAGCGGGCGCAGGGAAAACCCAATCCGCCTGTTCAGCTCTCCACATGCTGAGGCGGTGTCTCAACGTTCGAAGCACATCATAGTGCGCTGATGCCCTGAACACCGCCAGGTTATCCAATTACAGCGAATGTTTCGTTGTCCCTTGACCCAGGATGTACGCGTGCATAGAATCCTGTGCAGGCCGTCGCCCCAATTGCACTTCTGGGTGACGGGCGACAAAAGTGAAGTGCTCTGCGAGGTGCGCGATGTCAGAAGAAGTCGTTTCGCCCCCATCCTTTCGAGAATTGCCCCTACCGCCCCACTACGACCCATCCCGGGTAAGCCAGGTGTGGCGCGTGCCCTACCAGGAGCGGGCCGACCAGGCGCGTGATTGGGCAAGGCTCCACCACCTCTCCCCGGCCGCCGACGATCGCTTCAAAATCGCCCTGATTGGCATTGATGTCCAGAACACCTTTTGCATTCCGGAATTCGAGTTGTTCGTTGCCGGTCGCTCCGGTCTTGGCGCCGTCGAAGACAACCAGCGCTTGTGCGAATTCGTCTATCGCAATTTGGGCTCAATCACCCGGGTTATGCCTACCATGGACACCCATCTGGCAATGCAGATTTTTCATCCCGTCTTCCTGGTGGATGAGCATGGCGAGCATCCGGCGCCGCTGACCCTGGTCACGTATGAGGATGTCGTTTCGGGTCGCTGGAAGTTCAACGCGCAGATCGCTGATAGCCTGGGTATAACCCCGGAGGAGGGACAAAAGCACCTGCTTCACTACACGCGCCAGTTGAAAGAGCGCCGTAAATTCGACCTGACTATCTGGCCGTATCACGCCATGCTAGGGGGGATTGGGCACGCGTTGGTGGCGGCTTGGGAAGAGGCGGTGTTCTTTCATTCTATTGCCCGCCAAACCCAGGCTGACATTGTTCTGAAGGGGCAGCTTCCCACTGCAGAAAGTTATTCGGCGATCGGACCGGAAGTGTTGGAAGACGCCGATGGCAATCCGATTGCGCAAAAAAACAGCCGGTTTTTACAAACGGTGATCGATTTCGACGCCGTCATCATCGCCGGAGAAGCCAAGAGTCACTGCGTCGCCTGGACGGTTGAGGATTTGCTGAGCGAGATCCGCGGTCATGATCCATCCCTGGCGGGCAAGGTCTATCTGCTCGAAGACTGCGCTTCGCCGGTGGTTGTGCCCGGCGTGGTGGATTACAGCGAGAGCGCCGACGCCGCCTATCAGCGCTTTGCCCAGGCGGGCATGCACCTGGTGCGGTCTGTAGACCCACTCTCGACGTGGCCAGGATTAGGTAAAAATTAGACCGTTGCTATCAGCATTGACATCTGCTCGCTTTTATGTCATACTGCTGTCAATCAGCGCTGGTGGAGATGAGCCTCCCCCTCCTTGCTATCCCACCGAAGAGGAGGTGATGCCGTGATGACAGATAGTAGTAACCAACTTAGCGCTGCGGCATCCCTCCTCCGTCTCGGATAGGTTGCCGCAGCGCTAACAGGGAGTCGCCCATTCGGGCGGCTTCTTGCGTTAAGCGCTGAACACCTCGGAAAACAAGATGCCTGGCGCGGAGCGGGGGTTAAAGAGGGTTGGGCGGTTGCACTCGCGGTATAATCCTATCAGAGCAACTCCATCGTATGGAAGGAAGCTATGGGCGAACGGAAGATACGTGTGTTGGTTGCCAAGCCCGGCTTGGATGGGCATGATCGGGGGGCAAAGGTGGTGGCGCGCGCCTTGCGCGACGCCGGCATGGAAGTGATTTATACCGGTCTGCGGCAAACGCCTGAGATGATCGCTGAAGCAGCCCTGCAAGAGGATGTCGATGTGGTTGGGCTGTCTATCCTTTCGGGCGCTCATATGGCTTTGGTGCCGCGGGTGCTGGATTTGTTGCGGCAGAATGGACAGGAACATGTGAAAGTCTTTATTGGTGGGATTATTCCGGATGAAGACGTGCCGCGACTGCTGGCCATGGGAGTGGTTGGCGTGTACGGCCCGGGCACCCTTACGGAAACCATCATTGCAGATATCCGTCGGGCTGTTGCGGCAGGGGCTGGCGCTTGATAGACTATAGACCGCTTGCGGCTTCCGTGCTGGAAGGGAACCGGCTGGCGCTGGGTCGGTTGCTCACCTGGCTCGAAAACGATACCGCTGAAGGCCGACTTGCGCTCGCTGAGCTGTATCGCCATACCGGCAGGGCTCATCGGGTTGGTATAACCGGCGCGCCGGGCACGGGTAAGTCTTCGCTGGTAAACCAGCTCGCCCGTTATTACCGACAACCGGCTTTGGGAGAAGCTCGGCGACGTGTTGGCATCATCGCAGTGGATCCATCCAGCCCATTCACCGGCGGCGCGATCCTGGGAGACCGGGTGCGCATGCGCGATCTGGCTGGCGACCCGGGCGTCTTCATCCGCTCTATGGCCTCGCGCGGTTCTTTGGGTGGACTGGCGGCGACTACAGCCAATCTGGTGGATCTCCTGGACGCCGCTGGCTATGAGGTAATTTTGATGGAAACCGTCGGCGCTGGCCAGGGCGAAGTGGACATTGCCCGCCTGGCGCATACCACCCTGGTGGTTGAAGCGCCGGGTTTTGGTGACGAAATCCAGGCCATCAAGGCAGGTATCCTGGAAATTGCGGATATTCTGGTGATCAACAAAGCCGACCTGCCGGGTGTGGAGCATACCGAGCGCGCGCTGCGAGGCATGTTGCAGTTAGGCGCGCCCGAACCGCGCATCTATTCCCATCACGGTCGGTTGGAGTCGGCTGCCAATCCACCGTTTTCCCCAGCTCCCGCTGCTCCTGCCTGGGAAACGCCTGTTATCCGGGCGGTTGCCACCGAGGGAAACGGCATCCCAGAACTGTGCAAAGAGGTCGATCGGCACAAGGAATACCTGGTGAGGAGTGGCGAATGGCAGAGGCGGCAAAAGGCTCAGCTCGAAACGCAATTGGATCATCTGCTCAAAGAGGCTCTGGTTTCACGTTGGCGCCAATCTGTGCCTGAGGATCAATACCGCACCGTTGTGAACCAACTGGTTGCGCGCGAAATTTCCCCCTGGCAGGCGGTGGAAGCCCTGCTGGATGGGAGTAGGAAATAAGTCGTTTTGCAAACCCTATTTAGCCTTCGATCGACGGGACAAGCCTATGCCGTATCATACTGGACGCAACACGAATCTTTACGGTGAAATCAAGCTCTTTGGCGGGACTGCCTGCCCGGAGCTGGCCAGTCAGATCGCCAAGTACCTGGGGTTGCCCCTCAGCGGTCGGGATGTCACCCTGTTTCCGAATGACAACATCTTCATCCAGTTGCATAAGTCGGTGCGCGGCCAGGATGTCTATGTCATTCAAACCACTTCCAAACCTGTCCACCGCAACTTGATGGAATTGTTGATCATGTTACAAACCCTGCGCCTGGACTCCGCCGGGCGGGTGACAGCCGTCGTGCCATACCTGTGCTATGCCAGGTCGGACAAGAAGGACAAGCCGCGCGTGCCCATCACCGCTCGCCTGGTGGCAGATATGATCGAGGTGGCTGGCGCGGATCGGTATATCACGCTGGACCTGCACGCCGGTCAGATCCAGGGCTTTTTCTCCATCCCAGGTGATGTGTTGACCACGTTTCATCTGCTCTCAGATTACATCATGGAGCTCCGGCCGCAAATGCGCGATCCTGTGGTGGTGGCGGCGGATCTGGGGTTTGCCAAAAAGGGGCGCAATTTTGCCGCCAAGATTGATGCGCCGATTGCGTTCATCGAAAAACGCCGCTCGGGCATTGAAGACGCGCCTGCTGCGCTCTCGATTATCGGCGACGTCAGCCAGCGCGATGTAATCGTGGTGGATGACGAGGTCGATACCGGCGGCTCGGTTGTTGAGGCTGTTAAAATGGTGCAGGCGCATGGCGCCCGCAACATCTATCTGGTCTTCGTCCACCCGGTGCTATCGGCGAACGCCGCCGAGCGCCTGGCAGAGTTGCCGCTCACCCGCATCATCACCACCGATACCATCCCCATTCCCCCTGAGAAACGCCTCCTCCTGGGAGATAAACTGGTGATTCTATCTGTCGCGCCGTTGCTGGCGGAGGTGATCTTGCGCGCCCACGAGGGGCGGAGTGTGGGCGAGCTCTTCCACGAATGAGCCATGCCTGAGTTGCCCGAGGTTGAGACCATTGCTGCCATCCTGCGCCAGGGTGGACCAGATTCTCCTGCGTTGATTGGCAAGGAGATTTTGGGATGCGCAGTGCTTTGGGAGCGTACCCTGGCTGCGCCCACCCCGGCGGAATTCACCCACAGGATCATCGGTCAACAGATCGTCGCAATTGGCCGCCGAGGGAAGTATCTGCTGGCAGCGCTCAGCAGGGATCATCTCATTTTCCATTTGCGCATGAGCGGCGATCTGGCGCTGGAGCGCGATGACGCCCCGCTCTCGCCGCACCACCGCCTGACGCTCCATCTGGAGGGGGGCTGGCGCCTGGCTTTTCAGGATCCGAGAAAATTTGGTCGTGCCTGGCTCGTTTCCGACCCACAGGAGGTGCTGGCGGGGCTGGGGCCAGAGCCGCTGGATGAACAGCTTACCTCCCAAGAATTGTTCGAACGACTGCGGCGACAAAGCCGAAGATTGAAATCCCTTTTGTTGGATCAGACCTTCCTGGCTGGTATCGGCAACATATACGCCGACGAGATTCTCCATGCGGCGGGCTTGCATCCGCTAACGCCCTCCAACAGGCTTACCAGTTTAGATGCGGAACGTCTGTGGCGCAGCATGCGCCAGGTGCTAAACGAAGCCATCGTCAGGAACGGCTCCAGTATTGATTGGGTTTATCGCGGCGGTGATTTCCAGAATTACTTTCGCGTCTACCGGCGCACAGGCCTGCCCTGCTTCACCTGTGGCGCGCCCGTCCAGCGTATTCTCGTCGGTCAGCGCGGCACCCATTTCTGCCCGGTCTGCCAGCCGGTTCCTGCTTCACCGATGACTTGATAGCAGAGCGGTAGAATAGCCCCCCTACCGCCCTGTTGCGCTGCCGCAAACGAGTGGGTGTTCAAGCCAACCTGGAGATTCTCTTCCGAAGCCAGTTAATTACAAGTTTGATAGTTGCCAGCCATGCGTTATGAAATAGAATTGAGAAAAATGAAATCGCCACCGCCAACAGAATATCAACGCGTCAGAGGGGTAAGCATCTCTATCAGGAGCCGGCAGGATGAATGATCTATCGTTCTTGATCTTGATTGCGTTAATTTCGATCGGCATTGGGTTTGCCCTGGGCAGCCTGGTGACCGGCTCGCGTGGGGATCGTTTGGACGCCGGCAGCGCCAAGCCTGCCGCGCCCGCAAACCTGATCCAGATTGCCGGCATCATGACCGATCGAGGGGGGAAGACAGTTTACCTCCAGGTGGAGGGCAAAGTGATCCGATCTGCCGGCGAGCTGAGTCGCGAGCAACGGACGCGATTGCGACAGTACATCGAGACGATTGCTTCCTGGTTTGGTACACCTCTTACAAGCCCCCGAAACATGGGGGCGAGGCGGCGTTTTTCCACGTTGGCGAACAAAGAGATGGAGGAAGCCGGGTCGGTGGAGGGATTTGCGATGGAAGCCGCTGGTTCTACCCTGGCGGAGGGCAAGCGTCCCAGAATGAACCCGGTTGATGTTTTGGCGCGGGCGCTGAGCAGCGATGTGGGCGTTCCTCCACCGCCTGCCAAGAGCATTGTCGCCCAGATTGACGAGATTTTGCAGGAATTGCTCAAAGGCACTGCTCAGGAGAACCGCGGCATCCGTTTGATGGAGTTGCCAGGCAAGGGCATGGTGGTGATGGTGGGGCTGAACCAGTATCAGGGGGTGGACGAGGTGCCCGATGAAGAGATTCGAGGCTTGATCCGTTCTGCTGTGTCTGAATGGGAAAATCGGGTTTCTCAATAAACAGTTCAGCGCGGATATTTCTTGTCCATGCCAGCCCGTTATCAAACGGGTTGGTGTGTTATCAGGCGTAATCTGGCTCGATATGGGTGAACCCCTGGCGGATTGCTTCAACCAATTCGGCTTTCTCCGCCTGGGGAAGGAAAGCGGCGCGGGCAGCAGAAAGCGCACAATCCCGCAGGGCGGATAGGGAAAGCCCCAGCCTTTCGCTAGCCAGCCGGTATTCGTCGCTCAAGCATATCTGCGAAATACTCGGATCATCCGTATTGATGGTCACATTCAAGCCGAGCTCCAACATGTGTGCCAGCGGGTGGGTGTTCGCCGCGCTGACAGCGCCAGATTGATAGTTGCTGGTGATGCACACCTCAAAGGCGACGCTGTGCTGCAAAGCCAGTTCGATGGCCTGCGGTGAATCTACAACGCGGATGCCGTGTCCGATGCGCTCTGCGCCGAATTCGGTGATCGCCTGTATGATATTCGCCGCCTCGCCCCATTCTCCAGCGTGAACGGTGAGGTGCAGTCCCCTGCGTCGGGCGTTGCGCAAGATCTCGGCAAAAGGTCGGGCAGGGAATTCTGCTTCGTTGCCGGCTAAATCCAGCCCCACGATTCCCGCCTGTACCCGTTCCGCGGCCAGGTAGGATACCTGGGCGGCGAGAGCTACGTCTTCGTGGCGGTTAATGCTGGCGATCAGGCGCGTCTTCAGACCACTTTCTGCCTGCGCCTGCTGGACGCCAGCAATGACCCAATCCATCACTTCAGCCAGGGGGAAATCCTGCGCTTTGCTCAACGCCACTGGCGTGAAGCGCAATTCCAGATAGTGAACGTTGTCGGCGGCTGCATCCAGCACGGCTTCGCGCGCAATACGGGTGATGATCTCCGGCGAGCGATAAAACCTGCGCAAGGTGGCGAACTTGGAGAGAAAATTTTCAAAAGAATACGGCTCATTCGGTTGGATTTGCACCATCGAACGCAGCTCTGCCGTGGGGGGCAGCTCCATTCCCTGCGAGCGCGCTACTTCGCGCAGCGTCTCAAAGCGCAACGAGCCCTCCAGGTGACGGTGCAGGTCTACCTTTGGCAAGGAACGGTAAAAATTGGCTGGGCGCTGGAGCGGATCAGGCGGCATCAGGTCAGATCGGTAAGGGTAGGACGATCAGCGCCGACGCCGCCGGCGCTTTTTCGTTGAGCCTGCGGGTTCATTGTTCCGGGGAGCAGGAGCACTGAGCGCTTTCTCAGCCGAAGGTGCAATTTCGGCTGGCGCTGGTTCTTCGCTCCGTCTCACAAAAGTCTGCACTGCGCTCAGATCCTGGGGCTGATAGGTGAACATGCGCATGACCACGCTGGTGCGCATGTCTCGCAGCAAGTTCTGGAATAGCTCAGACGCCCGGCTTTTGTATTGCACCAGGGGATCGCGTTGGGCGTAGGCTTCCAGGCCAATCGAGACCCGCAGTGCTTCCATCTGGGTCAGGTAGTCAACCCAGAGTTCAGTGATCACCTGCAACAGCAGTTGGCGGTAAATTTCGGTTAGCGCCTGACGTCCCAGCTCCCGGATAGCGGTCTCGCGTTGCTCATTCTCCAGGCTGAGCAGCGGGTGGATCAACGCCTGGTTGAAAACCGCCTCGCCCAGGGCGTTGCGCAGGCCTCTTTGGGTGGTTTCGTCCAGATCGGCGATGCGTGAGTTGGCAATCCGGCTCCATTCTGCCTTTCCCCAGGCAAGTTGCATCACCTGTTGGGCGTTTTCAAGGTGACTCAACACATCTTCGGCAATTTCGTCCGATTCGCGCCCCTCCAGGAGTTGAGCGGCATAGAACGTGTAGTTCAGGCGCGTGGTGCGCTGAAAGACGCGCCGGTGCGTCTTTTTATCGAAGGTGGCACGCGCTCCTTGCGGCATAAGCATCAGGAGTTGGATCAGCACATTGGGGGTGAGATTGCCATTCAACCGCCCCAGGGCGTTTTCCAGATCGGCGACGATTTGCCCTCCCGGCCCAATCAGGCGCTCACGGCGGCGCTCATATACCTGCTGGATGAGAGCGATGATGTGATCGGTTAGATCATCCCAATCTTCGGCGAGCTGCTCGAGCAAGCGGGAATCCAGGCTTTCGTCTAACCGCCGTTCTATCGAGCCAAGCAGGCGCGTCAGAGCCTGGCTGCGCACGGACAGCTCGATCTGCTCATTCACCGCTTGGCGCAGCTCGCGCCAGGAGCGCGAATCGCCATTGCGCAACAATCGCTGCTGGTCAGGCGTCAGCCGCAGCGGAAGGCGCACTGCGGCGGCAAGTTCCTCGGCAAGCTGGCGGGGGCTGCGCGCCTCGGTTTCTTCCTCCAGCGATAAGCCTTCGAAGAACGTCTCGAGCGCATCGCGGCGCTCGGCGATCTGGCTTTCCAGGCGCTCCTGAAGCTGAGCGAGCATTGCCCTCACCGCATGTACCAGGTGCTTTTCTTCAGCGTCAATTGCCTGGTTGGCGATCTCCAACAAAGCCTGTTGGGCTTCGCTGGCGCTCCAACAGTCTCGCCCGTCTACCATGCGCTGGAGCAGCAGCTTGAGCGTATAGGAAGGGAAGATCGCCCCGTTCATCGAAAGCGGCGGCTGAATTTGCTCCAGCCAGGCGAGCATCTTCCAGGGGCCTTCTTCATCCGCAAGTGCTTCCGGGACGCGCCGGGATACCTCTGTGCGCAGCATTTCGGTCACATCTTCGCTCAGGTCATCTTTGGTGAAGATGCGGTTGCGTTGACCGTAGATTTTGGCGCGTTGGGTGTTGAGCACATCGTCGTATTCGAGCAAATGCTTGCGCACATCGAAGTTGGCGCCTTCCACGCGGGTCTGCGACTGTTCGACGATGCGACTGACCATGCCCATTTCAATTGGGACGGCATCGTCGATCTTCAGGCGTTGCATCAGCGCGTCGGCTTGTTGCCCGCCGAACAGGCGCATCAGGCTGTCTTCCATGGACAGGTAGAAGCGCGACGATCCAGGATCTCCCTGGCGGGCAGAGCGGCCGCGCAACTGGTTGTCGATGCGGCGGGCTTCATGCCGCTCCGAACCAATTACATGCAATCCGCCCAGCCGTCGCACGCGCGCCATGTTCTCCATGTACTGGAAAAACTGCTGCACGTCGTCCTCGTAGATGCCATACTCGGTCGGGTCCATCTGGCGCAAGGCTTGCAGGCGCTCTTCCAGAGACATGTCGTAGGGATCGGCGTAGCCGGCGCGTTTGAGTATGCGGCAGACGGAGGCGGTGATTCCCTCCCGCAGCTCGCCGCCCAGTTTGATATCCACGCCACGCCCGGCCATATTTGTGGCGATGGTGACCGCTCCAAAGGCGCCGGCGCGGGCGATGAGCTGGCTCTCTTCGGTGTGCTTGCGGGCGTTCAAAACCTGGTGGGGTATGCCCGCCTTCAAAACAGTGGTCAGCCGTTCGGCATCTTCCGGCTGGAGCTTGAGCAGAGATAACAACCGCTGCAGATTTGTCTCTTCTTCTGGGTTAAAAGAGACCTCCAGCTCGCGCGCCAGCTTGCGCATTTGGGCAATGTCGAGTTGATCGAGCGGCGCGTTCATGAATTGCAGCTCTGGCACCTGCCGGCCGTCTTCATCGCGATCGTTCTGCACAAACCAGGCATCGCGGAGCAGCAGCACCTGACACAACCGCCGCAGCGGTTCTGCCCTCAGCCGGGCTGATACGCGCTCCGAGAGCTCAACTGAGGTGGTGCCGACCAAAATTGGTCTGCCAAGGACATGGTAGTACAGAATCTCCCGGGTCAGCGCCCGCAACTTGGCTTCTTCGGTGCGGTAGACTACATCAGGGTAATCTTTCCGCCGCCAGAAGACAGGCTTTTTCTCTGGGTCGTCGCTGCGGGCGTAGTAGCTGTACTTATAGCCCTCGTTATCGCGAGCTTCGACGACTACCAGACCGGCCTCCGGGCGCATGGCCTGGTATTCCAGATTGGTCGGGATGGCTATCACGCCGAGTTTGTAGATCTTGTCGAACTCCTCCGCCTCGGTGACCGCGGTTCCGCTCATGCCGGCCAGTTTTTCGTACATGCGGAAGTAATTCTGAATGGTGATGGTGGCGTAGGTGACGTTTTCGGATTGAACGCGCACCCCTTCCTTGGCTTCAACTGCCTGGTGCAGGCCATCCGACCAGCGCCGCCCAGGCATCAGCCGCCCGGTGAACTCGTCTATGATCACCACTCTTCCCGCCTGTACCAGGTAATCTTTATTTTTCTTAAAGAGATGTTGCGCCCGCAGCGCCTGCTCCAGGTAGCCCAGAAGGCGAGCCTGTTCCACGGTTACGTCTTCGGGGCGATCTGGATCGCGCAGCGGCATTCCCAGCAATTCTTCTACATGGGCTTCGCCGATTTCGGTGAGCGTTACGGTGCGATCGCGTTCGCTGATTTCGTAATCTTCGGGGCGCAATTGTTTGACAACCTGTGCCATGCGGACGTACCACTCGGCTTCGTCGTGCGCTGGCCCGGAAATGATGAGCGGGGTGCGCGCTTCATCGATCAGCACGTTATCCACCTCGTCAATGATGGCGTAATAATGGCCGCGCTGAACGCGTTCGGAGTAGCGCATGGTCATGTTGTCGCGCAGGTAGTCGAAACCGAACTCGCTGTTGGTGCCATATACGATGTCCGCCGCATAGGCTTCGCTGCGCGGCACCATGACGAGCTGGTGCTGGTCTTCATGCGGAGAAGTTCGCTCCAGGTCAACCAGGAAAGCCTTCTTACCGTTCTCGGTACGCGCCGCCATCTGCAGCACGCCAACGCTCATCCCCAGTGCGTTGTAGATTGGCCCCATCCAGCGGGCATCGCGGCGAGCCAGGTAATCGTTGACGGTAACCAGGTGCACTCCCTTGCCGGTTAGCGCATTCAGGTATAACGGCAGGGTGGCTACCAGCGTCTTGCCCTCGCCGGTGCGCATCTCGGCAATTTTCCCCTGGTGTAAGACGATGCCGCCGATGAGCTGCACGTCATAGTGGCGCAAGCCGATGTTGCGCTTGCTGGCTTCGCGCACCGCGGCAAACGCTTCTGGCAGCAAATCGTCCAGCGTTTCGCCATCTGCCAGTCGCCTCCGAAATTCATCCGTTTTGGCGCGCAACGCCTCGTTGCTCAGATCTTCGAACTCTTTTTCCAGCGCGTTGATCTGGTCAACCAGCATCGTTGTGCGGTCGATTTCGCGTTGATTGGGGTCGCCCCCAAGTATGCGCACAAATCTCTTTAACATATAAGGGTTTCCTCGTGCGAGCGATTATAGCACAGGCAGTTAAGAACCAGATAAGCCGAAAATTTTAAGCCAAGCGGCAGCGCTCAGCTCGGCGCCTCGTGCTATAATGACCAAAAGCGCTCTTCCTGGAAGCCGGAAGGCGAGGGAGGCGACCACGCCAACCCGCTCCAGGGCATTCGATATCCTGATTTCTCCGCCGCTTCAAGCAGATATGTCATTTGTCCATTTGCACGTTCATTCGGAATACTCCTTGCTGGACGGCTTCAGCAATATCAAGGAGCTGGTCAAGCGCACGCGGGAGATGGGTATGCCTGCCCTTGCGTTGACCGACCATGGCAACATGCACGGGGTGATTGATTTCTATAACGCCGCCACTGCAGCCGGCATTAAGCCGATCATTGGTATCGAATCCTATCTCGCCGCCCGCAGCATGAAAGAGCGTGACCCGCAGGAAGATAAAAAATCCACCCATCTCCTGCTCCTGGCGGAGAACGAAACCGGCTACAAGAATCTGCTGCAGATTGCCAGTGCTGCTCAACTGGAAGGATTTTATTATTATCCGCGCATTGACCACGAGTTTCTCGCTGCCCACGCTGAAGGTATCATTTGCACTTCCGGGTGCATGTCTGCAGAGGTGCCGCGACTGATTCAGCAAGGCAACCTGGAAGCTGCTCGTCGGCAATTGGATTGGTACTACGAGGTCTTCGGGCAAGAGCGCTTCTTCCTGGAATTGCAATCGCACGATATCCCGGAACTGGAACTCGTCAACAAGACCCTGATTGACCTCGGTCAGCGGTACAAGGCGCGCTTTGTCGCCACCAACGATGTGCATTACATCAAGCCGGAAGACTATCGCTATCAGGATATCCTCCTGGCGATTCAGACCGGCAGCGTGCTGACCGATCCGAAGCGGATGCGCATGACCGATAGCACCTATTATCTGCGCAGTCCGCAGGAAATGGCGCAACTTTTTGCCCATATTCCCGAAGCTCTCCAGAATACCCTGGCTATTGCCGAACGTTGCACGCTCGATCTGGGCTTTAAGGGTTATCACCTTCCCGAATTTGACCTGCCCGAAGGCAAGACACCCCACGGTTATCTGCGCGAGCTGTGCGAGGCGGGTTTGCAGCGACGACTTGGAGAGCGGGCAAATGACCCCATCGTCCGCCAGCGCCTGGAACACGAGCTCAAGGTCATTCATGAGATGGGGTTCGATACGTATTTTCTGATCGTCTGGGATCTATGCCGCTATGCTCGCGAGAAGGGCATCTGGTATAACGCCCGCGGTTCAGCAGCGGGTTCGATTGTGGCTTACGCGCTGGCAATTACGCTGATCGATCCCATCGAACACGGCCTGATCTTCGAGCGCTTTCTCAATCCCGGGCGCATCGACATGCCGGACATTGACCTGGATTTTCGCGACGACCGACGGGCGGAGATGATGGAGTACGCAGTCCAGAAATATGGCCCGGACAAAGTCGCCCAGATCATCACCTTTGGCACGCTTGGCGCGCGGGCAGCCATCCGTGACGTGGGCCGGGTGATGGACATCCCCCTCAGTGAAGTGGATCGGGTCGCCAAGCTGGTTCCGAACATCCCGGGTAAGCCGGTGACGATTCCTCAAGCACTCGAAGAGGTGCCTGAATTCAGGGAAATCTATGAAAGCACGCCTTACCTGCGTGAGTTGATCGATACTGCGGCAAAAATGGAGGGCGTTGTGCGCAACGCCAGCACGCACGCGGCGGGCGTGATCATTACCGATAAGCCGATCATCGAGTATATCCCCCTGCACCGCCCCACCAGCAGCGCGGGTGAAGAAAGCCCGATCAAAATCGTCACCCAGTTCGAAATGTCAGTGCTGGGCTCGCTGGGTTTGCTCAAGGTGGATTTCCTCGGCCTGGCAACGCTCACCATCATGGCTCGCGCCTGTGAGCTGATCCGCCAGCGCCACGGTAAGAGCTTCAATTTGGGAAATATCCCCACCGACGACCCGGAAACGTATGCGCTCCTCGGGCGCGGCGAGACCGCCGGTGTTTTCCAGGTGGAAGGCGCGGGAATGCGTCGCTGGTTGATGCAAATGAAGCCCAAAGAGCTGGCAAACGTGATTGCCATGGTTGCCCTGTTTCGACCCGGGCCAATGGATTTCATCCCTGGCTACATCCGCTGCCTGCACGGCGAGGAGCAGGGGAAATATCGTCATCCGGCGTTGGAACCCATTTTCAAAGAAACCTACGGCTATCCCGTCTATCAGGAACAGTTGATGTTTGCAGTGATGCAACTGGCGGGATACTCGCCATCCGAGGCGGACGATCTGCGCAAGGCGGTAGCGAAAAAGCAAAAGGATAAACTGCTCAAACACCGGCAAAAATTCATTGACGGCGCTGCCAAACATGGCATCCCAGAAAAGACCGCTGGCGAAATATTCGATGACTGGGAAGAGTTCGCCCGCTATGGCTTCAACAAAGCTCACGCCGCTGATTACGGGATGATTGCGGTGCAGACCGCCTACCTGAAAGCCCATTATCCGGTTGAGTACATGACCGCCCTGCTCTCCGTCAACCAGAATGATAACGCCAAGGTGGCGCTGTATGTCGCCGATTGCCGGCGGATGGGAATTGCGGTCGAACCGCCGGATGTGAATGTCAGCGGCTGGGATTTCACCATCGAAGACAGGTCCGATGGCTCGTCGGCGATCCGCTTTGGGTTAGGGGCGGTGAAGAACGTCGGTCATGGACCGGTGGAAGCGATCCTGAAAGGCCGCGGCGATGTCCCATTCAAGGACCTGGTGGATTTTGCGCAACGGGTTGACCTGCGTCATGTCGGGAAGCGCGCTCTGGAATGCCTGATCAAGGCGGGCGCCCTCGATCGCTTTGGCAACCGTATAGCTTTGTTGGAAGCGATTGACCGCATCCTCTCGGTGAGCGCGTCCCATTTCCGCGCCAGGGAGATGGGACAGATGAGCTTGTTCGGCGCGCATACCGGCGTGGCAGAAGAGCTATCTCTGCCGCAAACGGCGCGGGTGATCAACCGCAGAGAGATGTTGAACTGGGAGCGCGAATTGATCGGCTTGTATGTCTCCGATCACCCGCTCAGCCCGGTGATGGGCGAGATCACCCAGGCGGTGACCCACTTCTCCGGACAGCTTGCCGAGGCTGCTCACGACGATCGGGTGCGGGTCGCCGGGATGATAACGCGCCTGCGCCACCACCAGAGCAAAAGCGGCAAGCCGATGGCGTTCGTTACCCTGGAGGACATTCAAGGTACGATTGAACTGGTGGTCTTTCCCAGTACCTGGGCGAAAGTGCGAGAGATGGTCGAAATCGACCGGATTGTTCTGGTGGATGGGCGGGTGGATCACAGCGGCGGCGATCCAAAAGTGTTGGTGGATAATATCACCACCGACTTCAGCCTCACCGTTCCGCTGGAGGGGATAACCTCGCGGAGCGGCAACGCAGCGCCGCCGATGAGACAGCCCATCCCCGGCAACCATCCGAGCGCCAGGGGCAGTGATCTGAATAATAATGATGATTTTGACCTTGCTGCCAACTGGGAAGCCGGGCAACCAGCCGAACTGTATCAGGGTGAGCCTGAGATACCTCCGCCAGATCTGTTCCCATTGGATTGGGAGGAGAACGAGTCAAGCGAAGCCCCTATCGCTCCGGCGCCTGTGCAAGCCGCCCCTTCGGAGCGGCCGCCTGTGTCGCCAGCGGTAGAGGAGCCGGCTGACCGACTGGAGCCGCCGCGCGAAGCGCTCCAGGAACTCAGTCCTGAGACGATTCCGCAGACATCACCGGATGCGGATGCTGAGGAGACGCCAGTTCAACTGCCGCCTTACCTGATGCCGCCGTTGCCCCTCGCCTCGACGACGGATGTGCATATGCTCACGGTGGTGATTCGCTCCTCGGGTGATAAAACCCGCGATGTGCTGCGCCTGCGGCGCATTCACGGGCTGATGATGAGCTTCCCGGGCAATGACCGCTTTGCTTTCCACGTGTTTGAGCGGGGGCGAGGTTACCTCCTGGAGTTTCCCAATTACACGACCGGCGTTTGCCCGGAGCTGTTGAGCCGGTTGCAGGAGCTGGTTGGCGCGGATAACGTGCGCCTGGAAAAGATTACCTTCCAATAACAAGTCCCTGAGTTTGAGGACGGCTGCTCTCTCCCGCGTGGCTGGTTTGCGAGAGGGCTATTTAAATACGCCAGGTTGTGAACGGCAAAGATATAGCAGCCCACAACCTGGTCGAGCTATTCGATTGCGCCGGCGATTAATCGCTGGTCATGATGAAGAGCGGCATCATCTCGAAGCTGGTGTAATTGGGGCGCAAACGCTCTCTGTTATAGAAGCGTTCAACGTCCACCAGCTTCTTAGAACTGGTCACCACGTCAATCGGCACATTGTCATAACGCCCGTTCTTCAACACCACCAGGCGACCGTGAATGCGGTGGAGGATGAGATCCATCGCCAGGTTGCCATACGCCATCGGGACGATCGAATCGATCGCGTCTGGGTCACCGCCACGCACCATGTAGCCCAGTTTCTGGTTGATGGTGTTGACCGACTTGCCGTTGTTGTACTTGGGCGAGAGCTCCTTGATCTTCTCGGACACCAAATCGCCAATGCCGCCAAGCTTCATGTGGCCGTAGGCGTCGGTGGTGGTGTCTTTGAAAACCATTTCGCCGCCTTCGAACATGGCGCCTTCGGAAACCAGCACTACCGAGTAGCGACTGGGGTTACTCAGGCGATCTTCCACCAGCAGCTTGGTCAATTGCTCGATGTTGAACTTGTATTCGGGTATCACACAACGGTTGGCTGCGCCAGCCATCGTCGGCAACATGGCGGTAAAACCGGCATAGCGCCCGAAGACCTCCATGACCAGGATGCGTTCGTGCGATCCGGCGGAGGTGCGCAACGTGTTCGACAGTTGGATGGTGCGGGTGACACAAGTGCTGAAGCCGATGCAGTAATCGGTTCCGGGAACGTCGTTATCCATCGTCTTCGGTATCGCAACGATCTTGACCCCTTCCTGGTACAGACGTACGGCGTAGCTGAGCGTGTCGTCGCCGCCAATGGGGATCAGGTAGTCAATGCCCAGGTAATCCAGGTTTTTGACCACCTCGGCGGTGAGATCGTTGAGATCATCTTTGTAGGTGTCTTTCAGGTGCTCAGGGACGTCGTTTTTCTTGACGTGGCTGGGGCGAGCGCGGGAGGTGTGCAGGAAAGTGCCTCCGGTTCTACCGGCGCGGTTGGCGATCTCCTCGGAAAGGATCATATAGTTATTGCTGTTGTCGTATTCGGGATCGCGCACGATTTCCATTGCCCCAGCCCAGCCGCGCCGGCTGCCAATCACCTGATAGCCTTCGCGAATCGCCCGTAAAGTGACGGCGCGGATCGCCGGATTCAGGCCGGGAACGTCGCCGCCGCCGGTCAAGATGCCAATTACCCCTTTGGTTTTCTTGATGTTTGCCATAGTTTTACCTCTGCATGCTGTAATGAAGGGCGTTGTCCGCCCGAAATAGCAAAATTTTCGGCGGCTATTATATCCCTAAATCCATATTGGTTCCTCATACTTTCCAAAGACGCTTTTCATGACCCCGATGATCTCACCCAACGTGGCGTAAGCGCGCACCGCGTCGAGGATATAGGGCATGGTATTTTCGCTTCCCTGGCAGGCGATCCTCAGTCGATCCAGCGTCTGACCCACCCTGCCGGCATCGCGATTCCGGCGCACCTGCTCCAGGCGCGCCACCTGGCGATGATAACCATCTGGATCCATCTCCAGGATGGGGATGGTGATCGGCTTGTTGTCCTGGTAGGCGTTGACGCCAACGATGTAGCGGGCGCCTTGGTCAATCTCGCGCTGATAGCGATATGCCGAATCGGAGATCTCGGTTTGGAAGAAGCCTTTTTGAATGGCGCTGAGCAGTCCGCCCAGCTCGTCGATGCGGCGGAAGTACTCATAAGCCTGCGCTTCCAGCAAGTTGGTCAGCGCCTCAACGAAAAAGGAACCCGCCAGCGGATCAACGGTGTTGGCAACCCCTGATTCTTCGGCGATGATCTGCTGGGTGCGCAGGGCAATGGTGACCGCATGTTCAGATGGCAGCGCGAGGGCTTCATCCATGCTGTTGGTGTGCAGCGATTGGGTGCCCCCCAGCACGGCAGCCAGCGCCTGAATAGCCACCCGGACGATGTTGTTCTCCGGCTGCTGGGCGGTCAACGAGACGCCGGCGGTTTGGGTATGGAAGCGCATCAGCCAGGAGCGCGGGTTTTGAGCTTTGAAGCGCTCCTTCATCTCCCGCGCCCAGATGCGCCGGGCGGCGCGATACTTGGCGATCTCCTCGAAGAAATCGTTGTGGGCGTTGAAGAAGAACGACAGGCGCGGCGCAAAGCGGTCAATGTCCAGGCCGCGGGCGAGCGCCCAGCGCACGTATTCCATGCCATCTGCCAGGGTGAACGCCAGTTCCTGGGCGGCGGTAGCGCCGGCTTCGCGAATATGATAGCCGGATATGCTGATTGTGTTCCATTGAGGCACCGATTCCATGCCGAACTCGATCGTGTCAACCACCAGGCGCATCGAGGGCTCCGGTGGGAAGATATACTCCTTCTGGGCAATGTATTCTTTGAGGATGTCGTTCTGAATCGTGCCGCGCAGTTGGTCGAACCTCACCCCTTGTTTTTCGGCTGCAGCCAGGTACATCGCCCAGATCACCGCCGCGGGGGAGTTGATCGTCATGCTGGAGGAGACTTTGTCCAACGGAATGCCATCGAGCAAGATTTCCATATCCTTCAGGGTTGAGACGGCTACGCCGCACTTGCCGAATTCGCCCAGCGCTTCAGGGGCGTCGGTATCGTAACCCATCAGGGTGGGCAGGTCGAAGGCGATGGAGAGGCCGGTCTGCCCCTGTTCCAGCAGGTATTTAAACCGGGCGTTGGTCTCCTCAGCCGTGCCGAATCCGGCGAACATGCGCATCGTCCACAGCCGGCCGCGATGCATGGTGGGATGGATGCCGCGGGTGAAGGGATATTCGCCGGGCAGCCCCAGGTCGCGGCTGTAATCCAGATCGGCAATATCCAGCGGGGTGTACAGCCGGTTGATCGGCACGGATGAGGTGGTCATGAATTGCGCTTTGCGCTCAGGCAGGGAAGCCAGGCTGCGTTGTAGGTCTGTTTCCTCCCATTTCTCCACATCCTGGCGGAGTTTCTCCAGCATATCACGGTCGAACATGGCTGCTCCTTGTTTTATTCGATAATCGTTGACAGGTATTCAGCAAATTGACCGAACGAATTATAGCACGCGGGCTGCGCGGCGTAGCCGAGCCACTCCGATGCCGGTGGCTGGGATGATTGCTCGTTGACGGGCTTGAGGCGGCATGGTAAAATTCTGGCGCTGTCGCCCCCATCGTCTAGTGGCCCAGGACGTGGCCCTCTCAAGGCCAAAACAGGGGTTCGAGTCCCCTTGGGGGCACCAAATATTGGCCGTAAGTCATCTGCAAGCAAAAAAGACCCTCGAGAAGATCGAGGGTCTCTTCATTGTGATAGCAGGCTTGCAGCAGCTCAAACCGCGCAACTGGTTCGCCTTCGCCTGTTCGCAACAGCGCCGCCGGCGTTGTCAGGATGTTGACACTACCCTGGCTCGTCTGCAAGGATGCGAATGTCAGCCACCTCAACCCGCGCCTGGCTGAGCAAACGCTCGACTTCTGGCCGGCACACCGTTTCGAAGCGCAAGGCGATGCCGCAATCGCTGGAGAACTGGCGTGGCGTGGGGATGAGCTTCACTGCCAGCCCGGCTTGTGCCAGCACTTTTTCGCTGCGCAGCGCTGCAGAGCTGGTGTGAAACAAAACGACGCTGTATGTCATGCGCGCACAATCCGTTCCACAGCCTTAATGGCTGCATCAATCTCCTCCGGCGTGGTCAGCGGCCCAGGGGCAAAGCGCACCGTGCCTGCCGGGAAGGTGCCCAGCGTGCGGTGCGCAGCCGGCGCGCAGTGTAAGCCCACCCGGCAGAGCACGTTTGCCTCTTCATCCAGGCGCAGGCCGATTTCGGAGACCTGTCGTCCATCCACGGTGAACGAAACTACAGCGGTGCGTTGCGCGGCATTTGCCGGGCCATAGACCTGCACCGCGGGAATGTTACCCAGGCCTTCGAGCAATCGTTTCGTGAGGGCAATTTCGTGTGCGCGGATTGTCTCAACGCCGCGATCCAATACCCAGGCGATGCCGGCGCGCAGACCGGCGATGCCAGCTCCGTTGGGTGTGCCGCATTCGAACTTGTCAGGCAGGAAATCGGGCTGGATCTCGCGTTCCGACAGACTGCCCGTGCCGCCTTGCAACAGCGGAACGATCTCGCTGGCATCCACCCGTTCGCCCAGCACCAGCCCGCCAGTGCCGGGCGGCCCGTGCAACCCCTTGTGGCCGGTAAAAGCCAGCAGGTCAATTCCCAGTGCCTGCATGTCAATGGGCAGCACTCCCGCGGTTTGAGCGGCGTCCACCAGCAGCAATGCGCCAACTTTGTGGGCAAAGGCGGCAACTTCGGCAATAGGCGCCAGCGCGCCAACCACATTGCTGGCGTGGTTGAGAGCCACCAGGCGCGTCGCCGAGGTGATGGCGCTCTCGAAAGTGGCGGCGTCGAACCGGCCATCGGGCGCTGCCGGGACGATGACCACCTCCACGCCGCGCGTTTCGAGCTGGCGCAGCGGGCGCATGACTGCATTATGCTCCATGCCGCCGGTGACCACCCGGCTGCCAGGCTTCAGCAAGCCGTGGATAGCCAGGTTGAGCGCATGCGTGGCGTTGGGGGTGAAGATCACGCCGAGCGGATCGGGGGCGTTGAAAAGCCCGGCTACAGCTTCCCGCGCCTCATACACGATCCGCCCGGCGGCGATAGACAGGCGGTGCCCGGAGCGCCCCGGGTTCCCGCCAGCCTGTTCCAGGAACTCAACCATTGCCTGCAGCACTGCCGGCGGTTTGGGCCAGGATGTGGCGGCGTGGTCGAGGTAGATGACTGGTGCGGACATGCTTACTTCGTCAGGGTGACTTTGAAGCTGCCATCGTGCTGGGCTTCGCTGGTGGCTTGCCAGCCGGCCAGCTTTGCTGTGCGACTGACATTGTCGCGCGAGGTCACCGAATCCACCAGTACAATCACCGTGCCTTGTCCGACTTTCAGCAAAGTCTGGCGGGTGAGCATTGCCGGTTCGGGGCAGGATAGCCCGCGAGCATCTACAGTGTGTGCGTTCATGATGCACCTCCAGCAGTTTCACGGAAGGTCAGGCCGATGACGGCGCAGGCAATCAGGCCAACGATTACAATTGCCGGTCCATACGTGCCTGGGCCGTTGGGGGAGGAGGCAAAGCCAAAGTTGTGGGCGAAACCGGCGCCGACGATCATGCCCAGGCTGAAAATGGCGGCGTCGCCATCGCCCTCGCCTGAGAGGAATAACTGACGTCCGGGGCAGCCGCCAGCCAGGGTGAATGCCAGGCCGGCCAGAGCCATGCCGCCGAAATTCCACAGCCAGTTGGTATGAGCCACCGGCTGCCCGCTAAACCCCGGCTTGAATTGCCCCAGCGCCAGATTGGTGAGCAGGGCTGCTACGAGCAGCGCCAGAATGCCGTTGAACAGATGGCTGTCGCGCAGCAGCACCAGGTCGCGCAATGCTCCTACGGTGCAGAAACGGCTGCGTTGCGCCAGAAAGCCCACCAGCAAGCCGACGCCCAGCGCGATCCATATCGGCGCGTGCTGGCTGCCCGGTCCTTGGGTGGAGAAGAAAATCGGACCGACCGGATTGCCATCGGCGTCGCGCCCGAATTGAGGGGCAACGATCAATAAAATGAGCAGCAACAGCATCAGGATGGGCATCACCCACCCCAATGCGCGTGGCGCCGGGCGGCTGCGCCCCAGGCTGAATCCCATCTTCAGGAAGACGATGCCGATGCCGATTCCTGCAAACAAGCCCAAGATACCAGGAACGGCATTCCAATCGCCGCCGGTCAGGCGCAGGTAGGCTCGCCAGGGACACCCCAGGAAAACCAGCGCTCCGATTGCGGCCAGCATCCCCAGGAGAAAACGGACGAGCGGGGCTGAGCCGGTGCGCGGCTTGAACTCGCCGAAAATCTGCGCTGCAATCAGCGATCCGAACACAAAGCCGATGATCTCCGGCCGGATGTATTGCACCACTGCGGCGCGGTGTAACCCAAGCGCGCCGGCGATGTCTCGGCTGAAGCAGGCAACGCAAATGCCCATGTTGCCAGGGTTGCCAAGCCTTACCAGCACCGGGGCCAGAACACCGACCGCAACGCCGGTGAGGATCGGCCCCCAACGTGATGTCAGGAAACGGGATAGTGTGGACATTTGGGCTCCTTGTGAAAAGATTTGGCCCGCCGACACAGGCAGGCCAAATCCAGGAGCCTTGTGTTTAACCTATCAAGATAGGTGGCGACCCCGGTTGGACTGCTGTGCGGCGTTTTGATGACGACGCGACCCGCGCGTTTGGCTCTCGAAGAATCAGGTTCGTCTATTCAGGATAGCCAAGCCGCACCTCCTTTCCATCAGTTTCCAAACCGGGAGCTTTGTACTCTTGTCAAATAAGATTATACATCAAGTTTTGTGAAATATTGGACAATTTGCGGGGCAGGGCCATCAAGATTAATAAAACACAGCCCTGATGAGCGGAATATATGGCAGAGATAGCGGTCCAATAGCGATGTTGAACCGCGTTGCGTGCTCAGGCTGTCCGCAAGACCCGTTGCACAGCCGAGGTCAGCCGCAGGCGCAAGCCAACCAGAGCTGTTCTCAGCGGGGGCAGGCGCAGGATGAGCAAGAGTGCGATCACCACCCCGTAGAGCAAAGGCTGGACGATATCCCCCTGCAGGCGGGCAAGGTTTCCTTTCACCGCCAGCAGGTAATGCGCTACCACCAGCGGCGAGATGATGTACACCAGCCGGTGCAGGCGCTTCCAGTTCTTACCCAGGCGTTTCATCCAGTAGTTGAACGAGGTCAGTGCCAGCGGCGTCAGCAGAGTGAACGCCAGCGCTCCGACCAGGATGTAGGATTTGCCCGCCACATCTCGCCAGATAGCTGCAATGTCCAGCCCGTAATCAATCACCACGAAGGTGAACACGTGCAGCGCAGCGTATAGAAAGCCGTAGTTCCCCAGGGCTTTGCGCCGCTGGCGCCATTCCTGCCACCCAAGGATGGCTGCTACTGGTGTGCAGGCGAGCGAGAGCAGCAGGAATGTCAGCGCATAGACGCCGGTGCGTTGTTCGATTGCCTGGATCGGGTTTGCGGTCAGGTTATCGGTTAGATAGCTGTAGCCCAGATGCGCCAGCGGTAACCAGCCCGCCAGGTGGACGAGCGCTTGCAGGGGAGTGGGGCGGCGAGTGGGCATCCTCAATAATTCTGGCGCAAGTCCATGCCGGCGTACAGGTGCGCCACCTGCTCGGCGTAGCCGTTGAAGAGGAGCGTCTTTCGCCGCCCAATTTCGCCAATGCGCCGCTCGCTGGCCTGGCTCCAGCGCGGGTGGTCTACCTCGGGGTTGACGTTGGCGTAGAAGCCATATTCGTGCGGGGCGATGCTGCTCCACAACGTGGCTGGCTGCTCGGCGACGAGTTCGATCTTGACCACTGCTTTGATGGATTTGAAGCCGTATTTCCAGGGTACCACCAGGCGGATGCCGCCGCCGTTTTGCGGTGGCAGTTCGCCCCCGTACAGGCCGGTTGCCAGCAAAGTCAGATCGTTGAGGGCTTCATCCAGGCGCAATCCCTCCTGGTAGGGCCAGGGATAGAGCCGAAATTTCTGACCGGGCATCTCCTCTGGCTTGAAGATCGCCTCGAAGCGTACATACCTGGCGGCGGAGGTGGGTTCGACCTCCTCGAGCAGACGCTTCAACGGAAACCCGACCCAGGGGATGACCATGCTCCAGGCTTCCACACAGCGCAGGCGGTAGATGCGCTCTTCGGGCTGGAATTTCTTCACCAGATCGTCCACGCTGTACGTTTTGGGTCTGTTCACCAGCCCGTAGACCTGCACCTCCCACGGTGAGGTTGCAAAATCTGCCGCCAGGCGCGCCACAGCTTGCTTGTCGGTGGTAAATTCGTAGTAATTGTTGTAATTGGTGATGTCCTCGAAGGAATTGGCCGGGTCGCCCAATTCGTCGGTTTTACCACCCCCGGCGATGGGGGTAGGTTCCGAAGAGCTCTGGCTGGGCTGCGAGGCGTCCTGATCGGGGATGCCGCAGGCTGCCAGCGCCATGCTGCCCGCCAGCAGGCCGGTGGATTTGATAAAAGCCCGTCGGGAGAGATAAACCTGCTTTGGGGTTATCTCTGCGGCTGGGATTTTGGGGTATTGCGCTGTTGCCATGTTGCCTCCTGACAGTCGCGCCGACGACCGCCATCACGATCATGAGAAACCAATATGGTTTCCCAATTCAAATCGGTGTAATTAAATCTAATACCTCTGGTATTTTATCCTCTCGATATTACATGGAGATTACAAACAGGTGAGAGAAGGTTAAAACTGGTTCGAATTCTGATTGAGCCTGACCTCGGGGCAAGGCGCAATCTTTGTTGCCCCGTGGATGAACATTGGTGTATACTACCCATACCGCAGTTGCGGGAAAATAATGAGCCGCTGGTGGTTTTCTCCAGGGGCGCGCGTCCTTAACAGTCAACCGATACGCATGAAGTTCCGGGGAGGGCAACGTGACCGACCAAAGAGATGAGAAATTCGATGAGAAAGAGCGCGAAAAGCGCGAGGAGAAGTCGCCGGAAGAAAAGAGCTGGGAGGAGAAAGGACGCCGCGACCCGGTTTCAGCGGTCATCTGGGCGATTTTGTTGATTTATGCTGGCCTGGTCCTGCTGGCAGATAACCTGGGTTATCTTGATCGTTGGCTGGAAGGCGTGGCGCAGGCGTTAAACCTGCCGTTTATTGCGGGATTGCCGGTCTGGTCGGTCATCTTGATTGGAGCGGGTCTGGTCTTGCTCGTTGAGGTGGTCGTCCGCCTGGCGCTTCCGGAATACCGCCACGGCGTTGGCGGAACCATCGTACTGGCGATTATCCTGCTCAGCGTCGGCTTGGGGAATCAGATCGGCTGGAGTCTGGTATTGCCGCTGATCTTGATTGGCATTGGGCTATCGATTCTGGTGCGGGGGATGGTCGGCAGGAGGTAACCGCCCTCGCAGGATTAATTCAGGAGCGGCGTGGCGGAGTGCCAGCCGCTCCTGATGTATGGGCGACGATTGGCTATAACTGTCCCAGATTCAATGTTGCCAGCTCTCCCCAGGCATATCGCCAGGGGGTGAGCCAGGATTCGCGCCCGATGCAACGGAAATAAGGCGCCTGGAATGCCAGGATCAAATCGCCGATGCGGTAACGCGGCAGAATCGGCGTGGAGACCACCAGCCCGCCCATCTCACCGGGGCGCATCTGGTGCAGCATTTTTACCCCGGAGCGGGTGACTACCTCGAAGAAGAACATATCGTAATTCGGCACCCAGGCGCGTTTTTCGTCGCGCTGCTGACCAAACATGCCTTCGGTCGCCCCGTAAATTTCGCGAATCGCTGCTCTGCCATACAGGGCGTTCAGGGCAGCCTGGTAGCGGGTGTTGATGCCCGGCACGCTCCCCAAAGTCATAATCTGGGTTTTCCACAAGTCTTTTGGGTAAAGGCGGTGGACGCGCTTCAGGTAGCGGGCAAAACGCAGAGCTGTGGGGCACACGCCTCCAACCAGAGTGACATTCTCCCCTTTGCAGCGCTCATACGCCAGCTCGAAACGCCGCTCCCAGTCGCGGATGGATTTCCCACCGCCCAGGGCGTCGATCTCGTCCTGGCTGGGAACCGAGCGAATGGGGGTGAACGCTGAGACGTAGCGGGTATATATCCCTGAGCTGTAACCATATTCCAGCTCGCGGTCGCCCACTTTGACCTTGCCGACTACGGAAGGGAAGTTCAGATTCAGGTTGACGCCAGCGAACAGGTCGAAGCGTCCGGTGCTGATCACGTAGTTCATCATCGCCCGCCCTGCGCTGATTCGCATGCGCAGGTCGGTGGGGGTCATCGGGATGAACTTGGATTCGCCGCGGGTGGTGCCGCGGGTGATCGCCCAGCCGATTGGCTCTTCGCACAGGAGCTGGTCTATCTCGCCAGCCATGGTGCGCTCGATCAATGGCTTATAGTCTTCGTAGGTGGCGATGGGAAACGCCCGCCGATAATCTTGCAGGGTGTCAATTTGCTCTGCCCCGTGGGCTTTGCCATATTTCGTCCGGGCGTAATCCCGCAACAGGCGGTGGAGCACCTCCTCCTGAGCCTGGGCGGGGTTGTTTACTGCGGTGTGCCAGGGTTGTAACATCTGCTGGAGGAATTGGGCGGCGGTTTGGGGGTCGAGGTTCATGAGTTTGCTATCCTTCTTGTCGTCAGGGCGTGAGATGCGGCGCGCCGGCTATTTCAGATATTCTCGCAACACCTGTTCCAGCCGCGGCTGGTCAAAATCAATGACGATGTGGCCATTGATATCGAAGGTGGGGGTGATACGTTTGCCGCCCGTCCAGAGCTTCACCTGCTCGGCAGCCTGCGGATTGGCATCAATGTCGACTTCGGTGAACTCCAGGTTACGGGATTGCAGCCAGGCGCGCGCTTTGCGGCAGTCGGGGCACCATTTGGTGCAATACATGACGATGCCGCCGTGAGGCAGCGCGTCTGCTGAAGAAGATGGCTGGGTTTCCACAGGCATACCTTCCAGCCGGCGCAATTCCTGGCGGATCACTTCGTTGTTGGGTTGATCGTCAATATGGTGGATATCAATGTAGCGGATGATGCCCTGTGCATCAATGAGGAAGATCGCTCGCTCGGAGTAGCCTTCCGGGCGCAGGACGCCGTATTTCCGCGAAACTTCCCCATGTAGCCAGAA
>FWPU01003116.1_pt1 | contig 42908 bp, 40 predicted proteins | sample 2228361 | NCBI WGS metagenome assembly FWPU01 (sample SAMEA103939777, study PRJEB20133) | metagenome | reverse complement strand
TGGCAGCTTTACTCCGGCCTCTTCATCTTGCTCAAACATAAGGTCAACCTGTCGGCCAAGACGCTGCGTCGTCTCCTCCAGCAGGTGCTCGACGCCTTCATCCTCCTCGTCCAGCCAACTGTCCGAACTCATGTCTGAACCTCAGTTTCTGAAGAAGGAACATCTCAGAAGGGGGTAAGTTTCTGTAAATATCACCAAGCCAGGGTTGCCGACATCACCCGGTCGAGAGCCAGGTAGATAGCATCATCCCGCGCCGTCGCCAAGATTGAGGGGAACGGTCTCCAAAAGTTGGGCAATGATGCCGGCGGCAGTCTTGCCTCGCAAGCTGCTTTCCGGATGGACGATGCAGCGATGGGCCAACGTCAGCGGCGCCAGCTTTTTCACATCGTCGGGCAGGACGTAGTCGCGTCCGCGCAGCGCGGCCAGGGCCTGGCTTGTCTTGAATAGTGCCAGGCTTCCGCGCGGGCTCGCGCCCAACGCCAGGTCGGCATGCCGACGCGTCGCCTCCACCAGGCGCACGATGTATTCGCGCACCGTGTCATCCACGTGCACCTCCCACACCTGTTGTGCCAGCGCGGGAACCTGCATCCCATCCACCACCTGGCCTATCTCCTCTATGGGATGCCTGCGGCGAAGGTTCAAGAGCATCTGCGACTCGTCGGCAGCGGACGGATAGCCCAGACTGATGCGCATCAAGAAACGATCTAACTGCGCTTCGGGCAGGGGAAAGGTGCCTTCATACTCAATAGGGTTCTGCGTCGCCAAGACAAGGAAGGGGCGGGGCAGAACGCGGGTCACGCCATCCACCGTGATCTGTCGTTCGCCCATGCACTCCAAGAGGGCCGATTGTGTGCGGGGCGTTGCCCGGTTAATCTCATCGGTCAGCAGGATATGGGCGAAGGCAGGGCCGGGGATGAAGTCAAACTGGCGCGTCTGTTGATTAAAGACAGAAACACCTGTGACATCGTTGGGGAGAAGATCGGGCGTACATTGCAGGCGCTTGAAACTGACACCCAGCGAGAGCGCGAGCGCTCTCGCGAGCATCGTCTTGCCCACGCCGGGCACATCCTCAATGAGAACATGCCCTTCGCACAAGAGCGAGACCAGCATCAATTCAATGACCTCGCGCTTGCCGACGATAACCCGCTCTACATTTTGGATGACAGCCTGAGCAAATTTCTGGATGTTTTCCATGGGCCCTCCATGTTTTTATTGTACCGCGCCCTGTATCGGTTGGCAAGGCCGAGACCGCCGGCATCCTATCTACCCCAGATGCAAGCCAGCGCGATCAGGAAGAGCCCGCATTTATGATGGCCGCTTATAACTTGACCATCTGGCCATAATCGGATATATTCTGAGAAGAAATGTATTGCACGTGAGGGCCGAATCTCGCCACAAGCGGGAGCGGGGGAACCAAACTTCGGGGTGAATCGCGGCGCAGACATCTTCTGCCTCGCGTAGGGCTCATCTTCCGGCCCGAACCCGTCAGCTAACCTCGTAGGCATTTGGAAGAGGCAGCGTAACCAGCTAAGGCTAGGGGCGTTCGCCTCTAGCCGTTTTTTGTCCCTTTCACACGGAGGGTGAGATGATGAATGCAAACCAACGCCGCCCTGTCGTCGTGGCTGGCGCGCTGGGCGAGTGCGTCCACGTGGCCGGCGTCAGCAACTTCCTTCGCCTAGCCGAGACCGCGGGGTGGCAGACGGTGTTTCTGGGCCCGGCGGTCCCCATACATGACTTCCTGCGCGCCGCGCGAGAGCATCACGCTACCCTTATCGGCGTCAGTTATCGCCTCACGCCGGAGACGGGCGAACGCCTGCTGGCCGAATTTGCCGAGGCGACGATGCAATTGCATCGTCGGGGAGTGCGCTTTGCTTTCGGTGGTACTCCCCCGGTGGCCGAGCGGGCGCAACGGCTGGGATTTTTTGAGCGGGTCTTTGACGGTTCGGAACCTGCCGAAGAAGTCCTGGCCTATCTGAAGGGCGGGACCAATGATCGGGCAGCGGGCGAATCGGCCTACCCTCAAACGCTGGTTGAACGCATCCGTTGGAAGTCGCCCTTCCCCATCCTTCGCCACCACTTTGGCCTGCCGACCATGGAAGCCACCATCGCAGGAATCGGCGCTATTGCCGAAGCGAAAGCATTGGATGTCATCTCCCTCGGTGTGGATCAGGATGCCCAAGAGAACTTCTTCCATCCGGAACGGCAAGACCCGCGGCGCGCCGGTGCCGGTGGCGTGCCTGTGCGCACCGCCGACGACTATCGCGCCCTCTACGCGGCCAGCCGTCGTGGCAACTATCCCCTCTTGCGCACCTACTCCGGCACCGACGACTTCATTCGCCTGGCCGAGGTCTTCGTAGAGACCATTCATAACGCCTGGTGCGCCATCCCTCTTTTCTGGTTCAATCAGATGGATGGGCGCGGCCCTTGGGACCTGGAAGGCTCTATCCGGGAACACCAGAGGGTAATGGCCTGGTACGGCGCGCGCGACATCCCCGTAGAACTGAACGAGCCACACCATTGGGGAATGCGCGACGCGCCCGACGTCATCTTCGTGGTCAGCGCTTACCTGTCGGCTTACAATGCGAAGGCGATGGGCGTAAAGGACTACGTGGCCCAGCTGATGTTCAACAGTCCGCCCGGCCTTTCAGACGCGATGGACCTGGCGAAAATGCTGGCTTGCTTGAAAATGGTACAGGAACTGGAAGATGAGAATTTCCGTGTCTGGCGGCAGACACGCACCGGTCTTCTGAGCCATCCCCTAGATGAGGAGGCCGCGCGCGGCCATCTGGCCGCCGCAATCTACGTGCAAATGGCATTGCGTCCTCACATCGTGCACATCGTCGGTCACACCGAAGCCCATCACGCCGCGACCGCTTCCGATGTCATCGCTGCCAGCCGCATCGCCCGCCGGGCCATTGAGAATGCGCTGCGCGGCCAACCCGATCTGACCGCCGATCCCAAGGTGCAGCAGAGGGCCCAAGAATTGGTCTCCGAGGCACGTTTCACGCTGGAGGCGATCCGCGCCCTGGCAGAGCCCGGCGTAGCCGATCCTTTGGCCGACCCCGTCACCCTAGCGCGCGCGGTGACAACGGGCATCATGGATGCACCTCAACTGAAGAACAATCCTTTTGGCCGGGGCAAGATCGCCACCCGTATCATAGAGGGAGCTTGCCTCGCGGTGGATTCGGCCAGCGGCCGACCTCTGAGCGAACGCGAACGGATCGCGCGCCTCTGAACCTCTAAAGGAGAACACTGGTCATGAACAACAAACCCCATTTCACCGTGATCGGCGCAGGGCACGGCGGCAAAGCTATGGCCGCGCATCTGGCCCTCATGGGGTTCCCTGTGACCCTCTATAACCGCACAGCCGCCCATGTCGCGGCCATCAAAAGCCGGCAAGGAATTGACCTGGAGAGTTATGATGGCGGCCCGCGCGGGTTCGGCCGTCTGTGCGCCGTCACATCCGACATGGCTGAGGCTCTGGCCGAGGCTCAGATCATCATGGTTGTGACCCCTTCCTCGGCCCATCGCGACGTTGCGCAGGCCGCCGCGCCCCATCTGCGGGATGGTCAGATCGTCGTCCTCAACCCCGGGCGCACCTGCGGGGCCATTGAATTCACGAAGGTTATCCGCGATCACGGCTGCACCGCCCAGGTTGTCGTAGCCGAGGCAGGAACGTTCATTTATGCCAGCCGCTCCGACGGCCCGGCCCAGGCCCGCATCTTCCGCATCAAGGAAGCAGTACCTCTCGCCGCTTTACCGGCAACGCGCACCCCTCGCGTTCTGGAAATGTTGCGCCCCGCTTATCCCCAGTTCATTGATGGCGGCAACGTCCTCAAGACCAGCCTGGATAACATGGGCGCGATCTTCCATCCTGCCCTCACCATCCTGAACGCGGGCCGCATAGAAGATACCCATGGCGATTTTCAGTTCTACATTGACGGCGTGACACCCTCTGTGGCGCGGGTGCTGGAGGTATTAGACCGGGAGCGTGTAACGGTAGCCGCCGCATTGGGCATCCGGGCACAAACCGCCATGGAATGGCTGAAGATGGCCTACAATGCCACCGGTTCCGACCTCAACGAGGCCATCCATAATCAGCCCGGCTACTACGGCATCAAAGCGCCCGCCACGTTGGAGCATCGCTACATTACCGAGGATGTGCCGATGAGCCTGGTGCCGATCGCGGCCCTGGGCCAGCACTACGGTGTGAGCGTGCGCGGGATGGATAGCATCATCCGCCTGGCCTGCATCATCCATCGCACCGATTATTGGCGGCGAGGACGCACGCTGGACAAGTTGGGAATAGAGGATTTGAGCGTGAGCGAACTGACCCGCTATGTTGAAGAAGGGACGGTCAGCTAGCCCCTTACCGCCTTGACGATAGCGGCGATATGCCTGGCGGTAGAGCCACAACAGCCGCCCACGATGCGCGCGCCCAGTTCCACATAGCGTCGCGCGTAAGTAGCCATCTCCTCTGGCGTCACCTTATAGACGACGGAGTCATCCTCTGCGATTTCGGGGAGGCCCGCGTTGGGCTTGGCGATGAGGAGGGCGTCGGGCCGCGCCGCGTGCATGGCCGCAATGACCGATTCCATCTCATCCAAAGCGCGGCCACAGTTCGCGCCCACCGCGGTAGCGCCCCAGCCCAAGATGGCATTGACCGCGTCCTCCGGCTTCACGCCCATCATGGTGAAGCCGCCCATGTCAAAGGTCATGGTGGCGAAGATGGGGAGATCCGAGACGCGGCGCACCCCTTCTATGGCGGCCTGCACCTCGCGCAGGTCGCTCATCGTCTCAATGGCAAACATATCCACGCCGCCTTCGGCCAACCCCTTTGCCTGCTCCGCGAAGGCTTCTACCGCTGCTTCGTAGGTCAACTCGCCCAAAGGGTCCAGAAGCTCGCCTGTCGGCCCTATGTCTCCGGCCACAAAGGCGCGGCCATCCGCCTCGGCGCGCGCCAGCGCCACGGCCCGACGGTTGACTTCAACGACGCGATCCGCCAGGCCCGCGTGGCGCAAGCGCAGGCGGGTGCCACCGAAGGTACAGGTCAGCACGTAGTCGGAGCCCGCATCCAGGAAGGAGCGATGCAGCGCGCGGATGGCTTCCGGGCGCTCCAAAACCCATGTCTCCGGGGCAACGCCGCGCGCCAACCCCATCTGTTGCAGGTTGGTGCCGGTCGCTCCGTCCGCCACCAGGACGCCGGGGCGTGCCAGCCGTTCCAGGATCGTCTCAGCCATGATGGATGCTCCTTTTGAGCCTTCACCCCGGCCCTCTCGCGTAGAGGCGAGGGATTTTTGTAGGGGCATGATCAATCATGCCCCTACGACCACCCTTCTCCCGTTCGCCTCAGGTGGGGGGCAAGGTGAGGGGCTGGATAATACGAATCTACTTCCTCGCGCCCTTAGCCATGCCAGATTCCTGCAACAACTCCTTCACGACCGCTATCGGCTTCTCATAGTCGGGATGTTCGCCGATGGAGGGCAGGTATTGGGCATAGCGGATGATCCCCTTCTGGTCTATGACAAAAACCGAACGCTGGTGCAATCCCAAGTCTTTCACCCACGTTCCGTACCGCTTGCCGAAGTTGTGGTCACGGTTATCCGAGAGGGTGAGGCACGGCTCTTGGTTATGATCGGTGCACCAACGCTTCTGGGTGACGGGCATGTCGTTGCTGATGGTCACAACGGCCACATCGGGGCCAAGGCCGCTCACTTCCTGGTTGAAGCGACGCGTCTGGGCATCACAGATGGACGTCTCCAGGGAATAGACTACGCTCAAAAGAAGCACCTTCCCCGCGTAATCTTTCAGCGTCCTTTCCTGCAAATCCTGATCCAACAACCTGAAGTTAGGGGCTTTATCGCCGGGCTTCAACAGGGGGCCTACGACGGTATAGGGTTGGCCCTTGAAAGCCACCGTGCGTGTTTGCCCTTTTGGCTCTGACATAGTCGCCTCCGTACATCGGAATATTCTCTATGGGACGCCATTCTACCATCGGACGTAGGATGGGCAAAATGGTGACCCTCAGCCAATTTGTAGGAGTAAGTCAGGAAGCTGTCAAGTGTCTCTGCATCCAATCCCAGACGCGTGCGGCCACCTGCTCTCGCTGCGCGTCCTCGGTGATGATGTGGCCGCTCCCTTCTATGAAGACCAACTCCTTGTCTGCCGAACCCAGGCTATCATAGATTTCTTGCGCATGCGCGAAAGGGATGGAACCATCATGGCGAGAGTGCATGATCAAGGCAGGCACGCGCACCTGTGGAAGACTGGCACGCAGTTCCTCCAGCAATCCTACCAATTGCTCCACGCCCCGTGTCGGATAGAAGGGATAGCTCACATGGCGCGCGGCTGCCTCTGCATCCCACCAGTCGGATGGGCCTTTCTCCGCGTAGCGTTTCAGATGTTTCAGCCAACGGATATAACGCAACTGCCAGCCCCCGCGAGGGACGCGTATCAGGGTGCTGAGGCCGACCACGCCGGCCATCGCCTCGCGCGCGGCTAGGTAAAGAGAGATGGCTCCGCCCATGGAGAGGCCCATGACAAAGACATGAGGATGACGTTGCCGCAATTCCTGCAATCCTGCCCGCGCCGAAGCAACCCAATCTTGCCAGGTGGTGTGTTCCAGGTCGGCCATCGTCGTGCCATGCCCTGCCAGGCACACGCCGACGACGCCGCAACCTCGCGCGGCCAGGTATTCACCGAGAGGGCGCATCTCCTGGGCCATGCCGGTAAAGCCGTGAATCAGCAGGCAGCCGATCGTGTTGCCGGCTTGCCCCGGAAAGGCAAAAGGCGCGCCGCCCGGCGCATAATTTGGCATGAGGGGCCTCCTCAATAAATGAACTGTACCAATTCTACCATTGAGCGGGGCGACGGGCAATTTGACCACACGAGCAAATTTATCTTTACCTAAATATTGACTTTTTATAAATATATGTTATAATTTAGTCATGACTAAACAAGACGATCGCACCATCACACCGGCCATGGAGGATTACCTCAAGACCATCTATGCGCTCCAGCAGGAACTGCCGGTGGTCACGACGACCGCTATTGCCGAACGTTTGAACTTCGCCGCGCCCTCGGTGACCAACATGCTCAAGAAACTGGCAGAACTGCATCTGGTGCACTACACGCCGTATCAGGGAGTGGAACTGACCGCCGCGGGCGAGAAGATCGCGCTGGAAGTTATCCGCCATCATCGCCTGTTGGAGCTCTACCTCATTGAAGCCCTGGGCTACAGTTGGGATCAGGTGCACGATGAGGCAGACCGTCTGGAGCATGTCATCTCCGAGCAGTTTGAGGAGAGGATTGACATCGCCTTGGGCCGCCCGACGCTTGACCCCCACGGCGACCCTATCCCGACGAAGGACGGCAACCTGCCGGTTGCGGATGAGATGCGCCTGGTGGACATGGAGGTTGGGCAGAGCGCCGTGATCGCGCGCGTCGCCGGCGGCGCGGACGTGTTGCGTTATGTCGCCAGCCTGGGCCTGCTCCCCCAGGCCGCCGTGCGCGTGCTGGATAAAGCGCCTTTCAACGGGCCGCTCATGGTACAGGTTGGAGAGGAGAAACATGCCCTGGGCCGCGAGGTAGCAGGTTATATCTTTGTGACACCGCTGGCCCAACCGGCCAGCATAGAAAAGTAAAGATGCGTAATCAACGCCAAGAAAGATGGGACGATATGTTGAAACGGTTGACACGACGAGGTTTTCTGCGCACCGGTACGGCCATTGTGGCGGGAACAGCCGGTGCTGCGGCCTTAGCGGGGAACGCAGCCATGCTGGCCTCCGCAGCGCCACGCCGTGCCCAACAGCCCCCCGGCCATGACCATGCCGGGACGGACATGTTGGGCGCGAGCCCCGGCTTCGCCACGCAGTTGGACATCCCACCGGCCACGGCTGACCCCATGCAGATTCTCACCGACTTTGACATGGGCCAGGTGAGCCAACTACCGGATGGCCGGACGCTGCGAGAATATCAAATAACATCTTACGACCGGGAGATAGAAGTAGCGAAAGGCGTCGTCTTTCCCGCCTGGACCTACAATGGCCGCGTGCCGGGGCCCACGATCCGCTGCACCGAGGGCGATGTGGTGCGGGTGAAGTTCGTCAACGCCGGAACTCATCCCCACACCATCCACTTTCATGGCATCCACGCGGCCAACCAGGACGGCGTGTTTGAGCCGGTCCCCCCTGGCGGGACCTTCACTTACGAGTTCACTGCCGAGCCGTTCGGCCTGCAACTCTATCACTGCCACGTCATGCCGCTCAAGAAGCACATCCACAAAGGGCTCTACGGGGCTTTCATCATTGACCCCAGGACGCCGCGCCCTCCGGCGCGCGAGATGGTCATGGTGATGAACGGCTTTGATCTGAACGGGGATGGCGAGAACGAGTTTTACACCGTCAACGGCGTCGCCTTCTACTTTCAAGATCACCCGATCCAGATCAAAAAAGGCGAGTTGGTGCGGGTCTATCTGGTTAACCTGACCGAATTTGACCCGATCAATTCCATGCACATTCACGCCAACTTCTTCCATTACTACCCCACCGGCACGAGTCTTACGCCGAGCGAATATACCGATACGGTGATGCTTTGCCAGGGACAACGGGGCATTCTGGAATTCACCTATAATCATACAGGCCGCTTCATGTTCCACGCGCACCAGAGCGAGTTTGCGGAATTGGGCTGGATGGGATTCTTTGAAGTGATGGAATGAGGAGATGAGAATGGGAGAGGTCAAAGTTGGTCGCCAAGTGACGAACCGAAGTATGGTTGGTCAGGCAGGGATGGCTGTGGCCGCGCTGGTGCCGCTACTGTTGCTCGGCGTAGTCATCGCTCTCTTCATCGTCACCGGCGCAGGATTGCGAGCAAAGCCAGCCGCGCCGATTGAGGTGTTGAACATACAACCGATCATCCTGAGACCGGGCCAGATCATCGTGCCGGTGCTCAACAGCGGGCCGGGGGCGGTAACCGTGGCCCAGGTGCTGGTGGACGACGCGATCTGGACGGCAGAAGCCAGACCGAGCAACGTCATTCCGCGTCTGGGGCAGGCTACGCTTATCATTCCCTACCATTGGGTAGCAGGGGAGCCTCTCTTCGTCAAACTGATCACATCCAACGGCCTCGTCTTTGAGCGCGAGGTCGCGGTGGCCGCGCCCTCCCCTGCGCCTTCATTAGACAGTTTCCTGCGTTTCGGCCTGGTCGGCATCTACGTCGGCGTCATACCGGTAGGCCTGGGCCTTCTTTGGTTTCCCCTCATGCGACGTCTAGGGCGACAGGCGATGAACGCGATCCTAGCGCTGACCGTTGGGCTCCTCATTTTTCTGGTGGTAGATACGCTGTTGGAGGCATTGGAGGTCGCAGGACGCGTGCCCGGCATCTTCCAGGGCGTGCCGCTGGTGGCCTTCGGCATGCTCCTTAGTCTCCTGCTCCTCATCGCCATCGGCCAGACGAGGCGCGCCGGGCGCGGGCAGGAGCCTTCGCGCCTCTCGCTCTCATACCTCATTGCCTTGGGCATCGGGCTGCATAACCTAGGCGAAGGCCTGGCTATCGGCGCGGCTTTCGCGCTGGGCGAGGCGGCTTTAGGCGCGTTTCTCGTCATCGGCTTCACCTTGCACAACATCACCGAGGGCGTCGGCATCGCCGCCCCTGTCGCCCGCGAGGAGCCCCGATTGCGCCACTTTGTGCAGTTGGCCGCCCTCGCGGGTGGGCCGGCCATCCTGGGCACCTGGATCGGCGGCTTCGTCTATTCCGACATCGCCGCGGCCCTCTTCTTCGGCATTGGGGCCGGGGCTATCCTCCAAGTCATTTATGAGGTAACGCGCCTCATTGTACGGGATAGCGCCAAAGATAACCGGCCTCCTTTCTCTTGGGCCAACCTGGGCGGCCTGACGGCGGGTATCCTGGTCATGTATGTGACCGCCTTCCTGGTGAAGTTTTAGGTGGTCACCTGACCAGGGAAAAGATAAGCCAACTGGCTGATCCTGAACTGGCCGGATGCCCGATGCGCCGGGCACGATTCGGGTTTATACTGGAGGCGCGAAGGAAGTATAATGCTATCGTCTGCCCTTCTGAGGCATTTAGGCCGCCGCATGACACGAGGAATCTCAACGCAGCATCGTGCAGTCAGGAGGCACCGCCATGGATCAGTCGCTCGCCTTGCAGGTTCAAGGGCTGGTCAAATTCTACGGCAACTTCCAGGCACTACGAGGTGTCAACCTGGAAGTGCGACGGGGCGAGATCTTCGGCTTCCTGGGCCCTAACGGCGCGGGGAAGACGACAACCATTCGCTGTCTCTTGGATCTCATACGGCCCAACGGCGGCATCGTGCGGGTGTTAGGTCTGGACCCGCAGGTCAATTCGGTAGCAGTGCGCGCTCGCGTCGGCTACCTGCCGGGCGAATTGCGCCTGGATGACAACATGAGGGTGGATGCGGCACTCCGCTACCTGGACGACCTGCGGGGGAAGCGCGCCGATTGGGAGTTCGTGCGCCAGATCGCGCAGCGCATAGACCTGGACCTGCGCTGGCCCATCAAGAATCTGTCAAAAGGCAACAAGCAGAAAGTGGGGGTTGTGCAGGCGTTGATGCATCGCCCGGAACTCCTGCTGTTGGATGAGCCGACCTTCGGTCTGGACCCGCTGATGCAGCAGGAGGTGTTGCGCTTGGTCAAAGAGGCGCGGGCAGGCGGGGCAACCGTATTCTTCTCCTCTCATATCCTGAGCGAAGTGCAAGAGATCGCCGACCGCGTCGCCATCATCCGTCGCGGCGAGGTGGTGGAGGTGGCCGAGACCTCCTCCCTCATCCAACGCTCGCTGCGCCGCGCCCGAATTCGCTTCAAGGAGCCGGTGGATAGCAACGTCTTGCTGAAGGTCCCCGGCGTGAAACTCTTGTCGCAAGGCAATGGGATGAGCATTGTCTTACAGGTGGAAGGCGAGATGAACGGCCTCCTCAAGGCGTTGGCTACCCTCCCCGTCAGCGACCTGGATACCGAGCGCCCCTCGCTGGAGGAAATCTTCCTGGCCTATTACGAGGTCGACCGGAACGGAGGTAAGGTAAAATGATCACCGTCTTCCGCTACATGTTCGCCCGCTTCCGTGGACAAATCCTGGGCTGGGGCATCGGCCTGGCCTTGTATAATATGTACCTGGTGTCGTTCTGGGATACCCTGGCAGCCAACCGCGAGCAGTTCCAGTCGTTAATAGAGGCCTATCCCAAGGAGATGATGGCCTTTTTTGGCGACATGGCCACCATGTTCACGCCGGCCGGCTATCTGAACATCTATTTCTTTTTCTACATGTCGCTGATCATCGGCATCTATGCCTTGCTGGCCGGTAGCGGCCTCCTGGCCGGTGATGAGGAGAACGGCCAACTGGACCTGGTGCTGTCATATCCGATAAGCCGCACCGCGTTCTTCGTTGGGCGTTTACTGGCCTTCGTGGTGGCCACGGTGGGGATTCTGGCCCTATCCTGGCTGGGTTTTGTGATCGCGATGACCTGGTCAACGCTGGATGTGGGCTGGGCAAAACTGTCATTGCCCATGCTGTCGCTGCTTGCGATCCTGCTCCTCTTCGGCAATCTGGCACTGTTGCTGAGCATGGTTGTGCCCTCGCGGCGGCTGGCCGCCATGATCACGGCTATTTTGCTGGTAGCGGGTTACCTCATCACCTCTCTGGCACGCATTGACGAGGACCTGAAAAGCGTCGCTCAACTGTCGCCGTTCAACTACTACCAAGGGGGCGAAGCGGTCAACGGCTTGAACATGACCTGGTTCGTGGGCCTCATGGTTGCGGCTACGATCTTCGCGGTTCTTGCCTGGTGGCTCTTCCTGCGGCGAGAGATCCGCGTCGGCGGCGAGGGGAGTTGGCAATGGGGCCTGCCGTGGCACAGAGGCCGCCGAGTTCCCGTGAGACAAAGGGGGGCACAGGCTGAGACGTAACACCAGATTAGCGTTCTCGCGTGGATTTGCCCACTTGCTATGATTGTAACTCGGCGGGCCACTCGCGCGGCTTATCGCTCACGCCTTGCAAGATGGCGAAGGCGACTATGACGAAAAGCAACAGCGCCATGACCGCCGCGGGGCGTCCCCATTTGAGCACGCTGACCACCATTCCCCATACGAAGGGCCCGATCACCTGGCCGAAGCGACCTGCCATGCTGTAAAGCCCGTAGAACTCGCCCAAGTATTTCGGCGGCGAGAGGCGTAGCATATAAACGCGATCTGAGGCCCATGTGCCGCCGAGCGCGATCCCTGCCAGCGCGCCCACGCCCCAGAACAGGGAGGGCATATCCACCCACACGGCCAGAACGAAGGCCGAAACAAAGGTGATCATCCACAAGGTCAACACCAGGTTCAGGCTGCGCTTGGGACCGATGCGGTCCACCACAAAGCCCCAACCAAAGGAACCAAGGGCTGCCATCGTGATGGCGAAGAGCAGGAATATCTGGGCTGCCCGCTCGCTGAAGCCGACTTCGTTCACCACATAGACCGACATGAAAAGGATGACCGTGTTCACCGCGTCGGTATAGCAGAAATGGCCGAAGAGGAAGCGAAGAAGGCCGGGATAGGCGCGCCCGTGGCGCAGCGTCCGCACCGTCTGGTCAAAACCGCGACGGAACGTCTGCCAGCCCAAGGTCAATCGGCCAGCGCCTTGCACCTGTTCCCGTACGAAGAGGAAGCAAGGAATGGCAAACAAGAGAAAGAGGATGGCGGAGAGGCGGAAAACGGCCACCTTGCCGTAAGTATCCACGATGAGAAGCCCCGTGGCGACGCCCGTGAAGGAGCCCAAATAACCCAGCCCGATCCCCAGGCCGGAGATCTTGCCCCGATTACCTTCGTGGCTGACGGCTGGCAAGAGGCTATCGTAGAAGATGAGCCCCGCCTGAAAAGCGTAGTTGGCGACGACGAAGAAAGCCAGCGATAGGAGAAGGCCGCCGGTCCCCAAGAGGCCCGTGAAGAGAACACAGACAAGCGTGCTGGTGATGAGAAAGGGCATTCGTCGCCGCACCTGATCGGAGAGGGAGCCGAGGAGCGGCGCGGTGAGAATGAGCAGGATCATGGAAATGTTGTTGGCCGTAGAATAGTGGATGTCTTGCCCCCTCATGTCGTTGACGACCCACAACGAGAAATAGAGGGAAACAATGTTCATAGAGAAAATGGTGTTGGCGAAGTCGTAGAGGGCCCACGAGAAGACGGCAAGCCCACCTGCTCTGGCCGCCGGACGGCTGACCACTGTCTCGGCCATGTGCCCACCTCCCGAACCGATAGCATTGCATCGCACGCATCTATAACGTCAACACGGTGAAGGAAGAAAAGATACGGCCGGAGACGGGGAAAAGGATGCTTTTCCTTACGCCCTTACGACCGCTCTCCCCGTCCACATTGAAACGCACCTACAATGTGACTCCGATTGACTTTCCCTTCCGCCCTCTGTTACAATACTTGAAAGATTGGGAGGGCCATTCGCCGCCCTCCCTGAGAAACGAGGCAGATATGCCACTGAATATACCGACCCGCCACAATTCCCGCTTGCAAGCACTGGTGGAGCGAGCGGATGCCGACGAGGAACTGCATGCCCTCTGGAAATGCGCCAACGTCAACGCGGTAGATCGTTCCGGCATCAGCGATCATGGCGAGGTGCACATTAAAATCGTCACCAACATGGCGCTCAAACTCCTTCGCCTGTTGCACGACGCCAACGTCCAGATGAGCGTGATCAAGGATCACAAGATGACCTACGAGGATGCCGAGGTCATCGTCGTGCTGGCGGCGCTCCTGCACGATCTGGGCATCTCCATCCATCGGGACGATCACGAACAATACAGCCTCTTCCTTGCCAATCTGAAGGCGAAAGAACTCCTCAGCGGCATCTATCCCATCCCTGAAAGGACCGTTATCATCTCCGAGGTGCTTCATGCCATCATCGCGCATCAATGGGATGCGCGCGCATTAACTATAGAGGCGGGGGTCCTCAAAGTAGCCGACGCTCTGGATATGACCAAAGGCCGTTCACGCATCCCCTTTGAGGCAGGCGCGACCAACATCCATGCGGTATCGGCCCAGGCCATAGATTCGGTGACGTTGCACAAAGGCGATGACGTGCCCATTGTGATAGAAATCGCCATGTCCAACTCGGCGGGCATCTTCCAGGTGGATGAACTCCTGAAGCGAAAATTGCGCGGCTCCACCATTGCTCCCTATGTGAGGGTGTTGGCAAAAATTGAGGGAGAGACGGAGCGCAAAATCGTGCAGGTGTATCAACTATAAATGTGGATGCGCCATCTGATTCCCTTGCTGCAAATGGGAACCTGGTATATATTGGAGCGGCAAGGAGAGTATAGATTCGTGACCAAGGGCGGCTATATTTCTGTTTTACAGACCCTCTGTTGTTCAGGACAACCTTGGAGACGAAAAGATGGCTTCGCGCCAGAAGACACTCTTAGAAGAATTCAATAAGGCATTCAATCGCCATGATATAGACAGTATGTTGGCGATGATGACGGATGATTGCCTTTTTGAGAACACCTATCCTCCTCCTGACGGGACCGAGTACCGGGGACAGGCTGACGTCAGACGATTCTGGGAAGGTTTTCTTCAGTCCTCGCCCCAGGCTCAGATTGAGATTGAGGAGATGCTCGTGACCGACAACTGGGGTGTGCAACGTTGGGTTTATCATTGGGTGGATTCACAGGGGATTGGCGGCCATGTCCGCGGTGTGGACGTTTTCCGATTCCGCGAGGGCAAGATCGCCAGCAAACTCTCTTATGTCAAAGGGTGAACCAGGTCGTTCGCGAGGCGGGATGCTGTAGAACGAGCACGGCAGGAATTCCACCAGGACTGCCGAGAGGTTATGCCTTAAAGGGCACATTGCCCCGGTCTGCCCCGAATTAGGACGCATTCATAGCATTCCCGTTTTGGAGCACAGTTCTAAACTGTGCTATAATGGGTGTGCTGATCCGCATCAGGCTGCATGCGGGACCTATCCTGCGATCTGAACAGCGACCTCTGGCAGACCCATGCTTGACCTGGCGATCGTCATCGTCAGTTATAACACGCGCGATCTCCTGCGCGCCTGCCTCCGCTCGGTGTACGCCAGTGAAGGCGACTTCGCCTTGCAGGTGTGCGTCGTGGATAACTCCTCATCCGATGGCAGCGGGCAAATGGTACGCGAGGAGTTTCCTCAAGCCCTCCTCATTGAGAGCAAGGTGAACGGCGGCTACGCCTACGCCAACAACCTGGGGCTGCGCGCGTTTGGATTTGCAGATCGCGAGCAACAGGCCGAGACCCGGTCTCTATACCCTACCCCGCGCTACGTTTTGCTTCTCAACCCCGATACGGTATTGCCGCCCACCGCCTTGCAGGATATGATCGTCTTCATGGACGCGCGCCCTTTGGCAGGTGTGGCGGGGCCGAAACTGATACGGCCCGATGGGAGCCTGGACAAAGCGTGCCGTCGCTCGTTCCCCACGCCGGAGGTATCGTTCTATCGCCTCTTTGGGCTCAGCAAATTGTTCCCCCGCTCGCCGCGCTTTGGTCGCTATAACCTGACTTACCTGGACCCCGATAAACTGACACAGGTGGACTCGGTAGTCGGCGCGTTCATGCTGGTACGGCGCGAGGCGGTGCAGCAGGCAGGCCTGCTGGACGAGGCCTTCTTCATGTATGGCGAGGACCTGGACTGGGCCTACCGCATCAAGCAATACGGTTGGCAGGTGTGGTATAATCCCGCCGTCACCGTATTGCATGTGAAAGAGGCAGCCAGTCGCCAGAGCAGGCGGGCGCGCGTGGAATTCTATCGGGCGATGGCGATCTTCTATCGCAAACACTACGAGGCAAAAACACCGCGCTGGCTTCACTACCTCATTCTGGGAGGCATCTCGCTGCGTAGCAGTTGGGAACTCGCCCTACGTCCGTTCCGACGGCCTCCTCCGCCGCCGCGACTTCCCCTGTCAGCGGGGGACGGAAAAGAGCCAGCAGAGTCGCGAGAGGTATCCGTATGAAGCGTACACGACTCCTCTTCACTCTGTCTCTGGTTGCGGTTGACCTGAGCATGGCTGCGGTGGCCTTCTGGTTGGCCTATCGCCTGCGCCTGTTGACCGATCATGAGGAGATCGGCAGGTTCTACCGCTATCTGCCGATGCTCGCCATCCATGTCTTCAGCATCTTCGCCGTCCTTTTCTTCAACCGCATGTACCATCGTAAGCGTGCCCTGTCGCACATGGACGAGTTCTATGCCATCGTCGGCACCGTCTCGGTAGGGACCGTCACCGCGATCGCGTTCATCTCCTTCCTGTTTAAGAACACGCTGGACTACCATCGCCTCATGATGGTCTATGCCTGGCTCCTCAGCATCGCCCTCATCACCCTGGGGCGCATTGTTCACGCCCGCATCCAATGGTGGCTGCAAAGCAGGGGCATCGGCGAGGAAAAAGTTCTCATCGTGGGCACGGGCGAAGTGGGTCAGATGATCTTACAGAAGATTCGCCACTCGCCGGGGCTGGGCTATAAGGTTTGCGGCTTCGTAGATATGAACGGGGGGCCAACGTCCGTCTTAGGGACGCCAGTATTAGGCAGGGCGGAACAACTGCCCGCGATCATTGAGAAAGAAGGAGTGGCCGAAGTCATCATCGCCCTGCCGGAGGCACCGCATCAGGACATCGTGAAACTGATTTCCCTATGCGAGCGGGGCAGGGTCGGCATCAAGGTTTTTCCCGATGTCTTTCAGATCATGGCGAAAGAGGTAAGCATCGGCGACCTGGGCGGGCTGCCTCTGCTGACCGTGCGCGATATCGCCTTGCGCGGCTGGAAACTGACGCTGAAGCGCGGCATTGATATTATCGTCAGCGCCGTCAGCCTCGTCCTCCTCTCGCCTTTGATGCTCCTGACGGCCCTCCTGATCAAACTAGATTCTCCCGGCCCGGTCTTCTTCGTGCAAGAACGCATGGGGATGGACGCGAAGCCGTTCCTCATGTATAAGTTTCGCTCTATGCGCCAGGACGCGGAAGCCAACGGCCCCGGCTGGACTGTACCTAACGACCCGCGGCGCACCCGCTTGGGGAAAATCATTCGCCGCCTTAACATAGACGAACTACCCCAACTCATCAACGTTCTTCTTGGCGATATGAGCATGGTGGGGCCGCGCCCGGAGCAGCCGGCCTACGTGGAGCAATTCCGCCGGAGCATCCCCCGCTACATGGACCGCCATCGAGAGAAGGCCGGCATCACCGGCTGGGCACAGGTGAACGGTTTGCGAGGCGACACTTCCATCGCCGAGCGCACCAAATACGATCTCTGGTACATTGAGAACTGGTCTGTCTTCCTGGACCTGAAAATCCTGGTGCGCACCGTTCTGCGTATCTTCAGCGACCGGAACGCGTATTGAAAAGGTCCCCTCTCCACCCCTGCCCCTCCTCTCCCCGAAGCGGGGAGAGGAGGGAAAAAGGGGAAGAAAAGAGGTCATCGTGCGAGACGGTCTGCCCCGATCTACTTTCCCAACCTCTTCCTGAGTTCTGCCGTCAGGGCGGGAACCACCTCAAAGATGTCGCCCACGATGCCGTACTTGGCGACCTTAAAGATCGGCGCATCCGGGTCCTTGTTGATGGCGACGATGATTTTGGCGCTCCCCATCCCCGCCAGGTGTTGCACCGCGCCGGAGATGCCACAGGCGATGTAGAGGTCGGGCCGCACCGTGCGCCCCGTCTGGCCGACCTGATGCGCATAGGGGATCCAACCCGCGTCCACCGCGGCGCGTGACGCGCCCAGCGCGCCCCCCAGCACATCGGCCAACTCGCGCAGCGGCGCAAAGCCCTCCGGCCCGCGCACCCCGCGCCCACCCGACACGATGATCCGCGCGTCGGCCAGGCTCACCTTCCCTTCCTCGGCCTGAAACTCCAATACCTTCACGCCGATCTGATCCTCCGCCAGGGCCGCCGGGATGCGCACGATCTCGCCCTGGCGGTCGGTATCGGGTTCTGCCGCCGGGAAAGCCCGCGCGCGCAAGGTCGCCATCTGGGGTCGCTTCTCCGAGAAGGTGATGGTTGCCAGAAGGTTGCCCGCATACACGGGGCGCGTGGCGAGGAGCGCGCCATTGCCGTCAACCGACAGGTCAAGGCAGTCGGACGCGAGGCCGGTGTCCAATTCTGCGGCCAGGGCCGCGGCCAGGTCGCGCCCGCGCGCCGTCGCGCCGATGAGGAGAACATCGGGCTTTACCTGAGCAACGATGCCCTTCAGTACCGCTACATAAGGGTCAGTACGATAGGCGGCCAGCGTCGCATCGTCGGCCAGATAGACCACATCCGCGCCGCGGGCGATGGCCTCCTGAGCTATCGCCTCCACGCCGCTCCCCAGGACGGCGGCAATGACCTTCCCTCCTAAGTTGCGCGCCGCGCCCAATGCCTCCCACGAGGTCGGACGCGACATGCCGCGAAATTGCTCTATCCATACAAGGGTGTTCATAACCATCTCCTTCATGCCTCAGATAACCTTCTCCGCCAGGAGACGGTCGGCCAACTGGGCTGCCTTCTCTGCCACCGTTGCGCCCTGGATGATCTCGCATTGCGTCGCGCGCGCGGCCGGCTTCCGCAAGTCGGACCAGCGGGTGGCCGAGCCACGTTGCCCCACGCGCGCGGGGTCTAAACCCAGTTCCTTCATCCCCCAGACGGCGGGCTGGAGCTTGGCCGCTTTGCGAATCAGAAGGAAAGCCGGATAGCGCGGTTCGTTGATCTCTTTGACGACGGAAAGGAGCGCGGGGAAAGGAGCCAACACCACCTCGCGGCCTTCCTCCAACAACCGCTCCACGGTGATGGTTCTGGCCGTAGTATCCAGCGCGCGAATCTTGGCGACAAAAGTCAGTTGCGGGATACGTAGATGGCGGGCGATGCCGGGGGCTACCTGGCCGCTATCGCCGTCCACCGATTGCTTGCCGCAGAAGATCAGGTCATACGCGCCGATCTTGCGGATGGCACCGGCCAGGATGTAGGCCGTCGCGCCCGCGTCGGAACCGGCAAAGGCCGGATCATCCAGCAAGATCGCCTCGTCTGCGCCCATGCTCACGGCTTTGCGCAGGGCCTCCACGGCGCGCTCCGGGCCCATGGTCAACACGGTCACTTTGCCGCCGTGCTTCTCTTTGAGGCGTAAGGCTTCCTCTATGGCGTATTCGTCCCAGGGGTTGACGACACGAGTCACGCCTTCGTCGCCCGCCATCGCTTTGGCGGGGTCTATCTTGGGGAGTTCCGCCGTATCGGGAACCTGTTTGATGCAAACAACGATGTTTAGTGCCATGCGACCTCCTTGTCGTGGTGGTTAAGGTCAACCCTGCCCCTAGTTTACCATACTTTGCTCACCATGCAACTGGGCTTGTCTGAACCATCTATCCCACAGGTGGCGAGTGAATTCGCCAATGGGGATTCGGTGATCTCACGATCGCATTCAGTCAGCGTGGAGACCTGGCGCGCTGCGAATGGTTTTTTCAGGGTTGCCCTACATCTTTTTGTCGCTTCGTGTGTTTTTATTATAGGTGAATCACCGCTTCGCCCGGATAAGCGACCAGAAGTCGCGCCGTGCAACTTGTGATTCTATCGCGACTTGTGGCATAATTTACCTTACTAACTTGCCACTCATTGTGCGCCTAATACCAATCGTGCTGCCTTCGGTTGAAACACGCAAGCCGGAGGAAGGGGCGTCCCTATGACCAACCTTCGCCTCGCGGTGAACGCCATAAGAGGGCACCATTTACAGAATTGGGGCAGATTATGAAAACCCTTACCGCTTATGTAGAACAGGACCCTGAGACAGGAATGTATGTGGGCATCGTGCCTGGTGTTCCAGGAGCGCATACACAAGGAGCCACGCTAGACGAACTCCAGAGGAACATGAAGGAAGTCCTGGAGTTATGTTTAGAGGAACTTGGGGCACAAGTTGAGGACCTCCCTCGCTTTATCGGCATTCAGCAAATTGAGGTGGCCGCTTGACACGCCTGCCCACAGTTAACTTTGTGACCATGGACAGGGTATTGAGACGCTTGGGATTTACGGCTGTGCGGCAGAAAGGCAGCCATGTTTTCTATCGTCACCCTGACGGTCGCACCACGACGGTGCCCAATCATCCAGGAAGAGACCTCGCTCGTCCTTTGCTCCGTGAAATCCTGCGGGAGATTGAACTGACGCCGGAAGAGTTGGTCAGAGAGTTGGAAAAGGAATGAAAATCGCGGTGGATGCTATGGGAGGGGACCACGCGCCGCGCGTCGTGGTGGACGGCGCGGTGCGGGCCGCCCGCGCCTATGGGCTGGAGATCATCCTGGTGGGGCCGGAGGAGGTGGTGGGGAGCGAACTTGTCCGCCACAAGGTCGGTAGCCTTCCTATCCGCATCGTCCATGCGCCCGAAGTCGTGAGCATGACGGAGCACACCATCGCCGTCAAGCAGAAGAAAGAGAACTCCATGCTGGTGGGCGCGCGGCTGGTGAAAGAGGGCAAGGCCGATGCCTTCGCCTCCGCAGGCAACTCCGGCGCGGTGATGGCTGCCGCGCTCTTCGCCTTGGGCCGTATCCGGGGTGTTGACCGCCCCGCCTTGGGCACGATCTGGCCCGCCTCGCCTACGCCCTGCATCCTGCTGGACATCGGCGCGAACACCGATCCCAAGCCCGAATATCTGGTGCAATTCGCCATCATGGGCGCGGCCTACGCCGAGCGGATGTTCGGCATCCAACGCCCACGCGTCGGCATCGTCAGCAACGGCGAGGAAGCGGAGAAAGGGAGTTTCCTGGTGCGCGATACCTATCCCCTCCTTCAGGCCAGCGGGCTCAACTTCATCGGCAATGTGGAGGGGAAGGATACGACGCGCGGCATCGCCGACGTCATCGTGACCGACGGCTTTACCGGCAACGTCATCATCAAAGAGGCCGAGGGGATCGCCTCGTTCATGGGCAGGTTGGTCAAACGGGAACTGACGGCAGGTGCGCTCAACAAGGCTGCGCTTGTGCTCATGATTCCCGGCCTGCTCCTCATGTTCCCTAGCCTTCTTCTCCTCAGCCCGACGCTCAGGCGTCTCGTCAAACGGCTGGATTACCGGGAGGTCGGCGGCGCGCCGTTGCTGGGCGTGGATGGCGTGGTGGTCATCGGGCACGGGCGTTCCGACGCGCGGGCGATCCAACGGATGATCCTCAAGGCCGCGCAGTCGGTGGAACAGGGGCTTGTGCCTGCCATTCAGGCGGGCCTGGCTCAATGGCAAAAGGCGACGACACCGGCAAGAGAGGCGATGGCCGAAAAGGCGGTGGGAGGGCACTAGGCCCCCCCTCACCCTCCCCCGCATAGCGGGGGAGGGAGGCCCGCAGGGCCGGGCTGGGGGCTCTTTGGTATAGATCGGGAAAATCAAAGGGAGGTCGGAAGTGGTCAAACTACGTGAGAGGTTGGGAAGGCTGTCTCCGGCGCTGAAGGCGGCCCTGGCAAGGGCGTTGAGTTCGTCTGCGAATGACAGCGAAGTCCCCGAATCTATTTGGGCAGAATTGCGAGCAGCGTTGGCCGAGCAAGGAAACCGCCTGCGCCGCCGCGTCGTCATCACCGGTCTGGGCGCGCTGACCCCTGTCGGCCTGAGCGCGCCGGCGACGTGGGCCGCGCTCGTTGCCGGCCAATCCGGCGTCGGCCCCGTCACTCAATTTGACGCCAGCCCCTTCCCCTCGCGCATCGCGGGCGAGGTCAAGGGGTTTGATCCCTCCGTGATCACGTCGGTGCCCCTGAAAGAGGTGCGTCGCCTGGCCCGATCCGTCCAGTTCGCGGTAGCGGCTGCTCAAGAAGCGTTGGCCGATGCTAAACTCAAATGGCCGCTGGAAGAAGGTGAGAAGGCGGGCGTCCTCATCGGCACGGCATTGGGCGGCTTTGAGTTCTATAACCAGGGCATCAAAGATATGGTGCTGAAGAATGCCGTGCGCATCCTGCCCCATATCTCCATGGGGGGCCTCCCTAACATCCCCGCCTTTCAGATCACCCAGGCCTTCGGCATCAAGGGCATCAGCAATACCATTTCCACCGCCTGCGCCGCCGGCACGCAAGCCATCGGCGAGGCAGCCGAAGTGATCCGGCGCGGCGCGGCAAAGATCATGATCGCGGGGGGTGTGGAGGCCCTTGTCATTGATCTCTTCTATGCCGCTTTCAGCACGATGCGCGCCATCTCCACCCGCAACGAGGAACCCCAGAAGGCCAGCCGCCCCTTTGATGCCAATCGCGACGGTTTCGTCATCGGCGAGGGCTGCACGATCATGGTGCTAGAGGAACTGGAACACGCCAAGGCGAGAGGGGCTAAGATCTATGCCGAAGTCTTGGGCCACGGCGCATCGGCAGATGCTTATCACATTGCCGCGCCCGATCCGGAGGCCGAGGGCGCGGTACGGGCCATGGCCGCGGCCCTGGCCGACGCGGGCCTCGCGCCGGAGGATGTGGATTACATCAACGCGCACGGCACTTCCACGCCCCTGAACGACGCGACGGAGACCCTCGCCATCAAGAAACTCTTCGGCGAGCACGCCTATTCTATCCCGGTCAGTTCCACCAAGTCTATGATCGGGCATGCCTTCGGCGGAGCCGGCGCGATAGAGGCGTTGGCCTGCGTCTATTCGCTGCGCGACAACATCATCCACCCGACCATCAATTACGAGACGCCCGACCCTGCCTGTGACCTGGATTACGTGCCCAACGTAGCCCGTAAGGCCGAGGTCAACGTGGCCCTCTCCAACTCGTTCGGGCTGGGCGGCCAGAACGCGACCTTGATCCTGGGCAAATACACGGAGTGACATGCGCATCATCACCAACGACAAGTTCATCTCGCGCCGTGGGCGCATCGGGCAGTTTGTCAGTTGGGGCGGGCTTGCCGTCCTTTTTGCCGGGATGATCATCAGTTTCCAGGCCCGGCCCGAATCGCCTTCGTATGCCCTCTACATCACCATCTCCTTCATGTGCCTGGCTGTGGGTTTTGTCTCGGCCAACATTGGCGGCTATTTCCTGCGGCGTTGGGGTCGCCGCCCCCGCCCCGACGAACTGGTAGCCCGCGCCCTGAAAGGGTTGGACGACCGCTTCGCTTTCGTCGCCTGGTCGCTCCCCGTGGGGATGGTGCTCATCGGGCCGCGCGGCATTTTTGTCTTCGTCACGCGCGAGCAGTCGGGACCCATCTATGCCGACGGCGAACGCTGGCGACAGCCCTTCAAGATCAGCCGCCTCATCACCGCCTTCGGACAGGAAGGTCTGGGGAATCCTGCGTTGGAGGCTATGGACGAAGCGGAGAAATTGCGCAACTACCTCGCCAGCCGTCTGCCCGATTTAGACGTGAACGAGATTCCCATTATGCCTGTGGTGGTATTCCTGCACCCCAAGGCAGAACTTCATCTCAACAACCCCACCGTAGCCGTGGTACCGGTCAAAACGCTTAAGGAGTTCGTGCGCAGCCCCGACGCGGGAAGCCCCATGAAGACGTCAGACCGGCAGGCTATCTTTGAATTTCTGGGCATCCCTGCCAAGAAGTCAAAGGCGGAGAAAGAACGAGAGAGGGCAGAAGAGACGAAGTAGGCGAGTCAAAGGTATAGACGTTACGGTCAATCACCTCTCCACCCGCACGCGACGCACAGCGATGACCGCCGTGCCGTCCTGGCCGAACACGACCAACCGCAGGGTATAGCGTCCTTGAGCCAGGTTGGCCGTATCCCATTGGGCCAGCAGGCCCCTCTCCACCGGGATTGTGCTCTGTACGATGGGAAGCCAATCCACAGGGTTCGTTCCCAGGCCGAAGTCCAGGCGATAACCGGCGAAATCGGAGCCCGTAGCCTCGCCCACGATGTCTATCTGGCCTTGGACCGCCACGCCTTCTTCCGGTTGTGAAATCTCCGCCTTCAGACCTTGCACCTGGGCAGGTGCGGTGGCAGTAGGTACAGGCGTGGCCGCAGAGTCCGTCGTTGCTTCAGGGGTCGGCGTGATTGGCGGTGTGAAGGTTGGCGCGGGCGTCTCCTCAGGTGTCGGGGTAGTGGCAGCGGGTTCAGTGGGAGACGGCTGTGGCGTCGCGGTGGGAGATGGCAGAGTGGTCGGGGTATGCGTGGCGGTCGCCGTGATCGGGAAGGTCGGCGTGGCGCTGGGTGACGGACTTGGCTCCGGCGTCGCGTTCTGGACGACGACATGCACCGGCGCGGAGGGATAGGCATTCCCCCGGCGGTCGTAGGCCACCACCCGCAGCGTGTGCGTCATGTTGAAGAGGCCCGTCGTGTCCCATTGGGCTAACAGCGTCGGTTCCTGTCGTCGTTCGCGCCCCTCGGCCACGAGCCCCCAGCCGATAGGATCGGGGCCTTCGCCGTATTCCACCACATAACGGTCAAACTCCGGCGCGTCGGCCCTCCCGACGATGGGCACTACTCCTGCCACCGTCTGACCCTCCACAGGCTGCAAGAGGGCAACCTGCGGCGCGAAGCACTCGTTCGCAACCTCGGTCGGCGGCTGCGGGATGTTGTGTTTCTCGGCCCACTCGCGCCCCTCTGGAGGATAGACGGTGAAGAGCCGCTCCTCCACCAGCGCATCGGGGCAACCATCGGGCGCAAGGAACTCCCGATCGCCCATCCGGAAGAGGCGCACGCGGCGATGGATGTCGTGCTCAGGGCCCAAGGGCCCGCGCCCCTCGGCGAATATCTCAGGCTGCCGCGCCGGGCAGAACTCTCCGGGCTGCGTGCCACCCTCGGCACAAATCTCTATCTGCACCAATCCCGGCGGAATGGGGAAATCGCGCGCTGGCACATCCTTTAGTCCCGCCTCCATCACCTCTTTCCAAATAGGGCCCGCGCCCGCCACCCCCGACATCTTGCGCATCGGCTTGTAGTCGGCATTGCCCACCCACACCCCAACCGCCAGATCGGGCGTGTATCCCAACGTCCAGTTGTCGCGATAGTCGTCGGTGGTGCCCGTCTTGGCGGCGGCGGGCCGCGAGAGTTTGAGAACGCTGTTGCGCCCGAACATCGGCGCGCGCGCCTCGTTGTCGGCCAGGATGTTCGTAATCAGATAGACGTAGCGTGGGTCGGCCACCTGCACGCCGCGCGCTGGCGGGCGCTCCGCCACCAGATTGCCTTGTGCATCCTCAATGCGCAGGATCGCTACCGGCGGCACGCGCACGCCGCCGTTCGCCAGCGTGGCATAGGCCCCTGTGAGTTCCAACAATGTTACCTCGCCGCCGCCCAAGGTCAGAGAAAGGCCGTAATCGGGCCGGGTGAGGGTGGTGATGCCCATGCGCCGGGCCATATCCAGGAGCGCGGGCAGGCCGATGTGCTGCAATGCCTTCACCGCCGGGATGTTATAGGAATTCGCCAGGGCCGTACGCACCGTCACCAGGCCGTGCTCCTTCTCGTCAAAGTTCTTGGGGATGAACGGCGGGTTCGCTCCATCGGGAAACTCGGTGCGCACGTCCATGATGGCCGTCGCGGGCGTCCACCAGTCTTGTGCCCGCTCAAAGGCGGCCAGATAAGTAAAGGGCTTGAGCGCGGAGCCGGGCTGCCGGGGGCGCACGGCCATGTTGATTTGCCCGGCGATGGCAGCATCGTTGAAGTCCACACTTCCTACCATCGCCAGTATCTCGCCGGTCTCTGGCTTCAGCGCCACTACTGCCGCGTTGTGCCCGTTGTTCTCCTTCAATTTTGCGACCTGCTTCCGGGCCGCCTCCTCCGCCACGGCTTGCAAGGCCGGGTCCAGCGTCGTCGTCACCCGCAAGCCGCCGCGATAGAGTATCTGCGGCCCGAACTCGCGCTCCAATTCCTCTCGCACATATTGGACAAAATGGGGTGCCTTCATTTCCACCCGTGGGGGTGTCAGGATGATGGGTTCGGCCCAGGCCGCGTCGGCTTCTGCCGGAGTGATGTATCCCTGCTTGACCATCAACCCCAGAACGACCTGTTGCCGGGCCTTCGCCGCCTCCCAGTTGCGATAAGGGTCGTAGTAGGCAGGGGCTTGGGGGAGCCCGGCAAGGAGCGCGGCCTGCGCCAGGGTCAACTCTTTGGCCGGGCGATCAAAATAGGTACGGGCCGCTGCCTCCGCCCCACAGGCCAGGTTGCCATAACAAATTTCGTTCAGGTATATCTCCAATATCTTCTCGCGCGGGTAACGCCGGGTGATCTCCGCCGCCAGGAAAGCTTCGCGCACCTTGCGTTGTATCGTCCGCTCCGGGCTGAGAAAGACCAGTTTGACCAGCTGCTGCGGGATGGTGCTCCCGCCCATAACGACCTCGCCCGCGCGCAGGTCGTAGTAAAGCGCGCGCAGGAGGCCCACCGGGTCCACGCCCGCGTGATGGTAGAAATTAGCATCCTCCGTCGCGACGGTCGCCTGGATCAGATAAGGCGAGATGTCGGATAAGGAGACGAGCATGCGCCTGCCGGCGTTGGGGTCAAACACCTCATTCAGCGGCGTGCCGTCGCGCGCCAGAATCTGCGTGCTCTTGAAACCGGCCGCTCGGCTTTGCAGTTCGTCAGGAGATGGCAGAGTGGAGGCGATGGCGGCGTAACCTGCGATCGTCGCCAGAAAAGCCAGCATGAAGACGATGACCGCAGTCAATATCGCCAGGAAAGCGCACCCCCAGCCCGATAGGCCCCGCCCCTCCGGTTCCGGAGCCGGGCCGGGCACGCGGCGGTAGGGGTATTTGCCGTTTCGTGGCCGAGTCTGTGCCATACCTAACGATTCCCTTATCATAAATATAACGGATTAACCAGCGTTTCGTTGTTTCTAAGACGGCTAGAAGGGGGAAAAAGTTGCCGGGGTCCGGTGGCCGACAGAGGCGGATCATCGCGCGGGCAGGTAATCCAGAGGGTTCTGGTTCACGCCGTTCTTGCGTATCTCAAGGTGGAGGTGCGGGCCGGTGGAGTTGCCCGTGCTCCCCAGGCGACCGATCATCTCGCCCCGCTTCACCCGTTGGCCGACGCTCACGTAATCGCCCTTGAGGTGGCCGTAGAGAGAGGTGAGGCCATTACCGTGATCCAGGATGACCATGTAGCCATAGCCCACGTTGCTGAAGCCGGAAAAGGTCACGGTCCCATCGCGGGCCGCATAGACAGGCGTATCGTAAGGCCCGCCGATATCTATGGCGCGATGCCCTGCCCGATAGCCCTGGCTGATCTCGCCCCACAGCGGCCAGGCAAAAGGGGAATCAGGGGAAAGAGGCGGCTTGGGGAGGCGAATGTCCTTCTTGCCGCCGGGGATAACCAATTTTTGCCCCTCGTACAGCGTCACCGGTTCGCTCAATCCGTTGAGGGGATAGGCGACGATGGCCGCCGGGTCCACGCCATAGGTCTTGGCGATAGACTCCAACGTATCGCCGGCCTGAACGGTGTGGTATGCGCCGCGCACAGGCAGGATGATGAGAACCTGGCCGATCTGCAGGCGGTCGGGGTTGCGGGCCAGAGCCGGGTTTGACCAACGCAGCGTGTCAATATCTAACTTGAAGCGCACGGCGATAGTCCATACAGAATCACCGGCTTGCACCGTGTAGGTGATGATCTGAGGAAGCGGCTCACTCTCGGTTGCGGAGGGCCTTATTGGGCTGAAGATAATCTCACATTCCAGCGGCAACCAAGGGCAGAAAGGAGCGTCTTCTTCTGGCTCCTCCACGACGGGCGTCGGCGTCTGCGCCAGAGAAAGGGTTGTCAGCAGGGCGAGGACGAGGGGCGCGCAAAAGAGAACCAGCAGGCGATAAGAACGGACAAAGCGGGGTGACGCCGTCGCCGGGGGCATCATGGAGCCATCTTACCACAGAGGCAGTACTTTGGCAAACGGGCATTTCCGGAAGGGGGCGAGTTTCTGTAGTGGCCGGTGGCCCCCACCCTAACCCTCCCCCGTAACATGAACGGGGGAGGGCAGGGGGGCCTTGCCTTCCTCCTCAATCCGGAAGGGTGTGCCTTTCGCGAATTCGCGTTTTTGCCAGGAAATGAGTACAATAGCGTAAATGGATCTGATGCGATTGACCGACTCGGCCTATCAACTGCGCGGCGGCTCCAACGTGGGCCTGATCGTGCAGGACGGGCAGGCCATCCTGGTGGATGCCGGCCTGGATAAGGATACGGCCAAGAAGATTCTCCGCGCCGTGGAGGGCTTGCGGGTGCGATTGGCCGCCATCGTCATCACCCACGCGCACGCGGACCACTTCGGCGGCGCGGCTACGATCAGGGCCCGCACCGGCGTGCCGGTCTATGCCCCCGCCCTGGAGGCAGCCATCATCGCCAACCCGATTCTGGAACCCCTCTACCTGTTCTCAGGCGCGTCGCCGGCGGCGGAATGGCGGCACAAGTTCATCCTAGCCGACGCGTGCCCGGTAGATGGGTTGTTGACACCGGGGGATGTGATGCTCGGTGGAGTGCCGTTTACGGTCATCGCCGCGCCGGGCCACGCGCCCAACCAGGTGATGATCGCAGGCGGCGGCGTCTGCTTCGGAGCCGATGCCTTCTTTGCTCCCGCAATCTTGCATAAGCACGGTATCCCCTTCTACGTGGATGTAGATCAAACGGCAGAGACGTTGCACGCGTTGCTTACCCTGGACGGAAAATATGCCTGTTTCGTCCCCGGCCATGGCGAGGCCGTTATGGAGATCACCCCTTGGGCTAAAGAGAACGCGGCGCGGCTGGCCGAGATTCGCCAGGCGGTCGCCGCGTCTCTGGCCGAGGCGGACGACTTAGGCAGCATCCTGCGGCGGACGGCAACCCGCCTGGGCCTGCAAATCCCTAACCCCGTTGTTTACACGCTCATCCAAACCACAATCCTTGCCTGCCTGAGCGCAATGCAGAAGGCCGGCTTCGCGGCGGTGCGCGTCGTGGATAATCGGTTATGCTGGCAATCGGCCCAAGCATAATGCCCATACAACATCTGTAGAGGCAACCGTCCTGACACTTGCCATTTTACCCTTTTTCGGCTATGATAAAATTGGATCGGGCGGGGGGCCGGGCCGAAGCCGCCCCCCGTTCGCTTTAAGAGCCCGCGCCGGGCTCACTTTCCGGAGTGTGTTCCCCCGACTATGACTCGCACGGAACGAATTGCGCGTTTGCGTCGCCGCCGGATGCCCGCTGGCCCCGGCCCCGGCGTCATTCTCCTGCGCCTTGCGCTGGCCTTGATGCTCATCACCGTCCTTGCTGTAGGGTTGGTGATCCTCTCTGCCGCTGCCACCGTTGCCGGCGTCTATGCTTACTTCGCGCAAGACCTCCCCGACGCGTCGGCGTTGGAGCAAACGCAACAGAACGAGGCTTTTGAGACGGTCAAAATCTACGACCGCACCGGCCAGCACCTTCTTTACGAGGTGCCGGACCCCCGCCCCTTCCGTGGCGATCGGACCTATCTGAGAATTGACGAAATTCCCCAAGTACTCAAGGACGCGACCATCGCGCTGGAAGACCGCTCTTTCTATCAGAACCCCGGCGTGGACCCGCGCGGCTTCGCCCGCGCTCTGGTTTCCACCCTGAGCGGCTCCCAGGTGCAGGGCGGCAGCACGATCACAGTACAGCTCATCAAAAATGTCTTGATACCGCCGGAGGAGCGCACCGTCCTTTCCATTAACCGTAAGATCAAAGAGTATATCATGGCTCTGGAGTACTCGCGCCGCTACTCCAAAGACCAGATCCTGGAATGGTATCTGAACAACAACTTCTATGGCAACTTCGCCTATGGCCCGGAGGCTGCGGCACGCGTCTATTTTGACAAGCACGCGAAAGACCTGACCCTGGCCGAGGCGGCTATGCTGGCGGCGATACCGCAGTATCCGGCGTTGAATCCCATCAACAACCCAACCAAGGCCAAAGAACGGCAGAAAATAGCCCTTGATGCTATGGTGGCGGCGGGCTACATCACGCAGCAGGAGGCAGAGGCAGCCTTCGCCGAGCCTTTGACGGTGCGCCAGGAAAGGGAAGAGCGCTTCAACTTCCTGGACGCGCCGCATTTTTCCCTTTACGTCCTTGACCTGCTGAAAAAAGAATACAATACCCCCCGTGAACCCTTCTTCATCTGGCAGCGCGGCCTCAAAGTCTATACTACCCTGGACCTTGACCTGCAAAAGAAGGCGGAGGAGATCGCCCGCAAGCACATCGCCGCCTTGAAGAAGGAAGCCGAAGAGAAGAAGATAGATCGGATGGTGACGAATGCGTCTGTCGTCGCCATCCGGCCCCAGACGGGCGAAATCCTGACCATGGTTGGCTCCCTGGATTACAACGACAAGAGCATAGATGGCGAGGTGAACATCGCCCTAGCCGACCGCCAGCCCGGCTCCTCCTTCAAGCCCTATACTTACCTGACCGCATTTGAACAGGGGACATTCACGCCGGCGACGATGGTGATGGACGTGCGCACCGTCTTTCTGGACCCGCCTAACCCGCCCTACGTGCCGGAGAACTACGACCGCAAGTATCACGGCCCGGTCAGCCTGCGCTCGGCCCTCGCCAACTCCTACAATATTCCTGCCGTATGGCTGTTGAACAAGGTCGGCGTTAAGAACGTGGTAGAGACCGCGCATCGCATGGGCATCAACACCCTCAACAAGGACTACTACGGTCTCAGCCTCACCTTGGGCGGCGGCGAGGTGCGTTTGCTGGATCATACCTACGCGTTCAGCGCGTTCGCCAACGGCGGCGTCCTGGCAGGCCGCCGTATCCCAGAGGAACAACAACGCCCAGGTTATCGGAAGGTGGACCCCGTCGCGATCTTGCAGGTGGTGGATCGCGACGGCAACATCCTCTACAAGTACGATCATCCGGATGCCGAGCGGGTGACGGATGAGCGCTTCGCTTACCTCATCACGAACATCCTGAGCGACAACAACGCCCGCGCCCCCATGTTCGGCCTCAACAGCGTCCTGAAACTCTCCGATCGGCCTGCTGCGGCTAAGACGGGAACGACCGACGACTTCAAAGATAATTGGACGCTGGGTTATACACCACAGTTGGCGGTCGGGGTGTGGGTGGGGAATGCAAAAGGCGAGGCCATGGGACGGGTGTCGGGCGTCGCCGGCGCAGGCCCTATCTGGCACGACGTGATGGAATATGCCCACGCACAGCGCAATGAGCCGGTCCTCAACTTTATTGAGCCACCAGGTCTGGTGTGGGTGACGGTCTGCGTGCCTTCGGGCCTCCTGCCCACGCCGGATTGCCAGAAGCGCACAAAGGAGCTGTTCGTCATCGGCACGGAGCCCAAGACTAACGACACCGTCTATCAGGCTTATGAGGTGAATCGCGAGACGGGCAAGCTGGCAACGGAATACACACCGCGCGAACTGGTGGAGCGACGCATCTACGAGATTTACCCCCCGGAAGCCGCCGATTGGGTGCGCGAAAAAGGAATCCCACAGCCTCCGCGCCTTTATGATGATGCCTATGGCCCCGGCCCCGCCGATCCTGAAGTGGGCATTATCTCGCCCGCGCCATATAGTTTCGTACGCGGCAGTGTGCCCATCATCGGCAATGCGCGCCCCGGCAATTTCCGCTCCTACAAACTGGAGTTCGGCCCCGGCCTGAACCCATCCCAGTGGACGCCGATCGGGCCGGAGCATTACAACGCGGTCGGCGACGCGCCGCTGGAATATTGGGATACAACCACCCTCAACGGCCTTTACACGTTGCGCCTGGCGGTAAGCCAACACGATAACAACATCCGCACGGCAGCGGTGCAGGTGACGGTGGATAACATCTCGCCGACGGTGGAGATTTTGCATCCAGGCGACGGTGACCTTTACCTCATGGAGCAGGATGAGTGGGTCAGCATCACCGCCGATGCCACAGACGACTGGGCAATGGACCGCGTTGAATTCTACATGGATAACAACCTGCTCGGCACGCACACCGTCGCACCCTATAGTCATCGCTGGACCATCGTCATGTCCGACACAATCCCCGTCGCCGGGCAGGTCATCTCGGCAACGCAGGTCGTGACCCAACCCGATGGGACGCTGGCTCTGCAAGAGGTGCGGGTCTCCGAGGTCTTCACCCAAACCGATGAGGCAGGCGGGATTCGCCTCATCCAAAGGTTCCTGGATGGGCGTGCTATCATCTCCGACACCTTCGGCTACACCGAGACCCACGTTATCAAGGTGAAGGCCTTTGACGCGGCGGGCAACGTGCAGGAGAGCAGGGAGTTGCGCATCTGGGTGATGCACGAACCTAAGAAAAAAGAGCAGAAAACCGGCGCGCTGTGGCGGGGGGAGCCGATCGCCATCCTGCCGCCGTCAGACCGCTGGTGGCAAGAAGAGGTGAACTGAGGACGCCTAAGTGGACATCGCCACTAGTCGTAGCCGGGTACAATCGGGCCACTACCTTGTCAGAAGCCATGCTGTACAACATGCTCTTAAAGAAGGATTTGAACGGAAACACATCGTTGAAGCTCTCCTCAATGGATGGGTCATTGAGGAATATCCGGACAACCAGCGGGCGCTGGTTTGTGGAACAGCAGCCTTATCAGAAGATACGACGGTCTATATGCATGTTGTCTGTGAATACGCCGATGCCGTGTATTTAGAGATCGTAACGGCATATATACCGGATGGCCTTGAGTGGGAATTTCCACCTATCAGGCGACGCAAACGAAAGAAGGACTGAAACTCATGGTAACTAAACGTGCACCGATTTGCAACGAACATGGCATCTCTAAGGAATGGCGACTCACCACTTTTGAGTATAGCGACAAAGGCATCTCCATCCGTATTCCAAACGTCTATGCCTGGGTTTGTCCGGTTGACGGCGAAGCGTTTTTCACGCCTGAAACGGTTGACGAACTCATCATAACGGCTCGCGAATTACTAGAGACCGCTAAGCGTGCGCAACAACGTCGCTCTGTGCTCACAGAGTATATCGTTTCGGTGGGCGAACCAGCCAGGTCCGGCAATCCTGCCTGACGGCGACTTGCAGAGAGGATAAATCGGTGCCTACAATTCTAATTACTAACGACGATGGAGCCCATTCGCCGGGGTTATTGGCGTTGAAACAGGCTTTGGATGCGATCGGTGAGGTGATCGTCTTCGCGCCCGACCACAATTGGTCCGGCGCAGGGCATACAAAAACGCTGCACAAGCCATTGCGGGTGGATCAGGTGACGCTGGCCGATGGTTCTGTGGCTTACGTCACGAGCGGCGCGCCCTCCGACTGCGTGGCGTTGGCCCTCTTGGGCGTGGCCCCCAAGCGGCCCGACATCGTCGTCTCCGGCATTAACCTCGGCTTGAACGTAGGGGAAGACATCACCTATTCAGGCACAGTAGCCGGAGCAATGGAGGCCGTCGTCTTCGGCATCCCCGGCATCGCGGTCTCGCAGGATATACAGGTGAAGGATGGGCAGCAGGTGGATTTCGGCCCTGTAGCGCGGCTCGCCGCGCGCCTGGCCGCGCAGGTGCTGGAGCGCGGGCTGCCGCCCAAGGTTTTCCTCAACGTGAACGGCCCGCCACTACCTCCGGAACAGATTCGCGGCGCGCAGGTGACGCGGTTGGGCCGACGCATCTATCGCGATGCTCTGGTGGAGCGCACCGACCCGCGCGGGAAACCCTATTACTGGATCGGGGGGGAGATGCCTTCTGTAGAAATTGAAGATGGCACGGACGTGGGCGCGCTGGCCGAGGGTTACATCTCCGTCACCCCTCTGAATATGGACATGACCGATCGCGCTTTCATGGCGCGGCTGGCGGAGTGGAAGTTGGGCTAGGACCGGCAAGGAGGCCATGATGACGACCGACGACGGACATGTCTCGGAGGGAAGCGCGGAGAACCTCTTCATGGTCAAAAGCGGGCGACCGGTGACCCCGCCGGTAACCGATGATATCCTGGAAGGGATCACCCGCGCGGCGATGATAGAACTGGCGACGCGCGAACATGACCTCTACTTTAACGTGGTGCGCGGCCGCGTGCCGCAATATCGCTCCTGGTGCACACCCGTCTATACCGCAGCGGCAGAACGCGCGAGGCAGGTGGAGAAGTTGGCCGCCGCGCCGTGAAGTGGCATGATCTTCAAACCGTATCGCACCGCGACTGCTTGGCAGGGCCTGCTGGCCTGTGTGACCCTGGTCATTCTTGATGTCTGGCTGGTCAACAAAGTCTTGAACCGGCCTCTGGACGGGCTTTCGTTTGTCCTGGTGTTGGCCGTGCTTGCGAGCCTGCCGCTGTTGGCCTACCTGGCCTATCGCACTTATGGCGCCTTCACCCTGGAGTATTGGGTAGATCGGGACGGCGTGACGATCATTTGGGGACCGGTACGGTATCTGATCCCTATGGGCGACATCGTGCGCATCATACGAGGCGATGCGGATGGCAGGCGTTGTTGGTGGCATTGGCCCGCGCCGTGGGTCAGTCAAAGGCGGAGCGCGCGGTTCGGTATCGTTCGCTCCTTCGCCACTCAGCCGCCTGCCGCTCACATCTTGCTGGTCACGGAGGCCGGGGCCTACAGTTTGACGCCCGCGCGGCCGGAGCGTTTCCTGGCCGCCCTACAAGCGCGATATGCGCTGGGCCGGGTGCGGGTGCGGCAACCCACGACCATCCGCCCACCTCTGCGGGATTATCCTCTGTGGCAAGACCGCTTGGGGTTGGCCTTGTTGGTCGCGGGCTTCGCCCTGAATCTGGCCATCTTCGCCATCCTATCGTGGCGCTTTCCGGCTTTGCCCGACGACCTGCCGTTGCACTTTGATGCGCTGGGCCAGCCAGATCGCATCGGCGCGCGCAGCGCGCTCTTCATCCTGCCTGTTCTGGGAGCGTTGGCCTGGCTCACGAACACCCTCTGGGGGGTATGGCAATATCGCCGCCAGAGGTTGGCTTCCTATCTGCTGTGGGGCGGCGCGGCCGTGGTGCAAGTGGTGGCACTGGTAGCCCTAGGGGGATTGCTGAAAACATAGATGGACATCTCCCGCATCGTGGCCGGCCTGGCCCTGAGCGCGACCATCGGCTATCTTGGTTACCGGCGCGGTTCGTTGGCTCCTTCGGGCGTCGCGGGCGCGGTCATCGTCGGCACGACGACCTTCGGCTTCGGCGGCTGGGCTTGGGGCATCTTGGTTATCGGCTTTTTCATCAGTTCCAGCCTTCTCTCTCACTGGCGCGAAGGGCAGAAGGGGGCGCTGGCGGAGAAGTTCCAAAAGGGACACCGCCGAGACCTGACACAGGCATTGGCGAACGGCGGCTGGGGGGCGATCCTGGCTCTGGCCTATGCCTTGCGCCCTGGCCCGACACTATATGTGGCTTTTGTCGGCACGATGGCGACGGTCAACGCCGATACCTGGGCTACCGAACTGGGCGTGTTGAGCCGTTCGCTCCCACGCCTCATCACCACAGGACGGCCCATGCCGGTGGGCACTTCCGGCGCGGTCTCAGCGGTGGGCACGGGCGCTGCCCTGATGGGTGCGGCCTTCATCGGTTCGCTGGCCGCCATCCTGGCCTGGCCGGCCTCATCGGTCGGCGCAAAGCTACCATCCGCCATCTGGCTCCTCCCTCTGGCGACGGTGAGCGGGTTGGCAGGCTCCCTGGCCGACAGCCTTCTGGGGGCAACCGTGCAAAGCATCTATTACTGCGATGCCTGTGGTAAGGAGACGGAACAGCGCGTGCATCGTTGCGGCCACACCACGCGGCAGCTGCGGGGCTGGCGTTGGTGCGACAACGACTTGGTGAACTTTCTCAGCGCGGCAGTGGGGGGGCTTATCGCCGCCGCGTTGGGGGCATTGGTCATCTAGCCATAGTAGAGACTAGCTGTGGCTTCCAGGAGCACACCCATCGTTACAGAAGCGGCACAACCTAAACTCTCTATCGTCATCCCTGCCTATAACGAGGAGCATAGGCTGCCGGCCACGCTGGAGCATGTAGTGGCTTTTGTCTCCCGCCTCCCTTACCCCGCCGAGGTGATCGTGGTGGATGATGGGAGCGAAGACCGCACGGCGGAGATAGCCGAGAAGTTCGCCCGCGCCCTGGCGCCGACGGTGCGACTCATCCGCAACGATCATCGGGGCAAGGGCTATACCGTGCGCACCGGCATGTTGGCAGCGCAGGGTGAATACATTCTCTTCTCCGATGCCGACCTGGCGACCCCTATAGAGCAGTGGGATAAACTGCGGCCCTATTTTGACAAGGGGTACGATGTCGTCATCGGCAGTCGGGAAGGACTCGGCGCGCGCCGCGTGGGCGAACCCTGGTACCGGCACGTCATGGGGCGCGTTTTCAACTATCTGGTGCGGCTGGTGGCCCTCGGCGGGTTTCAGGATACGCAATGCGGCTTCAAAGCCTTTCGCCGCGAAGTCGCGCACGACCTCTTCCGGCGCGTGCAATTGTATGGTGAAGGCGCGCAACAGGTGAAGGGGGCCGCCCTCACCGGCTTTGACGTGGAAGTGTTGTTCCTGGCCCGTAAATACGGCTACAAGGTAAAGGACGTCCCTGTGGAATGGCACTACGGGACACATACCAAGGTGAACCCCGTGCGCGATTCCATCCGCAATTTCAAGGATGTATGGGCCGTCCGCATCAACGATTGGCGAGGAAAATATAACTCACGATGAGCCTACGAGATAGCCGCGTCCTGCCCGATTTGCAGGTTTTGCCGTTGGACAAACTGGTTCTGCACGAGGAAGCCGACCCGCGCCGCGTGGAACGCCTGGCGCAACGCCTCATAGAGGATAACCGCCTCAAGAATCCACCTGTAGTTGCGCCCATCCCCGGCACGGACCGCTACGTGGTGCTGGATGGGGCCAACCGCGTCGCGGCGCTGGTGCAATTGGGCTCACCTCATGTCGTCGCGCAGGTAGTGCGCTACGAGGACCCCGGCGTAGAGTTAGATACCTGGTATCACGTGGTCGCGGGGATCAGCCGCGAGGAGTTCAGCCTGGCTTTGGAACGGGTAGCCGGGATGCGCCTGGTGCCGAGCACCTTGGACGAAGCGCGAGAGGCGCTGGCTATCGGCGACGCCGCGGCCTACATCGTCTTCTCCGATGCGGTCTATCAGGTGCGCAACGGCGGCGGTCCCGGTCGCCTGAGCGACATCCATCTCCTCAATCGCCTGGTCGCAGCATACAAGGGCCGCGCGAACATCTATCGCGCCTCCAACGACGTCTTTGAGAAGCAGGCCCCCATTCACCCCGACATCACCGCGCTGGTCGTCTTCCCCAAATATCGCCCCGCCGACATCATGATGCTGGCGCGCAACGGCGATAAAGTGCCCAGCGGCATCACCCGTCACATCATCCCCGGCCGCGCGCTGCGCATCAACCTTCCCCTCTCTTTTATCATGGAAGATAAGCCTATCGCCGAGAAGCAGGCCTGGCTGCAACAATGGATACGAGACCGGGCCAACGAGAACAAGATCCGCTTCTACAGCGAATCCACGTTCCTGTTTGATGAATGACGGGCTCCGACGCCGGTTTTATGGAACCTGGGCGCGCCGTGACAAACGCCGGGGTATTACCTCCCTGCCGTCACCAACCTGTTCACGAGGCTCCATAGCGGCGGCCCCAAGATAAACACGCCGACCGCCACCGCGCAGGCCGCGGCCACCAGGACCGCGCCTGCTGCCGCATCCTTTGCCACCTTCGCCAGCGGCTTCATGTCTCCTGTCGTCAGGTCCACCGCGGCCTCCAACGCCGTGTTGACCAGCTCCGCACTGAAGACAAGGCCAATGGTCACGGCAATGATGGCCCAGCGGGTGGCATCCAGCCCGACTCCTAACCCCACGGCCACCGCGCCCAGCGCGATGGCCGTGTGTACTCTGAAGTTGCGCTGGCTGCGGAAGGCATGGGCAATGCCCTGCCAGGCAAAGACGAAGGAAAGGAGAAACTTGCCGATTCTCACATGCGTTCCGGCGCGGTCATTCCCATCAGCCCCAAGACGCGGGCGAGGACGATTTTGGTCGCCGCGACCAGCCTCAGGCGGGCCAGCATCAAAGGTCGGTCAGCCGGTTCCGACGAAACAACACGACAATCGCGATAGAAGGCGTGAAAGGTGGCAGCCAGGTCTTGGGCGTAGTGAGTCAGATAGTGGGGGGCCAGTTTCGTCACGGCCTGTTCAATGACCTCCTGCAAATCCAGCATTTTGCGGATCAAGGCCATCTCCGCCGGATGGGTCAGGAGGCTCACATCGGCCTCGGCAGGTATGCTGCCATCCATCGCGCCCGACTCCTGGGCATAGCGCAGGATGCTGGCAATGCGGGCGTGGGCATACTGTACGTAATAGACCGGGTTCTCATTGGATTGTCGCTTCGCCAGTTCCAGATCAAAGTTCATCGTGCTGTCGGGCGAGCGGGTGAGGAGGATGAAGCGCACCGGGTCTTTGCCAGGGATGGAGATGCCTGTTTCCGGGTTGGTGACCGTCACCTCGTCCAGCAGGTCGTCCAACGTCACGTAGTTGGCACGGCGGGTGCTCATGCGCACCTGCTTGCCCTCGCGCACCAGGTTGATGAACTGGTGAATAACGACCTTGATGCGGTCGGCAGGGTAACCCAATGCCCGCACGCCAGCGATGACATCCGGATATTCGTCTTTGTGGTCTGCGCCGAAGATGTTGACGATAAGGTCAAAGCCGCGCTCCAATTTGTTGACGTGATAGGCAATATCGGGGAGACGGTAGGTCGGTTCGCCGGACGATTTCACCAGAACGCGGTCTTTATCTGCGCCGAACGCCGTGGCACGGAACCAGACCGCGCCGTCGGCGTCGTAGGCGTAGCCCCGCTCCCGCAGCGCGGCCAGCGTGCGCTCTATCTCACCGGAGGTGTAAAGCGAACTCTCGTTGAACCAGACGTCAAACTCCAGGCCGAAGCGCCGGAGCGTGGCGCGGATGTTGGCAAAGACCGCGGCCTCCGCGGCTTCTTTGAACGGTTGCCAATCCTTCTCGGCCCAAGCCGAACCGTGCTTTTCCAGGATATCGCGAGCGATGTCGTAAATGTATTCGCCATGATAACCTTCCTCCGGGAAGGGAACGTCATGGCCCAGGAGTTCCAGGTAGCGGGCGCGCACCGACTCGCCCAGGATACGCATCTGGCGACCGGCATTGTTGAAGTAATACTCCCGTGTGACATCGTAGCCCGCCGCGGCCAGGAGGTTGGCGATGACGTCGCCCAGCACCGCGCCCCATGTGCGGCCAATGGTCAAGGGGCCTGTGGGATTGGCACTGACGAATTCCACCTGCGCTTTCCGCCCTCGGCCTATATCCAGGTTGCCGAAGGACATGCCGGCGGCCAGAATGGCATCCACTTGGCGCGCGAGCCAGGCATCGCTTAGTGTCAGGTTGATGAAGCCAGGCGGTACGGCCTCCACCTTGCCCAGCATGTCGGAGGGAGGGATATGCCGCACGATGGCCTGCGCGATCTGCAGGGGCGGCTTGTGCGCCAACCGTGCCAACGAAAGCGCGGCGGCGCTGGCGTAGTCGCCATGGCTCGCCTGTTTGGGTCGTTCAACCGTCAGGGAAGGCAAATCAAAAGGAGGCAATGCGCCCGCGCGTTGGGCAGCCTCTGCCGCCTGGTTGAGCAGAGAAGCCAGTTCATCTCGGATCAAGACAGCGACTCCATTTCATCCCAGTTTTGTCCTACGGAAACATCTGCTTTGAGCGGTGCATCCAGCGTAAATGCACCCTCCATCATCTCCTTCGTCAGCCGTGCTGCCGTTACGACCTCATCCTCCGGAGCCTCTAACACCAGTTCGTCATGCACCTGCAAGATCATGCGGCTGTGCAGTTTCCGCTCCTGCAAGGCGGCATGGAGCCGAATCATGGCGATCTTGATGATGTCGGCGGCTGTTCCCTGGATGGGCGCGTTGATGGCCGCACGCTCGGCTGCCTGACGCACATTGTAGTTGGTGCGCGCGTCGCTCTGGAGTTCGGGGAAGTAGCGGCGACGGCCCAAGAGCGTCTCCACGTAGCCCTGGCGCGCGGCGATGCTGCGCGTGTTGTCAAGCCATGCCTTCACCTGTGGATACGCCGCGAAATATTTGGCGATGAAATCGCTGGCCTCGCTTTGGCTCATCCCCGTCTGCTGCGAGAGGCCAAACGCGCCCTGCCCGTACATCAGGCCGAAGTTCGTCGTCTTGGCGACGCGCCGCATCTCCGGCGTCACCTGGTCAATGGGCACGTTATAGATGCGCGCGGCGGTGCTGGCGTGCACGTCCTCGCCGCGAGCAAACGCCGCCAAAAGGGCCGGGTCTTTGCTGACATGGGCCAGGATGCGCAATTCCACCTGGGAATAGTCGGCGGAGATGAGTCGCCAGCCAGGAGGCGCGATGAAGGCTTTGCGCACCTGACGGCCCAGTTCGGTACGAACGGGGATGTTCTGTAGATTGGGGTTAGAAGAAGAGATGCGCCCCGTCTCCGAACCGGTCTGGTTGAAATTGGTGTGCACGCGCCCGGTGCGCGGGTTGACCAGCGCGGGCAGCGCTTGCACATAGGTGGATTGTAACTTGCTGATTTGCCGATGCTCCAAGATGTAGTCAATGATGGGGTGCTTCCCTCGCATACTCTCCAGCACGTCCGCCGCGGTGCTGACTTTTCCGGTGGCCGTGCGTGGGAGTCCTTGAGTAGAAAGGGCCAACTTGCCAAAGAGGACATCGGCCAGCTGCTGCGTGGAATTGATGTTGAAAGGGAAGCCCGCCAGGCTGTGAATCTCCTGCTCCAGCGCGACCAGGCGCTCGGCCAGCATCTTCTCCATCGTCTTCAGATAGGGCAAATCCAGGAGGACGCCGGCGCGCTCTATGGCGACCAGGACGGGAACCAAGGGCATCTCCACTTCTGTGAAGAGCCGCGTTTGCTTCTTTGCTTCCAGGTCTTGCCGGAGAATAGGAACCAGACGAAGCGTCATATCCACGTCCGCGCAGGCGTAGGCGGTCACCTCGGCGGGCGAGACCTCGGCCATCGTGCGTTGTGTCTTTCCTTTGCCGATGAGGGCCTCAATGTTTGTCATCTCCACGCCCAGGCGCGCGAAGGCCAACGCTTTCAATCCCAGGTTGCGGCTGGCCGGGTCACAAAGCCATTCGGCCAACATCGTGTCAAAAACGAGCCCGCGCGTCTCAATTCCCGCTTCGGCCAACACTGCCAGGTCAAACTCGCCGTTGTGTGCGCACTTAGGGATGGTCGCGTCCTCTAGAATCGGTTTGAGCCTCTCCTGTGTCATCTCCCATGGCAACTGGCGCACAGGCGAGCCGATCTGCTCCTTGTGGGCTATCGGAATGTAGGCGGCCTGGCCCTTGTCCCACGCCAGCGCAATGCCGACCAGCTGCCCGCCGATAGGGTCGGTGCTCGTCGTCTCTACATCTACGGCAAGGAGCGCGGCCTCGCGCGCCGCCTTAACGACCTCGTCCAGCGCGGCCTCGGTATCCACCAGGCGATAATTCGTCGCATCCTTCTTTTCGGCCTTGCCTGCTGCGGACGGCGTTTCCTCATCATCAAAGAGGCCCATCTGCTGGGGCGGGCCGACGCGTTTGCTCTCCGGCAGGCGTTCCAAGAGCGAGCGAAACTCCAACTCGCGGAACAGGCTGACGACGCGGTCACGGTCGTAGTCGGCCGTGCGACAGGCGTCCAGGTCCAGACTGACGTTGGGCACGTGCGTCACGATGGTCGCCAGATGTTTGTTGCGGAATACCTGGTCGCGATGTTGCGCCAATATCTCCTGGATGCGCGCGGGTTTGACCTCGGACAGACGCTCGTAGAGGCCCTCAACGCTCCCGAATTGCTGCAACAACTGCGTGGCCGTCTTCTCGCCGATGCCGGGGACGCCGGGGATGTTATCCGACTTGTCACCGATCAACGCTTTGTGATCCACCAGTTGGGCGGGCGCGAGGCCGTACCGTGCCCGCAAGGCCGCTTCGTCATAGATGATCGTTTTCGGATGGGGGCCACCGGCCGTGTAGCGCACCACAACGCGCGGGCCGACCAGCTGGAAGAGGTCACGATCGCCGCTGCAAAGGACGGCGTTCACCTGTTGCGCGGCGGATTGGCAGGCCAACGTCCCCAGGAGATCATCGGCCTCAAAGTCCGTGATCTCATAGATGGGGATGTTGAAAGCATTGACCAGTTCGCGGATGCGCGGGATCTGGGCGCGCAGCTCGTCGGGCATGCGGGCGCGCGTGCTTTTGTACTCCGAGAACTCTTTGTGTCGGAAGGTGGGGCCGGTATCAAAGGCAACCGCGATATATTCCGGCTGCTCTTCTTTAAGGATGGCGAGAAGCATGGACGCGAAGCCGTAAATGGCATTCGTCATCTCGCCACGGGCCGTCGTCATCTCCGGAGGGAGGCCGAAGAAGGCGCGAAAAGCCAGGCTATACCCATCCAGGAGCGCAAGTTTGGGCATCCTTCACCCCTCTACGCGGATTTCTCCGGCGTCTATCAACTTCCGCACCGTCTCTACGTTCACCACGTCCGCGGTGAAGCGCAACGCGCGGCCCTTGTCTAATCGGAGATGGCCGGTGGGCAAATCCAGCAAGATATGGCGGTCGCTGGCATTGCGCAACGTGATGTACTTTCCGGGCTTCCAGGCAGGCCTGGAGGAGCGGCGTTTGGCAGTCAGGGGTTTTAGGTTGGTCATGAAATACCCTCGGTGGATTCTCTCATTGGCCCCCACCCTGGCCCTGGCTTATAGCAGTGATACGGTGGTAGACGTGACTTACCGAAAACCGAAAGAGGAGGAGTCGATCAACACCGGTCACAACGTGCAGGCCTCCCCGGTCGGTTACGGCTGGGGCATTGAGGGCATACCCGCCATCGTGGTAGTTCCACCTCAGGCGACGTTCAACGACGTCTGCGCCGGCTACGAGGTGGCTCTCAATGGGGCCCGCTTCCGCCTGGCGCACCGGGCGCAGATGCCGGCCTGGCCCGACCCTTGTAGCAGAACCATCACCGAGAGAACCGTCACCACCACGGAGTATGAGAGCTACCCGCAGTACTTCGTGAAAGCGACCCAGATAGAAGTCGAAGAGCCGGGCAACCTCATCGAACACACCTGGGTTCTGACGACCACT
>FWPU01003115.1_pt1 | contig 42919 bp, 37 predicted proteins | sample 2228361 | NCBI WGS metagenome assembly FWPU01 (sample SAMEA103939777, study PRJEB20133) | metagenome | reverse complement strand
GACGCTATGGGCCGGGTTATAAAACTCCAGCTTGGCGACAACGCTTGCCGGAGCACCCTCGGTGATGCGGCGCAGCCGCACCAGCGGTGTGTTGCCGATTAGTTCTGTAACGTCGTTCGCAATGTTCATTCTGTACTCCTGACAGCGTAAAGTGATGAGTACCTGTCACATTAGAATATGCCAGTACTGCATGAGGCTATCCTCCAGTCTGGCCTGGGAATATAAAGTTTAGTTGGGGGGTTGCGGGGAGGTTACTCGCCGTTCACGCCGGTTTGCGGCGCCTGAGCCAATCGAAGTGGAGAGGCGGGTTTTTACCTTCCCCGCCTAAGACAGATGCAGGTAAGCATGAGAGGTCCTCGAGTGTCCTAATCTTACCCACATTGGTTGATATTCGTCAAGTGTTTTTTGAGTCCAATTGCCAGGAAAAGAGGATAATCCCCATGTAAGTAGAGAAAACAAAGCCGGGTGCATGCAACACCCGGCTTTGTTTGCAGGTGATGTTTCGACTGGCAAATTATTGGCTCAGAACCGATTGAGGAAGCATATCTTGCAGGATGAGTTCAAGCGCCATGGTGTGGCTGCACCGCCCGCGCGATTGGAAAAAGTCACAGTCGCACTGCCAGATGCCGTTTGCCAGGTGAACCGTATGCGGGTTGTTTTCGCCATCGAAGGTGACGGTAAGCGATTGAATGTGGATGCGGTCACGTTGTTCTGCATACCGCTTGGCTTTCTCAATCTTTCCGATCATCCCATAATCCATGTGCTTCAGTCTCCTTTCCTGAGGCAAAGATATCGGTTCATCCAACCGCCGAGCTGGTCAGGTGGGGAACTCATCTAAGGATTGACTACCGGTTTGTGGTAGTAAAAAAGCACGCGCAGGAACACGCGTGCTTCTCAACCGATCCCCTCGTATTCACTTGGGGCTAAAACTCTCATTCAGCTACCTCCGGCTGATTTCAGTATACGAGAACTTGACGCGAAAGTCAATCAATTTTAACAAAACTCTAATTTGCTCAGGAAGCGTCTGTCAGCCGGGCTTTAGCTCTGCCTCAAACGATGTGGGGCTGCACATTTTGCGCTGCGCCTGCTCGTCCGCCGCTGGGTTCTTTTCTAACTTCGAATTCCACCTCCATGCCTTCATACAATTCTTCAAACTCCAGCCCGTCCAGGTCGGTCAGATGGAAAAAGTAATCCCGCCCCGTCTTACTGAGGATGAAGCCGTAGGATTTTGCCGGGATCAGCCGCTTGATCATCCCGGTCTGCCATCTCTCGTAAAATTCCCCGTTTTCGGCAGGCGACTCCTCCTCAAATTCCTCGGTGGAGCCGAGCAGTTCACGCTGGGCTTCACGTTTCTGACGCTGATACTCAGCGCGGCAAACTTCACAGAAGAACCTTTTCCCTTTCCGGGGGCGATAGGTAGTCCAAACCAGTGGATCACCCTTGTGGATGGGCGATTCGCAGCGTTCCTGGTGGCGTTCAAACTTCAGCTCTAGCCTGGGGAGCAGGTCATCCAGCCAGATGATATCGAAATCCTTGAGGCGCATTTCGTCGCGTGGATCGGCAAAAACCGGCGAACAGCTCCCCTTAATGCTGGCGATGGCCACGCGTTTGCCCAGCCGACGGACGCTTTGCAGCAAGGGTACAAAATCCCGATCGCCAAACACAGCAATGGCGATGTCGTACGCATAGGGGATGGCGGCGTAGTAGAGCATGGCAGAGGCCAGGGCGATGTCAACGCATTTCTCGCGTGGCTCGAACGTATCATCAGGCTGGCGGTCAACTTTGCGCAGACGCCGCCCTTTGAAGTCGATGGGAAATATCTCTACATCGTAATGGTATTCTTCGCGCAGCATTTCAAAGAAATCCCATCGTCGAGCCACCATTTCCTCATCTTTCGGGTCGTAGTTTGTGGGTGAACTGCCGAACAGATGCGTGCGGACGACTTCTACAGCAGCCCCTCCCGCCTTTCGGCTGATTTCCTCGGCGAGCACAAGCGGCAGTTTGCCAAAATCAACGTGAAAATTCGGATCGCCATAGGCATCACTGAGTTTGTAAGTGTTGGAGTATAACCAGGTTCCATCAATGAAGATCATAATTTTTAACATACGTGCATCTCTTTTCTCTGCCCAGCTAAATCTGGGACTGACTTTGGGTTATATGAAATATCTCTATGCCAAAGCTGATCAGTGTTCTCAGAGGTCTGGATGGTGCGGTGAGAAACGGGTGGGAGGCTGCTGGCAGCCTCCCACGCTTGGTATGGAAAAGAGGCCGACAGCGCTTAACTGGTCAGGAATTCTCGTATCACCTGAATGGCCATGCGATTCTCTTCTTTCGTGCCGATCGTGATGCGGAACCAGCCTTCACTATCGTACTTGGGCGTTTCGCCGCGGAAGATCAGGCCTTTCGACTGGGCATACTTGACCATGTCGGCGCCCTTTTTACCGGTATCGCCGGCATCGAAGAGGATATAGTTGGCATGGGAATGAAAGATCTTCAATCCCGGGATGTCGCTCAGCGATTCTTCAATAAAGTTTACCTCGCTATTGTTGAACTTGACGCGCTCCGCCAACGCCTCTTCGTCTTCCAGGGCAGCCAGACCAGCCCACATGGAAATTGTGCTCAGATTCCAGGGGATCAGCGTGCCAGCAATCTGCATGATCACGTCTCGGTCTCCCAAAGCGTAGCCAAAGCGCAGTCCAGCAAGTCCATAAGCCTTGGAGAGGGTGCGCGTGATCATCACATTGGGGTATTTTTTCGTCAATCCCACTTGGGACATCCCCAATCCGGCGTACTCGATATAGGCTTCGTCCACAACGAACGGGATACCCGTCTCGGCAATGCGAACGAAATCCTTGCCATCCATGAAATTGCCGGTGGGATTATTGGGGTTGGCAATGACGATGATCTTGGTTTTTTCGGTGATGGCATTCAGAATGCCGTCTGGATCGAAAATCAATTCCTTGCGGTCCTTGTAGATCATCGGCACCGAAACCAGCTTGCCGCCGAGGATGTTGCAGCGCAGCTTGTAAATGCCAAAGCAAGGGGTATGCTGGATCACCTCGTCGCCCGGCTCAAGGAAGCTGCGAAAGATCATATCAAAGACCTCGCTCGAACCATTGCCGAGGATCACGTTCTCGGGACCGGCCAGGCCGTTGATCTCGGCGATTTTCGAGCGCACTGCAATCCCCTGGTCGGGGTAGCGGTTAGCCATAGAACCGTATTTCACGATTGCCTCCATCACTTTGGGGGAAGGCGGATGGGGGTTCTCGTTCGACATCATGCGGTGCAGCGAGGGATTCTGCCACGCCAGGTCAATGTGCGAAGACACGTACATTGGCGTCCCCTTGACCCAGGGAACAAAATAATCTTCTACTTTCTTAGCCATATAGATACACTCCTTGTAGCTCGATTGAAGTTCGTTGAGGTAGCTTTGTCTGGGTTCTACTGAAGGCAGACAAAGCCAGTTGATCTCTCAGGTATTGTAATGGTTGACCCGCGATTCGAACAGGTGCACGCCTTCGGTAGCCACAGCCATCATTGTCTGGCCGAAAGACGTGCTCGGCGGGTTGTCTAACTACAAACATCTAGCAGCCATTGATCCCAACGCGGATCGGTGAGATGCTGGCGCACGCGACCAAACCACAGGTTGGCGTAACCTTGGAAGTCTTCGTCCAGCTTGGAGATGCCGGTTTGGGTGGTGCCCCACATGGCTTCGTGTATCTCCGACATCGGCCACATCAACTTCAGGCGGGCGAAGCGTTTTGGCGTGACCTCGCCGAAGTATTCTTGCAAGAGCAGGCGAATCAGGTCGTCATTCAAGCGGTGATGATGGGAAAAATTCGCCAGGTCGAAGAAGATGTCGCCCATCCCGGCGTATTCCCAATCCAGCAAGCGCAATTCGCCGATCTCACCTGGCACGTCTTCATCCAGCCAGTTCAAATTGAGCAGGTCGTTATGGCAGGGTGTGGGCTGGTATGGGTCTTTCTGTAAGGCTTCCTCCACCTGGCGCATCTTGCCCATGATCCAGTCGAAGTCGTAGGGAAACAGGCAATTGTTGCGCCGAGAAATTTCGGTAAGCATTTCCACGCGACGGAAAACATTGAACTCGCCATCCAGGTGAGGGGCGCGCTGGTGGAACAGCCGCAGCTTACGCACGACGCGGACGATATTGTCTGGTTGGGTGATCACCTCTGGCGGCACGCGTTTGCCGTTGATGAAGCGGGTGAGCAGATAGCCTTCTTCCTCAATGAAGTATTCTACTTCCGGGGCAACTCCCAGGCGACCCGCTGCCAGGTTAGCCTGGTATTCTACATTGCGTCGGATTCCCAGCAAGTCGGTATCGGCGCCGGTGATCCGCAGTACGTAAGCCTTGTGATCGTGTTCGATCTTGTAATTGAGGTTGGTGATCCCGCCGGTGAGGGGGGTGATCTTCAGGTCTTTACGATCAGCTAGAAAAGGTATTCGCGCAATAGCCTCTTCCAGTGTCAAAGCCATGGGTCGCCTCCTTCGCCGTACGGGCGGCTGGCCAGCCGCCCGTACGGGGATGTATGTAAATAGGGGGGATGTGATACGCCGAACAAACGAGCGCTACCCTACGTCTGGCAAGCGCAAACTAGCAGCGGATGCGCTCACCTTTGGGGTCGAATAACGGCGCGCGCACCACTTCCATGCCAACATTCTCGCCGAAAAATTCGCCCACCAGGCGCGTTCCCGGCTTGCTGTATTCGATCGGCAGGTAGGCAAAGGCGATGCTTTTCTGCACCGAGTATCCATAGCCGCCGGAGGCAATCCAGCCGATGATCTCGCCCTTATCGGCTGAACGGATGGGCTCTTTGCCCAGGGCAATAGTACGGCTGTCATCCAGGGTCATACAGCAGAGTTTGCGCGTCAAGCCGCTTGCCTTCTGCTTGAGCAGCGCCTCTTTGCCGATGAAGTTCTCCTTCTCCAGCTTCACAAACATGCCCAGACCAGCCTCGAAGGGGGTGTAGTCGGGTCCGATCTCGGCGCTCCAGTAGCGGTACGCCTTTTCCAGGCGCAGGCTCTCAATGGCTTTGTATCCCGCCGCCACCAGACCTTCTGGTTGACCAGCCTCCCAGAGGGTGTCCCACAGGCGCGCCCCATACTCCATGGGAGCGTAGAATTCCCAACCCAGCTCGCCGACGTAGGTAACGCGGGAAGCCAGGACGGGTACGTCGCCCACGGTGATCCGCTTGGCGGTCATGTATGGGAAGCCTTCGTTGGATACATCGTCGTGGGTGACCTTTTGCAAGATCAGCCGCGCTTTTGGACCCCACAAGCCCAGGCAACAATAAGAAGAGCTGACGTCTTCAATCGTCACCGAGCCATCTTCAGGCATGTTCAGCGATAGCCAGGAGAGATCATGTTGCCCGAAGGCTGTGCCGGTGATGATCAGAAAGCGATCTGCCGCCAGGCGGGTGACGGTGAAGTCGCACTCGATGCCGCCGCGCTTGTTCAGACACTCGGTGTAAACCACCGAGCCGACAGGCCGGTCGATCTCATTCGCGCAGACGTAGTTGAGGAATTTCAGCGCGCCAGGACCGCGCACTTCCAACTTATTGAAGGAGGTTTCGTCGAATAAACCTTCGTTTTCGCGGGTCATCAGGTGCTCATAACCAATGGCGCGTGACCAGTTATGCCGCGCCCAGCCCTTCGGCTCGTGTCCATGCCGCGCCTTCTCCTCATAGGGTTTGAAGTAGTTCGGGCGCTCCCAGCCGGTTTTTTCGCCGAATTGCGCTCCCAGCTCGCGCAGGCGATAATAGGTTGGCGAAAGGCGCAAGCCGCGCCGCGATAGACGCTCTTCACCCGGATAGTGAATATCGTAGTACATCGAGTATGTCTCGATGGTGCGGGCGACGGTGTAATCCTGGCTGGCGTAGTGCGAGCCAAAACGACGCACATCCAGTCGCCACAGGTCCCATTCGGGGGTGCCCTCGATGATCCATTCCGCCATCACTTTGCCGATGCCGCCGGCGCCGGCCAGCCCATGGGCGCAAAAGGCGCATGCCACCCAGAAGCCTTTCACCGAGGTTGGCCCAAGCAGGAATTCGCCATCGGGCGTGAAGCCTTCTGGGCCATTCAGAAGCTGGATGATCTCTGCTGTCTCGACCGCGGGCACGCGCTTGATTGAGTTTTCCATCAGCGGGGCAAAACGCTCCCAATCTGGCGGCAGGAGTTGATACTTGAAATCGCGCGGGATGCCCTTCAGACCAAATGGCGCCGGGTCGCGCTCATAGCCGCCGGTGACCAAACCGCCCACTTCCTCGCGCCAGTAGACCAGCAGGTCAGGGTCGCGCAGGGTTGGAAAATCGTGCTTCACGCCCTCAATAGGCTTGGTGATAATATACAGGTGAGCCATCGGCACTACCGGCAGGAACAACCCCACCATCTTCCCCACCTCGCCGCCCCATTGTCCGGCAGCGTTGACCACAACCTCGGTCTTGATGTTGCCGCGGTTGGTGACCACCTCGTGCACGCGGCCATCTTTTAGATTGATCGCCTCCACGTTGGTTTCGGTGAAGAAGCGCGCGCCCCGGCTCTTGGCGCCGGCTGCCAGGGCGTTGGTCAGTCCGGTGGGGTCGATCACCCCATCCGTTGGCGTGTACGCTGCCCCTAAGACACCGTCCAGAGACATGATGGGGAATAATTCCCAGGCTTCTTTGGGGCTGAGCATCTCCATGGGCATGCCGAAAGAACGCGCCATGCCGACCAGGCGCTTCAGGTCTTCCATTCGCTCCGGTGAAGAAGCCAGACGCAAGCCGCCGACCTCGCGCCAACCCGTGTCAATGCCAGTTTCATCTTTCAGTCGGCGGTAGAGATCGGTGCTGTAGTACATCATCCGCGTCAGGTTGGCATCTGAGCGCAACTGTCCCACTAGCCCGGCGGAGTGCCAGGTGGAACCCGCTGTCAGCTCATGGCGCTCCAGTACCACTACATCTTTCCATCCCATCAGAGTCAGGTGATAGGCAATGCTACATCCCCCGACCCCACCTCCAATGATGACAACTTGAGCACTACTTGGAAGATCGGACATGTTTTATCTCCTTGAGATATCTGATTAGCTATGAATTTTTGAGTGCGCGCCTGTCCGAAAATTGCTATGGCGGAGCTTTCCAGGTCGAAGCAGGTCCCAGTGGGGACTGCAAATGGTGCGATTATTTTTGTTGCCAGACCGAGTCTGGATGCGCCATTTGGGCGACGATATCGAATGAGGAGATCACCCCAAGCGGCATCGAATCGGGATTGGCCGGATCGATTACTAACAGGCGATGGTGATGATTGGCAATCATTTTGTCGGCGGCTTCGCGTAATGAGGCGTTCATGTCAATCGTCAGCGCCGGATGCATGACATCGGATACGGTTTTGTCTCGGCAGTCTTCGAGGTCGCAAAACTCCAGCAAATCAAGCCCGCTAACTACCCCCAATGGTTTACCGACCTCGTTGACAACCAGTACAGAGCGCCAGCGAGCGCTGGTCATTGCTCGCGCCGCAGCGATGACGGGGGTCTTATCCCGGCAGACCAGGTAAGCGTCGGACATCACATCGGCTACGGTGCTGCGATTGAAAGGCACCGCCAGCGCCATACTGGCGACCAGGTCCGAGACCGAGATCAATCCGATGGGTTTGCCCTTCTCGGTGACCACCAGGCGGCGGATCACCTTTTCGCGCATAATCCGGGCTGCCTCCTGCACGGGCGCGTCTGCGTCAATCGTGTCAATCGGGGTGGACATCAGATCTCCGGCGGTCATCGAACGCATCACTTTCAGGCTTTCCGGGTCCGCTGAGAGCCATTCGCCGGCCATTAAATCGAAATCGGTGATCACGCCCAGATGCCGGCCATCTCGATCCACCACAACCAGAGCATGGATGTGGTGTTGATCCATCAAAACTGCCACCTGACCGAGGGTCGAGTTGTCTCGGCAGGTGATAATGCCTCGATGCATGAAATCGCGAACCAGTTTCGCCATACCTGCCTCCTAATGAACTTCGTCTACATCTTTGTACCATTTCACCCGATCGCCAACGCGCGCGCGCAGGCGCCAGGCCATGTTTTTTGGTTCGGCTTCGATGCGCTTCAATAAAAGGTTTACCTGAGAGCTGACGTGGGCTTTGTGCTCATCGCTGAGCTGGGGGTAATGATAGGCGAGCTGTTGCACTTTATCCAGGTTCATGGTGGTGGTGCGCCACAAGCCCCAATCTTTGGCGCAGAGTTGCGCAATGTGGGCGATGTTGATCGTTTCGTGATCGCTCTCGCCCAGCGGATGTTCCAGGAGCAACATAATGGTGTCAATGACGTCTTTTTCGTTGATCTTTACAATTTGCATTTTCTCCAGGAGCATCTCTGCCAGGGGGATAGTCGGGGCGTCCACTTCCAATCGGCCTTCCCAACTGATCAGGTGGCAGAAATCGAGCTTATCGTAGAAAACGTCAACATGCAAACCGTTGTTGGGATTATTGTAGATCGCCCGATCCCCCTCGCTGACGATGAAAACCTCCTGGTCTTCCTGGTAGCCCAGACCAGCCATCAAGACGCGTATCTCCTTGGCTTGCTTGCGGTAGCCGGCGAAGTCAATATCCGTGTATGCCCGCCCCATTGCTGCCTGAAGGTATCCGAACGTAGGACAGTGCATCTGGAAGGCAAGCGATCCAATCACGCGCAGAGTCAAACCGGCTTTATTGCTTGCATCAATGATGCGTTTCAATTCCCTTTCGAACTTCTCACGCTCGGCTTGATCTTGCCCTCCCATTCCAATCGTGCTTGTTGACATCTGATTACTCCTGCTTTAGACAATCACGGAAATCAACACGTTCCCCACCATGCATAGCACCAAGAGGTTGTCTGAACTTGCGCTGGATGGGCATATTATAATCGGAAACCACAAAAACATACAAAATTCTTCAAAAATCCTTACTGATTAACTTTGGCGCGCCGCCTTGATGGGCGTAGCGCGATTGGGTTCAATGACAGGCAGCAGCGATGGCTTCCTCAAGTTTTCGCTGGTTGGTCCCCTGTTCGGTCCAGGTTATATAGCCAATCCCATGTTGCAGGTAACGCAGATACTCCTGTGGATCAACTGGCTTGTTAATGTAATCGAGGAAACCCCAGTTCAAGACGTACAGGTTGCTGGCCTGGATCATCCAGGGCAGCGCTTGCTGCTCAGATTGGCTCAGCGGTCCCATTGCGGTGTTGCCCCGCCAGGCCGATTGGTAAGCGCTCAAGAAGAGGCTCAGGTCGTCCAGGCGCAGAGCCCCGTCGTTTTCGGGTCGCCAGGAGCAGAAGAAATACAACAATGCCAGCCCGATGTCAAAACAGCGAGCATCCAGCTTGCACCAATCGAAGTCGAACAGGCCCACCACTTCCCCGTTTTTGAATTTCAGGTTTCCGGGGTGGTAATCGCAATGGATGATGAGCTGGGGCAGGCTGGCATAGTATGGCTGAGACAATGCCTGCCAGGTTTCGGCAATCACGCGGTTCAAACGCGCCTGATTCGCTTTCAGGAAGAGGTCAAAAACAGTCTCTTTTCCCTGGTCCAGAACAGCGGAAATCGTATTCGTCAGTGCAGGCAACAGGTCAAGTATCTTTGGCTCGTAGCGCTTGCCAGGCGGTTGAAAATCAATCATTGCCTGGTGAAAGCGGGCCAGGGTTCTGGCTGAGCTGATCACTTCGTCCGGTTCGAGGATCGGATCAACCCAGGTATATTTGTCCTCTCCGGGCAGGAATTCGAAAATGGCATAGTAATAGGTTGCATACCCTGTCGTGCCACGAACGTAAGTGCTGCCATCCCTGGTTTTCAAGACTCCCGCCACCATATCGAGGCCGCGATCCTTCAGGCGATTGATCACCGCATGCTCGAAGATCAGCTCTTCTTCCTTGATCCATGCTTTGTATCGGCGTAGAAAATATCGCTTCTGACTGCTGGTTTGGATAGCGAAGCTGGTATTTACTGTTCCCCGCTCGTCCGGCTCATAATCCACCAGATCGCCGAGGTCGTAATGGTTAAGGATTTTGCGAATCTCATCGAAAGAATCGGGTGTCATGTGTATTCTCCATTGAGAGACTGAGGTGTGGGCTCATTGGCTGGTTGGGAGGATGTGGCTCCGCGGTTCTCATCTGCCAATAAATTCAAATGAGCGGCCATTGATTGATTTATTGTAGCGGAAAAAACAAAAACTTGCAAATCTCTGCAAAATTCGCTATAATAATTTTATAATTTCATCGATTTCCGACAACCCAATTAAAGCAGCAAGCGAGGGTGAGTGTTCCATGGGAAAGTCTCTGATCCCTGCTCAAAGGCGTGAGCGCATCCAGGAAATTCTGACCGCCAACCGGATCGTCTCAACTGCGCACTTATGTGAACTGCTGGATGTTTCTGATGCGACCATCCGTCGGGATCTGGAGTGGCTGGAAAACGAGGGCCTGATCGAGCGCACCCATGGCGGGGCAATCCTCAATGAGCGCCTCAATCTGGAGCCGGCTTACCAGCTTCGCTCGCAAACGGCAACCGAAGAGAAAATACAGATTGGCGCGCTGGCTGCCAGCATGATTGAAGACGGCGATATAATTTTTATCAATAGCGGCACGACGACCACGCAGGTCATCCGACACATTCCCGCCAATGCCGATGTAACCGTGATCACCAACAACCTGATCGCCGTCCTGGAAGTGGGCGAGGTGGATTACGAGATCATCCTCGTGGGAGGCGAATTCCAGCCTCGATCGCACTCGGTGGCAGGTCGGTTTGCGGTGAACAACCTCTCCCAAGTCTATGCCAGCAAAGCCTTCATTGGCGTTGATGGCATCAGCCTGAAATATGGATACACCATCCCCTCCAACGCTGAGGCAGAGGTGGTGTGTCTGATGTTAGAGCGCACACACGGGCCAGTCTACGTGGTTTCGGACCATAATAAGTGGGGCGTAGTCTCGAACTTCGAGATCGCCCCGATTCACCAAATCCCACGCCTGATCACCGACAGCGGGTTGGACCCCATGGCGCGGGCTGCGTTGCAAGCCCGGTCTGTGGAGGTCTGGTTGGCTGGCCAGGGCTCATCCTACCGTGACAAGCTTCACGTTTCCGCCGTCTCATCATTCAACAACGCGTAAGCTTTTGATAAACCCAGGCACTGGAGAATCCGCATGGGCTTCTTTTTTAAAAAATCCAAGAAAACCCCCACACGCCTGTTTTTCGCCACCGACCTGCATGGTTCTGAGCGCACTTATCGAAAATTTATCAACGCTGGCAAGTTCTATGAGGCCAATGTGCTGGTAATGGGCGGCGATATTACCGGCAAGCTGCTCATCCCGATTATCAAGGAGGGCAACGGCAATTACCGCGCTACCCTGCAAGGAAATGTGCAGCACATCACCACCGAAAACGAGCTGCAATCCCTGTTGGAGCGGATTGGGCTGCTAGGTTTTTACAGCGAAATTATGGATGAAGACCAGTTCAAGGAGTTTCAGTCTGATCCGCAAGCGGTGGAGAAGCTGTTCCATGAAAAGGCTCGTCAGCGGTTGGAAGCCTGGGTGGACCTGGCAGAGACACGTTTGAGCGGCACCGGCATTAAATGCTTTGTCACCGGCGGGAACGATGATGCCCCTGAAGTTTTGCAGGCCATTCACCGCGAAGGCACACAATCGTTCTTTGCCTGCGAGAACAAGCTGGTGCACGTCGATGACGACCACACCATGATCAGCGTCGGATTAAGCACGCCAACACCCTGGAAGACGCCCCGTGAGGTCAGTGAGGAAGAGCTGGCGGCGATGATCGAGCAAATGGTGAAGCAGGTGCCCGATATGGAGCGCTGTATCTTCAACCTGCATGACCCACCGATTGACTCCACTCTGGACACCTGCCCGATGCTGGACTGGAGCACTGACCCACCCACGCCGATCGTCAAAGCTGGACAGATCGTGATGCATGGGGCGGGCAGCAAGGCGGTGCGCGCTGCCATAGAGACCCATCAGCCGATGCTGGGTTTACATGGTCATATCCACGAATCGATGTCGGTGGCTAAGATCGGGCGCACAACGATCGTCAATCCGGGCAGTGAATACGGCGAAGGCGTGCTGCGCGGTTGCCTGATTAACTTCGTAGATGGCAAGATTGAAAGCTATCAGATGACCAGCGGATAGCATCGGCGACGATCAAAAAAGCTTGCGTTGTTTCAGAGTTCAGAGAATGAGGAGGTGATCCCTACTTCAAAGCGATTCGAGAACGCCGTTATGGGTACCATTATCCAATTGATGCAGCCTGGATCGAGATGCTCGTTCCTCTGTTGGTAGATTGCAACCACTTTCCATATCCAATTGAGGAGGATGAACCATGACAACTACTGCCGCAACCGCTAAACCAGAGGTCTTCACCCGTAAGGCTTCCGGTCTTGTGCGAGTTATGTCGCCCTACTCGGCGTTTGTCTACAATATCCTGACCATGGGTCTGATCTTTCCCTGGACTTATCTATGGGCGCCTGGAGCTCTTCCCGGCGGCAAGATGGTCTGGGGTATCCTGTTAGCGATGTTGATTGAAATCCCCATCGCCTTCTCATACGTCTGGCTCTCTACTGCCTTGCCCCGCTCTGGCGGCGATTACGTTTTCGAGAGCCGCGTTTTTGGCGGCGGCGTGGCCTTCACGGTGGTCATGTCGGGCTACGTGATCTGGATTTTGCAATGGGTGGCCCTCTCCGGCTGGCTGCTCTCGTATCTGGGCTTTGCCCCGCTCTTCCTCGGCCTTGGCGCAACGCTGGGGAACGCCACGCTCTCGAACATCGGCGTCTGGTTTACCCAATCCACCGGCATCATCATTACCAGCATCTTGAACGCTTTGGTTGCTTTGATTATCCTGTGCAGCGGTTTCAAGAACTATGTGCGGTTCCAGTGGGTGATGTGGTATGCGGTGCTGCTGGCGTTTGCGGTCATGTTTGGCGTGCTTTTCTTCACCAACCCGGCTTCGTTTGTCGACCGCCTGAACGCATTTGCAGCGGCTTCTGGTGGCGGAGCGAACTTCTATCAGACCGCTGTGGAGGCTGTCAAGGCAGCCGGGATTGACCTGAATCCGCCTTTCAGCCTGATTGCCACGCTATTGGTGGCGCCGATTGCCTGGACCTCCCTGCAGTGGGCTACCTACAGCGCCCAACAGAACGGCGAGATTAAAGACGCTCGTTCGTTCAAGAACCAGGCTATCATCATGGTGGGATCGTTGATCTTCACCGGCCTGCTGCTGGCTTTGCTGGCTGCCGGTCTGGAGCGCCTGGCCGGTTCAGAGTTCCTCTACGTAGCTGGTGCGGGCTACTGGTCTGGGATCTCTGAGGCTACTGTTGGCGGGTTTTACCTCTGGCCAAACATCATTGCCATCGCTGTAACCGCCAGCCCAATCATCGTCTTGATTATCGGCCTGGGGTATATCCTCAACTCTCACCAGATTGTGCACAACTGCTACATTGGCATGACCCGCATCCTGGTGGCTATGTCTCTCGACCGCGTCTTACCCGAGTGGTTCTCGCGGGTCAATGAGCGCTACCACACGCCGGTGAACGCGCACATCGCCTACTTCCTGGCCAGCATCCCGGTGATCCTGGCATACAACCTGGTGCCCGGCTGGGTTGGTTTGACCCTGGGCGTGACCTTCGGTTGTGGGTATGTCTTCATCATCACCTGCCTGGCGGGTGCACTACTACCTTACCGCGCCAAGGATGTGTATGAAGCCTCACCTGGCGCAAAGTACACGGTAAACGGCTACGTGGGTGTGCTCTTCACGGCGCTGGGCGTTTTGGCGTTCATCTGGATTTCCTGGGTGCTGGCGCCGGCTGCGTTTGGCGGGTACCCGGTGCTGATCTGGCTGGTGCGCGTGGGCGCGATCGTTGCCGTGGTGCTGTTCCTGTGGCCGATGCGCATGCACATCGTCGAGTGGACGCGTGGAAAGCCAATGCCCTGGCTCTCGGCGCTGGGTATGCTCGGCGGCGGCTTTGGGATGGCGATGGTGGTGGCTTTCTTGCTCGCTCCGCAGTTGGGCGTGCTTGGTGTCTGGGACTTTTCGAGGGGCATCTCCGGCCTGTGGTCGCAGATCATTGCCTTTGGCATCATCATCCTCTCGGCAGTATGGTACATACTGGTGAAGCAAGGGCAGAAAGCCCGCGGCATCAATGTGGATTACGCTTTCAAGGAGATCCCGCCTGAATAAAAGCGTCTGGCGAAGGCGCGGGACCGGCGCCTGGATCAAATGAACATCAGTGCGGGATGGGTGACCAGTGGGTAGCGAGCGTGAGCCGTTGCACGCTGGTCACTCGTCCCTCCAGAAATGTCGCAGAAGTGTTGGAACATTCCTGGAAGTAGGTCCTTCCCCTGCCCCTGCATTCGGGTGGGCTATGAAAGTTCGATGCAGGTTGTCGGCGAGGCGGGACAACCCGTCTGGCCGTTTCAGAACGGTTCTAAGTTAAGGAGGTAAAGACATGAAAGATCAAGCCAGAGTCGTCGTAATCGGCGGGGGCATTTTCGGCGTCAACATCGCCTATCACCTGGCTAAAATGGGATGGACGGACCTGGTTTTACTGGAAAAGGGGGAGATTGCCAGTGGCGAGTCCTCTCACGCCGCCGGCCTGGTGACGCAGTTTGCCACCTCGCAGACCTTTATGCAATTTCGTAAATATAGCATTGACCTGTATAGTTCGCTGGGGCTTTTCAATCATGTCGGCAGCCTGCGCCTGGCATCCAGTAAAGAGCAGTTGCGCGAGTTGCAGCGCAGCGTCAGCCGGGCTAAGGGCATTGGCATGGAAGTCGAGATCATCTCGCCTGCCGAAGCTCTGCGCATCATGCCGCAGCTCAGCCCTGAAAGCCTGTACGGCGCCATCTATCTGCCGCGCGATGGCCATCTCGACCCGTATGGCACCACGACCGCCATGGCGCGCATGGTGCGAGAGATGGGTTGTGAGGTGCATACCAACACCCGCGTCACTGGCATCCGGCTCACCCCCACCGGCGAGGTGCGTGAGGTGGTCACCGAACATGGCTCGATCAAGTGCGAGCATGTGGTCAATGCCACCGGCCTCTGGGGACCTCGGGTAGCGGCCATGGTGGGCTTGCACCTGCCAACGACGCCTGTGGATCACCAGCACATTGCCCTGAAAGCAGTGCCTGGGAATGAATTTCCCCATTCTACGCCCTGCCTGCGCGACCCGGATAACCTGATTTACATGCGCGAGGAGGCGGGCGGCTTGGTCATCGGCGGCTATGAGCCTAATCCAAAGGAGCGCTGGATTGACGGCGTTCCCTGGGAGCACGGCGGCACTTCCTTACCGCCCGATTACGCCCGTTTTGAGCAGATCCTGGAAGGGGCTATTCGGCGCATTCCCTTCCTGGAGCAAGCCCAGATTATCACTTTGATCTGCCATCCGGGCGCATATACGCCGGATTGCCAGCCCATTCTTGGGCCGATGGCCGGCGTGCGCGGTTTCTGGAATGCCTGCGGCATGTCCCTCAACGGTTACGGCGGGGCTGGCGGCATCGGCAAGCTCATGGCGGAGTGGATTGTGGAGGGCGAACCCTCTCTGGATATTTATGCCTTCCGCGCCACCCGTTTCGGCAATTACTATGCCAATACCTATTACGCCGTCGAACGCACCCGTGAATGTGTCAAGTACTATTACCGGTTGAAGTTCCCCCATGATGAGAATGAATGGGCGCGGCCCTTCCGCATCAGCCCACTGCACTTCCGCTTGCAGGAATACGGCGCAGTATTTGGCGAAAAGTATGGCTGGGAGCGGGTCAACTTCTTCCAGCCGGGCAAGCCCTGGCGTATGGCCGGCGCTGATCAGCGCAATTGGGGCTGGACGAAGCCGCCCTTCTTTGAACGGGTGGGCGCCGAGCACCAGGCAGCGCGCGAACGGGTCGCCATGTTCGACCTGACCTCATTCGGCAAGATTGATGTCAAAGGACCGGGCGCCTTGCCCTTGCTTCAGCGCATTGCCGACAGCAATATTGACCGACCGGTTGGCAGCGCTATTTACACCCAGTTTCTCAACACTCGCGGGGGCGTGGAAGCCGACCTGACCATCACCCGCCTGGCTGAGGATTACTTCCGCGTGATCACCGGCTCCGGATTCATCTCCAACGACCTGGGCTGGATCAGAATGCACATCCTGCCCGGCGATCCGGCGGTAGAAGTGCGCGACGTGACCCTGGATTGGGCCTGTATCGCGCTGTGGGGTCCCAAAGCTCGCCAGGTGCTGCAAAAAGTGACCGCGGATGATGTCTCCAATCAGGCCAATCCCTACATGACAGCCATTTGGATTGATATCAACGGCGCGCGGGTGCTGGCTCAGCGGGTCAGCTATATCGGCGAGCTCGGTTGGGAGCTGTACATCCCTTGCGAGCGCGCCTTGCCGGTTTGGGATTTGCTCTACAAAGCCGGGCAAGAGTTCGGTCTGGAAGTAGGCGGCTACAAGGTGCTCGATTCGCTGCGCCTGGAAAAGGGCTACCGCTACTTCACCGCCGATGTCACCCCGATGGAAGACCCCTATTCTGCCGGCTTAGGTTTCTGCGTTGATCTGGAGAAGGGCGATTTCATCGGGCGGGCGGCCTTGCTCAAGATCAAGGAGCGCGGCCTGGAGCACAAGCTCTGCACCCTGGTGCTGGACGGGGAGGATTTCCTTCCGATCTACGGCGGCGAAGCTGTTTACCTGGACGGCCGGGTGATTTCGCGCGTCCGCAGCGGCGGCTACGGCTACACGGTAAAGCGCAACATCGTCTACGCTTACCTGCCTATGGAGTTGGCTAAGGTTGGCACCCGGCTGCAGGTGGATGTCTTCGACGCCGTCCATCCGGCGGAAGTCACCCCCACGGTTCTGTTCGATCCCAAGGGAGAACGATTGAGGATGTAATCCGATGAGCGTGGACATCGAAACCGTTGTGGCAAAAATCCCCGCCTGGCAGGGGAAAACCGTTGAGATCCATCCCCTTTCAGGCGGGCTGACCAACACCAACTATCGCGTCGACGTGGACGGCGTGAAGCATTTCGTGCGCATCCCAGGAGCCAAGACCGAGCTGCTGGCTGTTGATCGCCAGAATGAGTACTACAACACCAGGGCTGCCGCCGAAGCCGGGGTTGGCCCCAAGGTGCTCTATCACCTCCCTGAGTATGATGTGATGGTGCTGGAGTTCATCGAGGGTAAGACCATGTCCAACCAGGACCTGCAAGCCCCCGGCATGCCTGCTCGCATTGCCCATTCGATCAAGATGCTGCACGCCGGTCCGCGTTTTCTGACCGATTTCAACATGTTCCGTCTGACCGAGTTCTACCTCAAGATTTGCGAGCAGCACGACATCGTTATCCCGCCCAGGTATCCCGAGCGCATGCCGGCGGTCGCCCTGATCGAAAAAGCGCTGGCGGTGCGGCCTTTACCGACCTGCCCGTGTAATAATGATCTGCTGGCGGAGAACTACATCGATGACGGTAAAATCCTGCGCCTGATCGACTACGAATACAGCGGCAATAACGATCCCTGTTTCGAGCTCGGGAATACCTGTCAGGAGCTGGGCTATGACGAGGCGCGCATTCAGGAGCTCTGCGCGGCCTACTTTGGCAAGGTTTCGGATGCCATGCTGGCGCGCATGAAGCTGAATATGATCATGTCGGATGTGGGATGGGCTTTATGGGCGGCAATTCAGGCAAAGATCTCCAAAATCGAGTATGATTTTTGGGGATGGGCTATTGAGCGTTGGGCGCGCGCCGAAGCCAAGCTGGATTCGGCTGAGTTCCCGCGCTGGTTGGAAGATGTGCAGAAGCCGGCGTGAACCATACGGATCAGCCGGGTGTTCTATCAACAGGAGGTTAGTGCATGGTGACGTTTGCCGATCTGCTGACGCAAGAACAGGTCGAGCGCGTACATGAAGCCGCCCTCGAGATCCTCGAGCAGGTCGGTTTACTGGTTCGTAATGAAAAAGCGCGCCTTATCCTAAAGAAGCACGGTTGCCAGTTCGATCCGCAGAGCGAGATCGTCAGGTTTCCCCGGCGGGTGGTGGAAGAGTTCCGCCAGCTTTTCCCGCCCAAGTTCACATTCTACGGCCGCGATCCGCGATACGATCGCACTGTGCCAGACGATCGACCGGTCATTATCACGGGTAGCTCCGCGCCCAATATCATTGACCCGGTTACCGGTCAGGAGCGTCGTTCGTACTCGGTTGACATCGCCCGCATCGCTTACCTGGTCAATGAGATGTCCGGATATGATGTCTTCTCCATCTCCACCCTGGCAGAAGACGCTCCCCCTGGCTACTTCACCCTGGCGCGCCTGTATCCGGCAGTGAAGAACTGCCTCAAACCCATTCGCAGCAACGCTCCCACCCGGCAGGATGCCGAACAGCTCATCCGGCTGGGCAGTATCATCGCTGGCAGCGAGGCAGCTTATTACGAACGTCCCTTCATCACCACCCATTTCTGCCCGGTTGTGTCGCCGCTGACCATGGATTACGACTCAACCGAGTTGACGATCTTCTTCTCTGAGAAGAAGTTGCCGGTTTATCCAAGCATCGTGCCCAATGCCGGGCTGACCTCGCCGCTTACCCTGGCGGGGACGGTTGCCCAGGCTTGCGCTGAGTTCCTGGCGATTGGGTCGTTGATGCAGATGGTTCAACCGGGCACACCGCTGATCTTCAGTAGCCTGCCGACGGTGACCGATATGCGCAGCGGTGCCTATGCCTCCGGCGGCATCGAGTGTGGTATGCTGCACATGGCTTGCGCCCAAATGGCGCGCTTCTATAAAGTCCCCTCCGGTGGCTACATCGGCCTGACCAATTCCAAGCTCAACGACGCTCAGGCGGGTTACGAGACGGGGATGTCGGTGGTTGCCGGCTTTCTCGGCGGGGCGGATATGTTCAATATGGCTGGCTTGCTCGATGCCCTTAAAGCCTTCGACTTCGGCAAGGCGATGACCGACAACGAGATCGCCCTGATGCTCAAGCGCCTGGCGCGCGGCATGGAGTTCAGCGAGGAGACACTTTCCTTGGATGTCATCAAAGAAGTGGGGCCAGCGGGGAACTTCATCACCCATGATCAAACCGTCCGCCTGATGAAAGAGACCGGTTTGCTCACGGAGATCTCCGATCGGGATACTCGCGATGGCTGGGTTATGCGCGGCGCCCTGGATACCCAACAACGTGCTCTGGAGCGTGTGCGCGAGATCCTTTCGTTTGACAATCCGGCAGTTTTCTCGCCGGAGGTGGATGCCCGCATTCGGGCGGAGTTCCCTGGCCTGGTGCGCGGCGATGCTACCCTGCCAGAGGGTTGGCAGCGCGTCAGCCAGGAAGAAGCCAGCCGACCGGCGCGCCGCGAGCGCAGACATGCCCGTGGCTGAGCAGGAATTGAAAGTTTTGGTATACAATGGAAAGGATGAAGCGATGAAATTGTTTTTCGCCACTGACGTACATGGCTCGGAGATCTGCTGGAAAAAGTTCATCAACGCCGGCAAATTTTACGATGTAGATACCCTGATCCTGGGCGGCGATATGACCGGCAAGGCGGTTGTGCCCATCATTGCTCAGGGAAATAACAAATGGAAGGTCACACTGCTGGAGCAGGAGAGCATCCTGGAAGGACAAGAGGCGGTGGAAAAGATGGTGCAAACCATCCAGAATCGCGGCTACTATCCCTATGTGACCACGCCAGATGAAGTTGCTGAGATTGCCAGTACGCCAGGGCGTTCGGATCAACTCTTCCTGGAGCAAATGCTCAAGACTGCTCAGCGCTGGATGGAGTACGCCGATGCCAAACTGGAGGGCACGGGCATCCGCTGTTTTGTCTGCCCGGGTAACGACGACTGGCTCGAACTCGATGAGGTGATTCGCTCCTCCCGGCTGGTGGAACACGCAGAGGGGAAGGTGATTCAGCTTGACCGGGATCATGAGATGGCCTCCACGGGTTGGTCCAACCCGACGCCCTGGGACACTCACCGCGAAGAGCCCGATGATCAGCTCTTGAAACGGATCGAAGCCATTGTCAGCCAGGTCAGACGACCGGAGACAGCCATCTTTGCCCTGCACGCGCCCCCCTATGGCAGCGGATTGGATGAAGCCCCAGAACTGACCAAAGACCTGCGCCCCACCTACGCCGGGCGTTCCCTGGTGCCGGTGGGCAGCAAGGCGGTGCTGCAGGTCATCGAAAAGTACCAGCCCATGCTTGGACTGCATGGACATGTCCACGAGGGCAAAGGTACAAAGCGGTATAAGCGCACCCTGTGCATCAACCCTGGCAGCATGTATGAGCAGGGAATTTTGCACGGCGCAGTGGTGGAGCTCAAGCCCAACAAAGTGGGGACGTATATCCTCACGACGGGGTGACCGATGCTGTCGGGCTTGCGCCTCCACCGCCTGAAATTCCGGTTACCCATAGCTTGAGGACGCCGTCCTGAAAGGAGATGAATCGACAATCTGACGATCTCAACGCGAGGATGTTGCATAAACTCTGGAACTCACGGATCATCGTTCGCCTGGCAGAGAAATCCTTACGCCAGGTAAACGCACAGAGAAAAGAGGAGAATTGCCATGAGTGAAGTGACCCTTTTTGTTCGCAAAGCCAGCGGCCTGGTGCGCTCCTGGTCGATGTTTGACGCGTTCATCTATGCCACGTTCTCCATCAACCTGATCACGCTGGGCTTGTTCATCTTCTCGTATTGCTATTACTTCGAGGGAAACCTGGCTACAGCGGTGGTCATCGGGGCGATCTTTACCATATTCGAGGTGATCGTCTACGCCAGCCTGATCTCGGCCATGCCACGTGCCGGCGGCGACTACGTCTGGCAAAGCCGCATCCTCAACCGCGGCATTGGCTTTCTGCTCACCGTCACCGGCTGGTGGTTCATCCTGTGGCTGTGGGTGCCACTCTACGGGCAGATGCTCAACTATGAGTTCTTCACCCCTGTACTGGCGATCCTGGGTTTCAAGGACGCCGCTCTGTGGTTCACCTTTAACCCCACTGGTTCACTCGTCGGTATGCTGGCGGTGTGTGTGATCGTTTTCATTTACATCGCCATTGGCATGAAAGCCTATGCTCGCGTGCAGAAGTTCTGTTTCTGGGGCGGCGTGGTGGGCCTGGTTGGGGTGTTCTTGTTGTTGCTGTTCGGCAACAACCAGGTGTTCGTCGAGAATCTGAACACCATCGTGCCGGCGATGTTCGGCGCCGAACCTGGCGACCTGTATGCGGCGACGATGGCAGCCGGCCAGGAAGCCGGCACTGTGGCGGCTCCGCTCGGCAGCCTGGCTATGGGCGCCAGCCTGGCTCTCATCCCCATGATCGTGTTCTTCAACTTGTGGCCGAACTGGGGTTCGACGTTGTATGGCGAGGTGCGCGGCGCCTCAGATTACAAGCGCAATTTCTGGGGCATGACCGCCGCGGTGATCGTCACCACCATTGGGGCGCTGATTTTCTTCCTGCTGATTGCCAAGAGCCTGGGCTGGGATTTCTATCACAATGCCAACGGCGCGTTCTGGAATTATATGTGGGGATATACCGACCAGGCTCCGCCCTTGCCCTTCTGGCCGTATCCGGCGCTGTTCGCGGCATTTATGGTCAAAAGCAGGGTCGTACAGCTTCTGATCATCTTGCTGATGAGCCTGTGGTGGTTTGGCTGGTCGGGGACGGTCTTCTTGAGCTCCACACGGGTGATCTTTGCTGCGGCGTTCGACCGCATGCTCCCGGAATGGGCTGCGTATGTTGAGCCGCGCACGCGCACCCCGTTGGTCGCTCTGTTGTTGATGGTGATCCCCTCAGTGATCATCTCGTTCCTGTACGCCTTCAACATCTTCAATTTCCAAACCCTGGTGCTGGACGCCACTCTGGTCATTGCCATGACCTTCCTGGGCACCACTGGCGCGGCGATCATCTTCCCATGGCGTAACCGGGATGTCTTCGAGGGCTCGCCAATCGGCAAGTATCTGATGCCCTCCTGGCTGGGTTGGTTGGTGACGGTGCTGTTTGCCGCCGGCGCGGTGTACCTGATCTACACCTCGTTCAGCTATGCTATAACCGTGCTCACCAACCTGGGAGGTATTGGCGCCACTGCCCTCACCTGGCTGATCGTGATTGTGGTCACCATCCTGACGGTGATCAACGCTGTGGTGCTGGTCTGGCTGGTGTACTACGTAGGCCGGCGCATCCTGGCTGGCGAAAAGATCCCCCTGGTCACCCTGGCAGGGATGATCTTCTACTTCTTCCTGGACTGGCTGCTGGTGGAGTGGTTCTGGGATCCGCACGTGCCGCCGTTTGACTTTGCCTACTATGCCATCGGTTGGTCGAATGTCAGCTCGATGGCCTTTATGCTGGTCATGTACGGCCTGGCTGCGGCGATCTACTTCGGCTTCAGCGCCTACCGCCGGCGCCAGGGCATTGACGTGGACAAGGTTTACCAGGCGATCCCGGTCGAATGACTTCTGGGATGTGTCACCTGCTGAGAAGGCAGATCCAGCTCCGTCGCGATGCTGTGATCTCACCGGCGCTCGGATCTGCCTCCCGGGTGGTTGCCGCGCCGCCGCAACAGTTTAGACTATACCGGGCGTGCATTTTGTTTGACACACGTTTTTTTCGGTGCTAAAATGAATCATCAACCTGGCCAGTTTGGCTTTCCAATGTTCGCACCGAATGGACGGCAACCTGGCTTTAGGTTTGTTCGTTGGGACCCTGCAATAGAAATCCGTTACACTAATCTTTTTGGCTGAATGGAGGTGAAAAACGCCAGAATCCCCCTTACTTTACCCGAGCTCTATCCCCTCAAACCCATATTCAATCGCATTATGGAGGATAAGATGTCCAAAAAGATCTTGCGCCCCGATGAAATCACCCGGCGTGAATTCTTGAAATTAATGGCGCTGGTGGGCGGCTCCGCCGCATTAGCCTCTTGTGGCGGCGCGGCTGAAGCTACTCCCTGGCCGGTTACTGCGCCGGCAGATGAGGTGCTGAAAGCTGCGCAAAAAGAAGGCACACTGACCACCATCGCCCTGCCGCACGACTGGGCAAACTATGGCGAGATCATTGAGACATACAAGAAGAAGTACAACATGAAAGTCAATGAGCTGAACCCGGACGCCGGTTCAGCGGACGAGCTCGAAGCCATCCGCGCCAACAAGGGCAGCAAAGGCCCGCAGGCGCCGGATGTGATCGACATCGGCATTGGCTACACCAAGCAGGCCAAGGATGAGGGATTGCTGGCTCCCTGGAAAGTGCCGGATTGGGATACCATCCCCAACGACCTGAAAGACCCCGAAGGCTACTGGTGGGCAGAGTATTACGGCGTGCTGGTCTTCGAAGTTAATACGGATGTTATCAAGGAAGTGCCGACGGACTGGGAAGACCTGCTCAAGCCCATCTACAAGGGCAAGGTCGCTATGGCTGGCGACGTACTCAAGTCCAACCAGGCGGTGCAGACGGTCTTCGCTGCGGGCTTATCGCGAGCCAACGGCGACATCAAACTGGCTCCGCAGGCTGGCCTGGAATTCTGGAAGGAAATGAACGCCGCCGGCAACTTCATCCCGGTCATCGCCGACCAGGGCAAGATTGCCCAAGGCGAAACGCCGATCGTCATGGAGTGGGACTATCTGGCGTTGGCCAACCGCGATGCCCTGGCGGGCAACCCTCCGCTGGAAATTATCGTCCCGAAGACCGGCATCATCGGTGGACCATACGCTGGCGGCATCAGCGCTTATGCTCCTCACCCCGCCGCCGCCCGCCTGTGGTGGAATTTCGTCATGTCCGACGAAGGACAGAACCTGTATCTGAAAGGCTACGCCCACCCGTCTCGCTTCGTCGACATGGTTGCCCGCAACGTAATCCCGGCTGAGATGATGGCTAAACTGCCGCCTGCCGAGAACTACAGCAAGGCGACATTCCTGACCGTGGACCAGCTCAACGAGTCCAAGACCTACATCACCGAAAACTGGCGCAAGGTGGTTTACGGTGAAGGCTAGGAGCCTAGGGGCATGAGCCAGGCCTCGACTTTCAACACATTGGCAAAGCCAGGGGACGCGCCGGGGGCGCGTCCCCTCCCTGGGAAGCGTAACCTGGACTGGGTGGGCCTGGTTCCGTTCTTCCTGTTCGTCTTCTTTTTCCTCATTCTTCCTTCGTTGAATATCTTTATCCGCAGTTTTCAGAGCCTGGAAACCGGCGGCTTCACCCTGGAGAATGTGCAGGCGATCTTCAACCGTGCGGATTTGCGCAATGCCTACAAAGCCAGCCTGAGCATCAGCGTGATCACTTCGCTGGGCGGAGCGATCTTTGGTTTTCTGCTGGCTTACGCCGTGTGCCTGGGTGGGTTGCCTCCAGCGCTGCGCACGTTTTTGGTTACATTTTCCGGCGTAGCTTCGAACTTTGCCGGCGTGCCGCTGGCTTTCGCCTTCATCGCGACCATTGGCATTACCGGGTTGGTCACCCGTTGGATTGAGGCTATCCTGGGCGTCGATATCCATGCCATGGGGTTTTCGATCTACAACATTTGGGGATTGAGCATTGTTTATATGTATTTCCAGTTCCCGCTGATGGTGTTGATCATGGCGCCAGCCCTCGACGGGCTGCGCCGCGAATGGCGTGAAGCCTGCGAGAACCTGGGCGGCACTGGCGCTCAGTACTGGCGTTACGTGGCCTTTCCGATCCTGTTGCCTACCATATTGGGAACCACGATCCTGCTCTTCGGCAATGCCTTTGGCGCGTATGCAACGGCATACGCCTTCTCGGGCAGCTTCATCAATCTGGTGACGATCTTGATCGGCGCTCAGATGCAGGGGGATGTGCTCTATAACCCCAATCTGGGCTACGCCCTGGCTCTGGGTATGGTGGTAATCATGGCGCTGTGCATGGTGGGATACGCCCTATTACAGCGCAGGGCGGCGAGGTGGACAAAATGAAACGCATCCCAATCTGGTCGTGGATCATTTTCATCCTCGGCATGATCTATTTCTTCCTGCCGCTGGTTTCGGTCTTCGAATTCAGCCTGCGTAAAATCCGCGGCATCTACAGCTTCGAGGCTTACCGGTTGGCTTTCATTGACCCAAAGTTCTATCAGAATTTTGGCTTATCGCTGTTTTGGTCGGTGTTGACGATCATTATCAGCCTGCTGTTGATCTTGCCAACCGCTTACTGGGTGCACCTGCGCATGCCCCGTTGGCGACCGGTGGTGGAATTCTTTACCTTAATGCCCTTTGTCGTGCCGGCGGTAGTGCTGGTATTCGGCATGGCGCGTTTATATGCGCGTGTCCGCTTCATGGTGGAACTGCCGGTGTTGCTCATCGCCGGTTATGTGGTGCTCTCCTTTCCTTACATGTATCGCTCGGTGGATGCCGGCTTGCGCGCCATTGATGTGCGCACCCTCACAGAGGCGGCTCAGAGCCTGGGAGCGGGGTGGCGGGTTATCCTGCTTCAGATTATTTTGCCCAATTTGCGCGTGGCGATCTTGAGCGGCGTCTTCCTGACCTTTGCCATCGTGATGGGTGAGTTCACCTTCGCCTCGTTGCTCTCCTGGCCAGCCTTCGGTCCTTATATGGAGGAAATCGGCGCCATGGTGGCTTATACCCCTCAGGCGCTTTCTGTGGTCAGCTTTCTGATCACCTGGGCCTGCATCGGCGCCATCCAGCGGTTGGCCCGCGGTGCACCTGAACTACTTGCCGGCACACGCTAAAATCGTGAGGTCCACATGGCTTTCCTAGAGATCAAAAACGTTTCCAAGTTATTTGGCAAGAACACTGTTGCCGTTGAGAATTTCAACCTCGATGTGGAGAAGGGTGAGCTGGTTTCCTTCCTTGGTCCAAGCGGCTGCGGCAAGACCACTACCCTGCGCATCGTAGCTGGCTTTGAAACGCCAACCACTGGCCAGGTTATCATTGATGGCCGGGATGTCACCAACGTCCCGCCCAACCAGCGCAATGTGGGGATGGTTTTCCAGGCCTACGCGCTCTTCCCCAACATGACTGTGGCGGGCAATATCGGCTTTGGTTTGAAGATCGCCAAGAAGCCGCCGGAGGAGATTCGTCAACGCGTTGACGAGATGCTCAAGTTGATACACATGGAAGGCTTCGGCGACCGCTATCCCTACCAGCTCTCCGGTGGTCAGCAACAACGGGTTGCACTGGCGCGCGCCCTGGCGCTACGCCCATCCATGTTGCTGCTGGATGAGCCGCTCTCCGCCTTGGACGCCAAGATCCGCATCATGCTGCGGAGCGAGATTCGCGCCATCCAGCAAGAGTTGGGCATCACTACCATCTATGTGACGCACGATCAGGAAGAAGCCCTCTCGATTTCTGACCGGGTTGTGGTGATGAACCAGGGGCGCATGGAGCAGGTCGGTCCTCCATTCGAAATCTATAATTTCCCGAAAACAGAGTTTGTCGCTCACTTTGTTGGTACGCTCAACGCCGTAAGTGCGGAGGTGGTTGACCCGGTGGCGCAAATCCTCAGCCTGGAAGGGCAGCATGTGCAAACCTCTCACGAGCTGAAGGGGCTGCATCGCGGCGATAAGGTCATGATCGCCATCCGCCCTGAACGCCTGAGCTTTGCCAACGAAGGCAAGAAAGCCAATGTGATCAACGGCAAGGTGGAGAACATCACCTTCCTTGGCTCTATCGTCCGCATCCAGGTGCTGGTTGGGAAGACCAGATTCCACATGGACACCTTCAACAACCCGTACCTGGAGCTGCCCAAGATAGGCGAGACAACCGAGATCACCTGCTCGCGTGAGGCTGTCCTGGTGTTGGACCACGGTCGGGCAGTTGAGTAGACTTGCCGGGGGCGGGGCGCCTGCGCCGTTTGGTGCCATGTGAGCCGAATTCCCCTCATCGAAAAGGGTTATTAATTTGGGAAAGGTCATCCTGGTATTATCGGATGCGCTTCGGTATGATGCCGCTGTTGCCGGGATGGGTTACCTGGGGCATCTGGTGGAAGCGCGCATCGCCAGCCTGTACAAGGTGATCGGAGAGCTTCCCAGCATGTCCCGGCCGATGTATGAGACCATTCACACCGGCTTGCCGGCGATTGAACATGGCGTGGTGTCGAATTACGTGGTGCGCCGGTCCACCAGGCCCAATGTCTTTCAGAGCGCAGTGCAGGCTAGCAGGAGCACCGCAGCGGCGGCGTACTATTGGTTTTCCGAACTGTACAATCGCGCTCCCTTTGACCCAATTGAGGATCGCGAGGTGGATGACGAATCCCTGTGGATACAGCATGGGCGTTTCTACCTGCGCGATGAGTATCCTGATCTGGAGCTCTTTCTGTCGGCTGCTATGTTGGTGCGACGCTTCAGCCCAGACTACCTGCTGGTGCATCCGATGGGGATGGATTACATCGGTGAAACATACGGCGCCGACTCCAGCGAGTATCGCAACCAGGCTACCCGTCAGGATACGATGCTTGCCACATTGATACAGGAATGGATGGAACGCGGCTATAACATCCTGGTCAGCGGCGACCACGGCATCAACGCCGACAGGATGCATGGCGGCACCACCCCCGAGGTGCGCGAGGTGCCGCTCTATCTGATCCGTCCAGGAATACAGGGTCATGGAAACACCGGAGTGACGCTCTCGATGTTGCAGATTGCTCCCACCCTCTGCCGGCTCCTGGAGGTGCCTATCCCCGATACCATGAAGGCTGTCCCGATTGTATAATCTCGTTCGGCTGGATAGGCCTGGCTGATGTTTCCATATTTCTCAGGGTAAGCGCTGAGGATTTTGGGAGGCGGTTCTCCTGCCAATCGTCTAATGAGCTGGAACGTCTCCGCTTACCCCTATTGGGGCTTCAACCCTGTTTGTCGGAGGTTCTTAAATTGAGTTTATTATTTATTTTTTTTGTTTTTACGGCGCTGCTTTTCGACTTTCTCAACGGTTTTCACGATAGTGCCAACGTCGTGGCTACGGCAATTGCCTCCCGGGCGATGTCGCCGGCAACTGCTTTGACAATCACTGCTCTGGCGAATGTGATTGGACCTTTTCTATTCGGTGTAGCAGTAGCCACCACCATCGGCAACGAGGTTCTGGCGCATCAGGCAGTAACTGTTCCGGTTGCCCTGGCTGCCCTGCTCTCTGCCATCGTCTGGAATCTGCTGACATGGTTGCTGGGCATTCCCTCCAGTTCGTCGCATGCTTTAATCGGCGGTTTCGTGGGCGCGGCTGTCGTCGGATATGGCGTCGAGGTGATTATCCTGGAAGGGTTGGAGAAGGTCTTGATTGGCCTTTTCGTTTCCCCATTGCTGGGGTTGGCTGTCGGCTGGGTGGTGATGCGCTTGACGCTATTTGTCGGCCAATGGCTGACGCCACGCGTGAATGTGTTCTTTAGACGCGCCCAATGGCTGACCGCCATCAGCCTGGCGCTCAGCCACGGCACCAACGACGCCCAAAAAACCATGGGCATTCTCACGTTGGGCCTGGTGGCTTTTGGGTTGATCCCGGAGTTTCACGTGCCACTTTGGGTAATCGCCGTCAGCGCCCTGGCTATTGGCATGGGCACCGCGTTTGGCGGCTGGCGACTGATCCGTACGATGGGGGCTGGTTTTTATCGCGTCCGTCCAATCCATGCTTTGTCATCGCAAATTGCCGGAACCGCAGTTATCCTGGGCGCAGCGCTGGCGGGCGCGCCGGTGAGCACCACCCAGGTGATCAGCGCGACCATCGTTGGCGCTGGCGCAGCCCAGCGCGTCCCCATGGTGCGCTGGGGTCTTGCCGGGCAGATCGTCTTCGCCTGGGTGCTAACCATCCCGTTGACGGGATTGTTAGGCGCTTTGATCTTTCTTCTTCTCATTCGGGTTTTATAATAGGAAACATATGGAGCCAACATCCACTGATAAAAAATTTAGCGTAAAGAGACTGTTCAAGCGCCGCCCAAATCGCTTTATCGAGTTATTGATTCAACAAGCCAGGCTGGCGGAAGAGGGAATGGGCGCCCTGGTTTCGTATTTCGAGAAGCCAACCCGTCGGCGGGCGGATCTGGTTGATAAGCTGGAGACGGAAGCAGACGAGATCCGCCGCATCTTAATCGATGAGCTGAATCACACCTTTGTCACCCCCTTCGACCGCGAGGATATCCACGCCCTCTCCCGCGCCATTGATGACATGCTGGATTACGCCTATACCACGGTAGTCGAGATGTCCATCCTGGAGGTCGAGCCGAATGATATCATGCGCCAGATTGGCGCGTTGTTGGCAAAAGCTGCCAGCGAAGTCCACCTGGGCGTGCAACGGCTTGCAGACCATCCGGGTGTGGCTCAGAATCATGCCGTGCGCGTCAAACAAATCGAAAATCAGGTGGAGCATCTCTACCGCCAGGCTATCGCGGAGTTATTTCATCAACCCAAGGATCTGGATACCGTAGTGCAGATGCTCAAGTATCGCGAAACCTACCGCCACTTGAGCAACGCCGCCGATCGCGGCGATGAAGCCGCCAACATCCTCTCGGATATTGTCGTCAAGATGGGCTGAGGGCGTGGTTAGCGCCCCCAAACGCCAATCAGGATCAGTCCACAAGTGATCAGCAAGGCGCCGCTCATCCGGATGGCGATTCCGCCTTCTTTGTAGATCCGGAAGGCCAGAATGGCGCCAATGACGATGCTGAACTGACGAAACGCCACAATATAACTGGCGTTTGGACTGAGCTGGTACGCCCAGAGAATCAACCAGTAAGCGGCAAAACCCAAAACACCTGCTACAGTGGCCAGCGTCCAGCTAGCCGGTTGGGCGTTGTCAGCGCTGTGTTTGAAAAACCGCAAGAAAGCCATGTAAGGCACGTAGGTGAGGAGGAAGTAAAAATACCCATACCGCGCCGCTGTGTCGGGTCCTTGTTGCACCACTTCCGCAGCGAGCTTATCCAGCAGTGTATAGCCTACAGATCCCAATGCAGCCATGGCCACCCAAATGCTCGCCCGGTTGAAATAGCTCTTCCAATGGACCTCGCGAAAGGATCGCAACGGCACCAGCAAGCAGCCAAAGGAGACCAATAACACCCCCACCCAGCCAATCTGGGTCAGGTATCTGCCGCGCAGCACGTCAGCCAGGGCAACGATGAGCACCGGCAGTGATCGCGCCAGGGGGTACACCACGGTGAAATCGCTCATTTCATAACCGCGCGCCAGCCCATATAAATAAAGCGCAGCGCAGAACCCGGAACCCACCAGGCACGCCCATGCCAGCGGAGTGAGCGAGCGGGTGAGCGCCTCGCTCACCACCGCGGGGAGGAATCCGATTGCGATGACGGCGATTAACATGCGTTGGTAAAAGATCTGCTCCGAATGTTCGTAGCGGGAGAGCAGATTCCAGCCCGCATGCATGAACGTTGACGCCAGTACGAGCAGGGCTACAAAGGGTGTCACTGATTCTTGACCTTCTCAGGTTGGATGTGAAGAGCGATTGGGGAGACCCATCTGGAACTTCCAGTTGGCGTGGCAGGGGATGCTAACGAGTTTGAGGTCGAATTGCTATGGACATCCAGATGAGAGTTTGATGGACGTGGAATCCGGCCTGCTGAATCGCTTCGCAAGCCCGACCAGCAGGATAATCCAGGGAGAGCGGGCGCCTGTGGGATAGCTGTTGCCGGGCATAGGTTAATAACGCCTGCGCAGCCACATTCTCGTCTTCCTGGCTGGTCGCCAGCCACAAATTGTCAGCGTAAGCGTTGGAGCCGTTCCAGGCAAGCACGCCCAGCAATCGCCTGGCTTTCCAGGCAGACCATTGTTGTGTCTGCAGGTCGTTCAGGAAACGATAGAAAAATCCCTTCAGTCCAGGTTGCAGGGCGGCAACTTTCAACGATAGATGCCAGGTAACCTCGAGTGGATAGGTCCGGCGCAGCCATTTTTGTTGCGCAGGCCAGTCCTGATTCCGCCGCGGCTTGATGTGAACCTGGAGCTTTTCGACCTCTGCTGTTTCTAGTTCCGTCAGCTTTTCCGTCCTGCTTGGCCGCCCATTGCTCAACCAGGTTGTCCGCCTAGCGCGTTCCACGAAGCCGAGGGCGCGGTAAAGCTGCAGCGCCGCCTCGTTCTCTTCTCGCACATGCAGCCAAACAGCCTGAACACCGCGCTGTCGGGCGTGCTCGAGCGCTCTGGCGGTCAACCGGTAGGCAATCCCCCGGCGGCGGTAGTCGGGGTGCACTGCCACGTTGGCGATCAGCAAGCATTGCTCTCCGTGTATCTGGTATGGGATCAGCGTCAGGTTCCCCACCAGCCTGCCGTCTTCCTCCCACACATAGCCAGAAAGGGGGAAGTTGAACCGGTCGGAGATGCCGATCCAGTTCAGCGTGGCCGGGCTGCGCGCCAGACTGCGCATTTGCTGAATGTAGCGTTGGCCATCCACATCCAGGGTGTCGGCAAAACATTGCTCCACCAGATCGGCCACATGCTTCAGGTCTTTGCGAACATCCAGCGGACGAAGCTGACCGGATTGCGCGGCAGTTCTGAGCATGTCCATCATCGTTGTCATCAGTGTGAACTCCAATCCCTGGATGAATTTTACTCCAAGAACGCCCTTGCTTGCCCCTTGCATTTCGCCCGATCCAGTGTACAATGCCTCCTAGAGCAGTCATTTTCGGTAGGACGCCTCCATGACCATCAACTATCGGCAAGTGCAGGAACAGGTCAGACAGATTGGCGCCGACGCCCCCGAGCGCCATCGTCACTTGCAGGCACTGCGCCAGCGGGCGCGGGAGCTCTTATCCGCCTGTAGCAGCGATTTGGACGCCCTGCGCGCGAAGGTCCAGTATGTGGCGCGCAATGATGACGCCTCGCTGCGTTGCGCCTTGCCGGTTTCTGAGGCTCTTGATAGCCATTTTCCTGCGCCCGCGCTTCCGGGTCCGGTTACCATACTGGCGGCAGATGGTTCGCAGATCAACCCGGATCGTCACGCGGAGGTCGAGTTCAGCCTGATCAACGTCGGCGCCATCCAGGTGCGCCGCGGGTCAGCAGCTCCGCCCGAGGTGACGATCGAAAGCGCGTTAATTGCGGCAGATGACCTGGCTAATGTGACCGATAACACGCTGGCTTTGCAGCGGGATCTGCAGGAGCGATCCATCCTTGTCAGGCTGGCAGAGCAGGCTTTGCCGCCGGTCATCTCGTTCACAGATGGGCCGATGGAGCTATGGGGCATTAAAGACACCAGGGCCGAAGCTATCTCCGAATACCAGGAAATCCTGCAAAGGTATCTCCAGGTTTTGGAGCAATTGCGCTCCCGTCACGTGGCAACTGCTGGCTACGTGGATAAACCTGCCGCCAGCCTGGTTGTGCGCCTGCTCGAAGTGGCTGAGGCAACCGAGGCGGACCTGTCCCAAATCAAGCAGTTTAAGCCGTTGCTCGGTGTGCGCGACCTGGAGCTGTACGCTGCGCTGCTGGAACCGGGCGAGCGTTCGGCAATTTTCGCCCTGCAATCGCAATTCTCCGGGCATTACGCTGGCGATCTGGCGTTACATTTTTTCTACTTAAACGTCGGCAGATCAGGAAAGCCCTGGCTGGCGCGGGTGGAAGTCCCCGCCTGGGTGGTGCAAGACCCGGCGATGCTGGACGCTCTCCATGCAGTGCTGATAGAACAGTGCCGCCTGATGGGTGAGCGGGCGTACCCATACCTGCTTCATCGCGCCCATGAAACCGCCCTGGTCAGTCTGGCGGACCGTGAACAGGTTGCCGGGATGATTGCCTTAGAGCTGCGCCGCCAGGGGATTCCTTTTTGGGGTACATCGCACAAGCAGGCATTGAAAAATGTTGCCGGAAGGAAAAGGTTTCAGCCATGAGAGAGATTGAAATTGGGCGCTTGTTGCGCGCCAGCACGGCTGGTTTTGTGGTGGGCTGCCGGGTATCCCAGATCGAGGCGCCGGCGTTTGGGGCTATGGTGCGCGCCCCGTTGGATGCGGGGTACCAGATTTATGGCTTGATTTACGACATTCACGTTGATGATGATGGTCTGGTTCGCCAGCTTGTTACCGTTGAGACGGTTGATGAAGAGGTGATTGCCGATAACCGGCTCAATCGCAATGTTCCATTGGAGATAAGCGTGCTGGCGATCGGATACCGCCAGAATGGGCGCATCTACCACCTGCTCCCACCGCGCCCGCCTCTCAGCCTGGACGCCATCTATCTGTGCGATGCCGGCGATATTCGCGAATTTGTATCGAGTGGGCGGTTTGGATATTTCCGACATGTCTTGCGCGCCGCTGACATCCCGATCGATGAGCTGCTGGCTGCTCATCTGCAGCAGGCGGGTGAGGTACAACGTCAGGCCGGAGATAGCGAGTGGTTCAGCCGGGCAACTCAGGAGCTGATCACATTACTGCGGGATGATTATCCCAGCCTGATCGGCGTCCTGGGAGCATTGGGGGACATATACGCCTGAGGGGCGTTCACTTTTCAATCACCGGCAGGTGTTGAACATTCTTGTATAGCCAGATGTGCTGGCGCTCCGACCAATTACCATAGGTATCCTGCGCCCGAGCGAAGATTTGATTCCACCAATGCATTATGGCGGCGAGGTAGGGGTGGGTTCCTCCGGCGGCGCTGAAGTTGCTGTTGGTTCTGATGGCGCAATAGTGGGCGATGGTGGCGGGGGGCGGTTGCGGTAGGGGGTAGAGAAGTGGGACGCGCTGTAGCAGTAAAGGGCGGGGTTGCTGTGGATGGATGGGTTGGCTGTGGCGTGGCTGTTCGTGTGGCGGTCGGCGGGGTGGTTATTTTGGGGTGAGTGGGGTCATACGTTGGAAAATCGGCGTTGGGATGAAGGTTGGAAATCGCACTGGCGGACGGGTGCTCACCTGTGATGGCGTTGCGCTTGGTGCCAGCAGGGACAGCTCGGGCGTCAGGGATAGCGCCGCCCGCAAAAAGGCGGTTCCAGCCAGCTTCGGGACTGGAGCTTCGGCAGGGCAACGCCCTGGACCAATATCGCCGTCGTTGTACTCCTGGAGCGTTTTGGCAATTTTCAGACCACGTTGGCTTTCTTCCTCGGTCAAGGTGCTGCCGCCTGGATGCTCGAGCAGCCACTGACTGGCTTCAAACATCGCTTCGGTGATTTGAGCAGGATCGGCTCCCCAGATGACATTGAGATACGCTGTGTGGAACTGGATGAAGAGAATTTTGAAAACATCCACAGGCCCTTCACGGATCAAGCGCAGCGCCTCTTCTTGGGTATAATTCAAGCTGCCAACGGATACCTGAGCCGGCCAGATTTCGGGTTGTTCTAACCAATGCCAGGCGCTGAAAGTGCAATTGTTTTGGCGTTCAGGCAGGCCGGTGCGGGGTATCGCCGCCAGCGGGACGTGCCCTGGTGTGGCTGTGATAATAGCAAGACTTTGATTAGCAGTGGCGGTTGGCGTGCGGAATTCACCTGGGAGGATTTGGGCGGCTGGCGAGTAACGCAGATACATTACCAAGGGCACTGATGCTGCCAGGAGTATGACCAATCCGATGACAACATACCGGAAAGGACCTGGATTCCCGTTCAATATTGAGCCTCTCTCACTTCCATCCAGTTACAAGATATCCTCTTCTGATTAGTATATCAAGGTGTCGAGCGGTATTTCAACCATACCGCTGAAAGGAACTACAGAATTGCGGCACTCACCGGATTTGTCTGCAGGATTATCGCTGGGGAAAAACCCGTATGTCTGATCAATCACCTCGTCCTTCAAATGCTCTCCCTCCGATTGGCTACCTGGTTGGCGGCGGGTTGAAAGAAAATTTACGCGTCCGCCTGACGGTGCCTGCTCAGCAGGTTCAAGAAGGTGCGTTTGTCGTCATCGAAAGCGGCAATTGGCTGTTTTATGGATTGGTGACCGATTTACAACTCGGATCCACCGATCCGCGCTTTGCTGACGAACAAAGCGAAACCCGTTTGCCGGCTCCATTGGCTGCTTTGTTGCACGGGCAAACCCTGTACACCAACCTGGAAGTGTTGCCAGCGTTGATGATGGAATGTGGGCCAGAGCCAGGCACACCCGAGTACGATGCCTGGCAGGCAGCTATTGACGCTGGCTTGCGCGATCGGCCACGTCCGCTGCCAGTTAAGACCGTCCCTCCCCATCATGCCACAGTGCGCCTGGCGAGTCCAGGGGATATTGCCGAGATTTTCGGCAAACCTGAGGCAGACGGAAACTTCGTCATCGGTTATACCCGCGAGCAAGATCACCCGGTCTGCCTGAACCTGGATAAGTTCGTTCAGCGTTCGTCTGGCGTATTTGGCGCAACCGGCACCGGCAAGTCCTTCCTGACCCGCCTGGTGCTGGCGGGTTTGATCCAGCATGGTCGGGCCTCTCTGCTTGTTTTCGATATGCATAACGAATATGGCCTGGATGACACCGCCTCCGACACCGGGCAGCGCGTCATTGGCTTGAGAACCAAGTTCCCCGCGCGTGTGCGAATCGTCGGTTTGGGTGCAGGGGCGCAGATTCGCGGCCAGGCGCCAGATTTCAACCTGGAAATTGCCGCCAGCGATATCCATCCTGAAGATATCGAGTTGCTTGCCCGCGAGCTCAACCTGAGGGAAACAACGCCAACCACCCTGGAAGCGCTGGTCAGCGAATTTGGGCTGCAACGCTGGTTCATCGAGTTCCAAAAGATGAAGGTGGGCGCGGTCATTGAAACGGATGAGGGCAAGAAGATACCTGCGCCCGATAGCGTCGCTTATTGGGCAAATCGAGCTGGCGTGAACGTGATGGCAGCGGAAGGTCTGCATTCCAAGTTGCAACGTGTGTTCCGCTTGCCCTATATCGTCGAACATCCTGCCGCCGACAGCCTTGGTGAGATCATCAGGACGCTCGAGGCCGGGCAACACGTGGTGCTTTCATTTGGACAACACGAAAGCGACCTGGATTACCTGCTGGCGAGCAACCTGCTCACGCGCAAAATTCGCCAGCGCTGGGAACAGCGCACCAACGAGTTTCGCACCCGCGGCACCGATGAACCCCGCCCCCTGGTGATCGTCCTGGAAGAGGCTCATAAGCTGCTCAACCGTGAGATGGCCGCTCAGACCACGTTCAGCACCATCGCCCGTGAGATGCGTAAGTACTATGTCACCCTGCTGATCGTTGACCAGCGCCCGTCGCAAATATATGATGAAGTGATGTCGCAGCTCGGAACCCGCATTTCGGGATGGTTGGGTGATGAAGATGACATTCACGCGGTGCTCTCCGGTTTGGCCGGTCGTGAATCGTTACGTGGGATGCTGGCGCGCCTGCAGCCCAAGGAAGAAGTGCTCCTGCTGGGTTGGGGTGTGCCCATGCCGTTGCCGATTAAATCTCGCCGTTACGATGAGCGCTTCTGGGAGGAACTGCTTGGAAAATCGGGGAAGCGACGTGGGGAGGATGAGTTGATCGCCGCGCTGGGTTATTAATCTGCGTGAATTGATAAGAATTCTCTGAGAGAGTGCCGCTTTCGCCTTTCTTCTTTGAGAGGAGGAAGTTATAATTTCGTCAGCGGCATTCATAACCGCTTTCTTCATTCACGAACATTCCTGTTTATATTGGGAAACACCCGAAAGATGACAAAGAAGAAAAAGGAAGAAGGAGAACCAACCATGTTAATCAACAAAACTGTGCAGGATGCGATCAACGAGCAGATCAAAAATGAGCTGTATTCTGCTTACCTGTACCTGTCTATGGGCGCTTATTTTGAGGCTGCCAACCTGTCCGGCTTTGCCCATTGGATGAAAATGCAAGCGGCGGAAGAGCAAGGTCACGCGATGCGCTTCTTCGATTACGTATTCGAGCGTGGGGGGCGTGTGCAGCTCAAAGCGATCGATCAGCCGCCGTTTGAGTGGAAATCTCCGCTGGATGCCTTTGAGCAGGTGCTGGAGCACGAACGAAAAGTCACCAGCCTGATCCACGATTTGTACGCTCTGGCGGTGAAAGAGAACGATTATGCCACCCAGACTATGCTGCACTGGTTCATCGATGAGCAGGTGGAAGAAGAGGCTAATGCGCTGAAGATCGTCGAGCAATTGCGGATGATCGACGGTCACAGCACTGCCCTGTTGATGTTGGATCATCGCCTGGGCGAGCGCAGTGAAGACTGATTAAAAGCGGAGATCCCCATCTCCCTCCCGCAGGTGATTGCTTGCGGGAGGGGTTGTTTTTGGATGATCGAGAGTAGCACGATGAAGCTGGCCACCCTGTGTTACCTGCGCCAGGACGGCAAAACGCTGATGGTGCATCGGGTGAAAAAAGAGAATGATATTCATCAGGGCAAGTGGAATGGGTTAGGGGGAAAGTTCGAACCGGGCGAGACGCCTGAAGCCTGCGCTGCCCGCGAGATCTTAGAAGAATCCGGGTTGCGACCCATCAGCATGGCCTTGAAGGGTTTTCTCACCTTCCCTAACTTTGCTCACGGGGAGGATTGGTACGCCTTTGTCTTCGTTGTAGACCGCTTTGAAGGTGAGTTGATCGAATCGCCGGAGGGTGACCTGCGGTGGATTCCCAATGAGCAATTGCTCGAACTGAGCCTGTGGGAGGGCGATCGCCTTTTCCTGCCCTGGCTGGATCAGCCTGGATTTTTCTCTGCCCGGTTTGTCTATCACAACGGGCGATTAATGGAGCACAGCGTCGTCTTTTATCCTCCTTGAACGCTTCGTTGTGTAGTTGGGCATCCGATGACGACTGCCAGAGCGCTCACTCTCCGTACTGTTGATAGAGCGTGAGCACTTTATCGGCATAGGTGTAGCCGACATCCATCGGTCCGTAAGCTTTCAGGGCTTCCCGCAGGTCGCCTCGCTGTGCCAGTAGTCGAGCCAGCATCCGCGCGCCATATTCCAGGTTGAACTCGGGGTCTTTGAGCTGCTTTATCGTAGGGCGTTTGGCAAAACAAGGGCCATTGGGGCAATTGAATCTGGCTGCAATGCCGTCGCGCGGCATCACCTGCATCAAGCCCACCGCCCCGCTCCTGGAATAGGCTGCGGGGTTGCCGCCGCTCTCCTGCCAGATGAGCGCAGCGATCAAATCGGGTGGTAGATCGTGTTTTTCTGCCACACGTGTGATCAGGCTACACCACCGTCGTACTTTTGGAGGGAATTTGGGGCTGATGGTGCAGCCATCGAGGTTTGTAGCTGCCATTTCTGTGGTCTCACTCTTGGTTTGTACCGCGGTCGAGAGCGAGACTTCGGGCGCCTGCGCAGCAAGGGTGGCATTGGCAGTTGCCAGGCTGGCCAATGCGATCAATACTACGCAACCGAACAATAACCCACGGAAGACCAGACCTGGATGAAACATCATCATTCTCTCCAAAACGTGAAAAAACTGCCTATTGACAGAATAGAACACTTGTTCTATATTATAGGCGTATTTACTGCATCCTGTCAAGTATTTTCGTAAGGAGAGATACAATGAGCGCTTCTTCCCTTCCCGGTCGTAACCTTGCCCCACGTTTGCCGCGCCTGTATCTTCGGCGGGGTTTGGTCTTTGGGGTCATCATTCTCCTGGCATTGCTCGCCTTCGAATTTTTCAATTACAGCACCACGGTTTTTGCCCTGAGGGATTTGCTTGGCGATTTGCAGTTTCTCGGCATCCAGTGGGCAACGATCCTGGCGATTGCATTTTGTGGCATTGATTTTGCCGGCATCGCCCGCCTGTTCACCCCCGAGGAAGGCGCTAATGAGCCCAATGAAGTCTGGTATTTGTTTGCTGCCTGGTTGCTGGCAGCCACGATGAACGCCATGCTGACCTGGTGGGGCGTTTCGATCGCCATCCTGAACCATCAGTCGCTTGGCAACGCGGTGGTTTCACGGGAGTTGCTCTTGAAAGTGGCGCCGATTTTTGTGGCGGTGATGGTCTGGCTGATTCGTTTCTTGATCATCGGGACGTTTTCCCTTGCCGGGGAGCGCCTGTTCAGCCAAGGTGAACGCTTGGCTGCCTCTCCCGTCCGCCGTCTGGGTCTTGGCAGCTCTGTTGCAGCAGCAAATCCTCAACTGGGCGCATCGAGCTCATTCCGACCCGCACCCCGCCCCGGCTCAGCCATGGAAGAGCCAACCTATCGCCCGCTGTCATTGACCGCCCGACCACCACGCACAGCCTCCCCCCGCAACAAGAGCTGAACGAATTTCCGACTACAAAACGAAGCGGGACTTGACCAGTCCCGCTGTTTTGTTCTTGCGCTTCAGTTTATGCCGTGGATGGCGCTGTTTCTTCCTTACATTCACCTTCTGCCAACGGCAACCAGACGCAAAAGGTTGTGCCCTGGTTCAACCGTGAATCGACGTCAATCTGCCCGCCGTGGTTGCGCACAATCCAGTACGCAATCGAGAGACCCAGGCCAAAGCCCTTGCCTTCCTTTTGGCGAGTGCGCGACTTTTCTCCCCGATAAAAGCGCTCAAAGATATGGGGCAGATCTTCCGGAGGGATTCCTGGACCGGTATCGCTGACGGTCAATCGCGCCCGGTTGCCAACCTTGGCCAGCCCAACCACCACCTCTCCACCTGCCGGGGTGTAGGTAATGGCGTTGCCCAGCAGGTTGACCAGGACCTGCTTCAACCGGTCCTGATCGCCGCACACCAGCACCTGGTCGATCTCGCCCAACTTTAGCTGGACGCGGTCGCGCGCCAGGACGCGCATCTGTTGCAGGGCGTCCAGGAGCAGTGTATCCAATTCAACCAGGCGGCGGTGCAGTGGCAACTTTCCCGATTCAGCCTGAGCTAGCAACAGCAAATCTCCCACCAGGCGCGTCATGCGGTCGACTTCAGAATCGATCCCTTCCATCGATTCGTCATCCATGCACCCCATACGTCGCATCAAGTCGACATTGCCCTTGATTACTGTCAGCGGCGTGCGTAACTCATGCCCAACATCCGCCAGAAAGCGCCGTTGGGTGTTGAACAGGTTTTCCAATCGCTGCAGGGTTTGATTGAAGGCGCTGATCAATTGCCCAACCTCATCGTCGGGGTTGCCTTTGTAGGGAATGCGCCGCGAAAGGTCGTCGGCGCGGGTGATTTGGAGCGCCACCTGGGTTACATCGCCCAAAGGAGCGAGGGCAGTGCCGGTGCTGATCCAGCTTGCCATCCCGGCTATGGTCATCGAGATTGCCACGCCCAGCACCAGCACCACCAGTAACGCTTCCTGGGTGGCGTCAACCACCGCCATGCTGGTTGCTACCTGCAGCACCCCGATTCGGCGATCTCCTTCGCCGAGTACCAGCGGCACAGTCAACACCCGCAAATGCAGAGAGCCGTCGTTTGCTTTCAGGCGGGTGTCTCGGATGATCGGTTTCGACGCATCCAATCCTTGCTCATCCACCGATACCAGCAACTGGGGAATGTTCGTGTAGAGCAAGCCGTGCTTGCGGCTCCAGATCTGGAAGATGGTTCCCGGCGACATCTCCATCCCCGGCGATCTTTCGAATTGAAGGTTGCCCGAGGCGTCAACAGACAAATTCGGCCAGCTTCGTTCGACCGTCCGTCGGAGCAGGTTGTCAATCTGGCGCGTCAGGCTAAAACTGACTGCCGTATAGACCGCCACACCGAACAGGAGCAGAATCCCGCCGACAATCGATGTATAGAGTAACGCTAAGCGCGCTCGTAGGGACATTGAAGAGGGACAGAGCCGGGGAAATATTGGGTAGTGAGGTGACCGCGGCAGGCTCAGGCCGCCTCGCGCAGCACATAACCCATGCCGCGCACGGTATGGATGAGCCTTGGCTCGCTATCCAGCTCCAGCTTCTGGCGCAGGTAGCGGATATAGACTTCGATGATGTTGCTTTCTCCGCCAAAGTCGTACCCCCATACCCGGTCGAAAATCATGTCGCGAGTCAAAACCTGGCGGGGATTGCGCAAGAAAAGCTCCAATAGTTCGTACTCTTTGGCAGTGAGGGAAATGACCCGCTCGCCGCGCATTGCCTGGCGGGTGCCTGTGTCCAGAGAGAGGTCGGCAAAGCGCAGAACCTGAGGTCGGCTGGGCTGGGCGCGGCGCAGCAATGCGCGGATACGGGCTAGCAGTTCATCCAGGTTGAAGGGCTTAACCATGTAATCGTCTGCGCCCATATCCAGACCGAGGATGCGGTCGCTAACAGTGTCTTTTGCCGTCAGAATCAGAATCGGCACCGGGCCGCCAGCGCGCAGGCGGCGGCATACTTCCAGTCCATCTATGCCGGGCAGCATCAGGTCCAGCACTACCAGATCGGGGGGGGTATCGCGGGCAATAGCCAGTCCGGTCTGACCATCGACGGCCGTATCGACTTGATAACCTTCGTAAGCCAGGCCGCGCCGTAGAAATTTCAAGATGGCTTCATCGTCTTCAATTATCAATATTCTCGCGCTCATGCTGCCTTCCTCCGAACCAGAATATACCACAAGCCGGATAAAGAAAAAAGGTTACGCCGAACGGTTGATTTTTCTGCACCCTCGCCGCCGGTGGGCAGCGCCTGGTTTTATCCTCGTTATTAACCCATCTCAGTTGCCTGTCGCAAAGCCTGCAGGTTATCTTTGATGCTGGCTTTTTGATTAAAGATAGCCGAGCCGGCTACCAGCACGGTGGCGCCGGCGCGAACAACCTGTGGCGCGGTGCTCAGGTGAATCCCACCGTCCACTTCCAATTCGACCTGGCTCAGACCGCGCTCATCCAATTGGCGACGTAGCCTGGAGATGCGCTCTGTGCTGAAGGGGATATAAGATTGACCGCCAAAACCAGGGTTCACCGTCATCATCAGCACCAGGTCAACATCTGCCAGGATTTCCTCAATGGCAACCAAAGGGGTGGCCGGATTCAGCGCCACGCCTGCCCTGGCGCCAGCCTGCTTAATCATCTGGATGGTTCGGTGCAGGTGCGGGCAGGTCTCCACGTGGACGGTGAGCAAATCAGCTCCTGCCTGGATGAAATCGGGTATCAACCGCTCCGGAGTTTCCATCATCAGATGCACATCTAGCGGCACCGGGTGTGGCTGAACAATGGGTTTGAGCGCGGCGACAACCAGTGGGCCTATCGTCAGGTTGGGGACAAAATGGCCGTCCATCACATCCACGTGGATGTAGTCAGCACCGGCCTGAATGGCTTCCTCTACCTGCTCGCCAAGCCGGCTGAAGTCTGCAGATAGTATTGAAGGGGCAATTTTGACGCTCAATTTCGATGCTCCTGGTGATCCATTGGCGCGCGCGGCTAAGCCCGCTCAACTACCCGCACGCCATCGGTTCCGGCGACAACCACCTGGCTGGCCATTTGCAGAAACAGCCCATGTTCCACGATACCGGGTCGCTCTGCCAGCACCAGCGCCAGGGCGTTCGGATTGGGGATGCCGGCTTCAAACCAGCATCGTGCCAGATAATTGCCATTGTCGGTCACAACCGGAGAGCCATCCGCCTCTCGCCATAGCTCAGCGTGGCATCCCAAACTGTTGAGCCAGCAGACGTGCGTCTCGGCTTCGAATGGGACGATCTCAACCGGCAACGGTCCGCGTGTTCCTAATTTAGGAACCATCTTGCTCTCATCTACAATCACAACAAACCGTTTGGCATAGGTTTCTACAATTTTTTCGCGTAGCAGGGCGCGCCCCAGGCCTTTGATCAGATTCAACTCCGGATCGACCTCATCCGCCCCGTCTACCGCCAGGTCTAATAGTGGAGGCTTGCGCTGTTGATAAATCTCTGCCAGGGTGATCAGCGGGATGCCCAACGCAACCGCCTGCTCGGCAGTGCGCGAGGAGGTCGGTACAGCCCGGATGGACTTCAAGCTGCCTTCTCGCAATCTTTCGGCGAGAGCCTGGATGAAATAGGCGGTCGTGGAGCCAGTGCCAAGCCCCAGGTACATGCCATCCTGGACGTAATCGAGCGCAAACTCTGCTGCTTGTTGCTTGAAATTCATCTCGCTACTCCAGTGTCATTAGATAGGCGATCAGCGCGTTGATTTGCTCTTCACTTAGATTGTCTGGCCCGAATTGTGGCATGACATTTGCAGTGAATCCCTCGACAATGTAGGCGTTTGGTTCGACGATGGATTGGCGGATGTACTCCTGGGCA
>FWPU01003114.1_pt1 | contig 42949 bp, 35 predicted proteins | sample 2228361 | NCBI WGS metagenome assembly FWPU01 (sample SAMEA103939777, study PRJEB20133) | metagenome | reverse complement strand
TTGCCCACTCGTGAAGATTCTTCCAAGGAAACATCTCAGCAATATTAAAAAGACTTTTTCAGAGGTCTCTTTCTGCTCATGGCCAATTTATCCAATAAACCATTTCTGGAGGATGAAGAAAATCCCCGCCGCAAGCAACCCAGATCCTGGAATGGTAAATAGCCAGGTTAAAAAAATTTGTTTACCCACTTCCCAGCGTACCGAACCTATTCTTTGAGCTGATCCAGCCCCTAAGATAGAAGAAGAGACAATTTGGGTGGTGCTTACCGGATAGCCAAATAAAGAGGAAAGGTAAATAATTATGGAAGCGCATGTTTGAGCCCCAAAACCATGAATAGGCCTTATTTTGTAAAGTTTCGTACCCAATGTCTTCATAATTCGCCAGCCCCCAAAACTTACTCCCAAAGCTATGGCTAAGGAGCAGATCAAGATAACCCAATCAGGAACATAAAAGCCACTCTCTCCCCTTGGCTGATAAAATGGAGACACATCTTTGGGGGAAATCCCATAAAAAAGGAAAAGGGCTAAACTGATTACGCCCATTCCTTTCTGAGCATCATTGGAGCCATGGCTCAAGGCCAAGGTAATGGAAGTAATAATTTGCAGGCGCTTCAATAGGCGATTGGCTTGGCTGGGTTTAAATTCATCAAAGAGGGAGATAAAATTCTTAGTTAACAAGTGGCCGGCCACCAGTCCAACAAAAGGAGTAAAGATGAGCATCATGATAACTTTTATTACGGTGCGCCAATGAATTGCTTCTATCCCTGTCTGCATAATCACGGCGCCTAATAATCCTCCAATTAAGGCGTGGGATGAGCTGGAAGGCATTCCAAAATACCAGCCACCCAAGATCCAGATGATCGCGGAGAATAAGGCGGCAAAAATGGAAAGGATGGTTATATGGGCCGGATGCACAATTCCCAAACCCAAGGTTTGGGCCACCGCTGTACCCAAAAACCAAGCTCCCAGGAACTCGAAAACAGCCAGGATGAAGAGAGCCTGACGCGGCTCCAGGGAACCGGTAATTATCGGCGTAACTACCATATTGGCACAATCATTAAAACCGTTGATAAATTCGAATAAAAGGACGAGGCCAATAATCAAAAAGATTAACCAAAAAATATTAACTTCCATTTTTCACGACCCATACGCCTGCCTTAAAATCTGTACAGGATGATATGTCTTCACACCTGTATGACTCTCAATTTGCAGACGGCAAGCTTCACAATCAGAAATTACCCCTTGGGGCTTCCCGTGCCGAATAAACCGAAAAATTTCCTCACCTATTTGGGTAGCAATCTCGTACTTTTCTTTTTTCCATCCATACGTTCCGGCTAATCCGCAACATCCCTCGGGAATTTCCACCACCTCAAGGCCTGGAATCAGGGAAAGCAAATCTAAAGCCGGCAGGCCTATCTTGAGGGCCCGCACATGACAAGGAGCGTGATAATAAAAGGTTCCCCTAATCTCCTTAAATCCTTGCACCAATTTCCCCTGCTCATGCAAATGCCACAAAAATTGGGAAATTTCCACAAAATTTGCGGCCACTCCTTTAGCGCCCGGCAGATGCAAGATCTGATCATACTCCTCTTTTATAGTCATACCACAGCTCGGGGAGGAAAAGATAACTTCCATGCCCTTGGCAATTATTTTTTGAAAAGACCTTAAATTTTTCTCGGCCAAATTGCGGGCTAAATCAGCAAAGCCATTACAAATCAAAGGTAATCCGCAACACTCTTGTTCAGGAAGGAAAACAGAAAAACCATTTTTCGCTAAGACATAGACCACATCACGCCCTATCTGAGGATCAAGGTAATTCGTATGACATCCATAAAAATAAGCTAAAGGATATCCATGAGCTGGTCGTTGACTCATGAACCAATTAACAAAAGTCTGACCGTGGAAAAAAGACATTTTTACTTGAGGGGCGATCTTCAACCCCCGGTCGAAGAGCCAACGCATAAAAGACCACCCCTGAAGCCAATTGGCAAAAGGGGCAGCCCAATTTCCCAATTTGGCCAAGAAATAAGCGTGACCCAGAAGCTTATCACGAAGGGAAGGGCTCTTGTGCCGGCGCCAGGCTAAAAGAGAACGCAGATGCAAGAAAGGGATGGGAACATTATAAGGGCATACACGTTCACATATTTTGCAATAATCACAGAACTCGATCCAAGAAGCTAAGGCAGCAACATCTTTCTGGCGAAAGCGCTCCGCATCTGGCCCCGCGAGTTTAGGGCCGGGGAAAAGATCGACAGCTTTCAAAACTGGACAGAAGGCTGTGCAGATAGAGCACTTTATACATTGATCAATATTACTTTCATCCGTCACCACTGCTTATGCCCCTTTATTCAAAAACCCGCATATTGAGCGGCCAGCTCACCAGCTAAATAACCCGTGGCTAAAGCAATGCCTCCACCAGATTTTTCGGCCATAGAATCACCTTGGCCAATTATTCCTCCCGCGGCGAAAAGATTTTTGTAAACCACCCTTCCTTCAGCATCCACAGGTTGCAGATTTTTATCAACGGCAATGCCCATTCTATTAAAGGGCTGGCCTGAAGAACTCAACAGCTCTCTACTGAACCAATCCCTTCTCTTCTCCGGATAGGAAAGAGGAAGATGGAGAAGCGTCTCGACAATCTTTTCAGGCGTGGCTTCCAATCCTCCGCCGACAAATTTCCCCGTAGCTAAGACAAAAGACGAGGCCGTAAAGGAAGGACTATATTTAGAATCACCCAACCCAAAGCCTTTAAGGTAATCACCTTCTTTTTTCGGCCATAAGGCTGCCAACCCGATTAAAAGACGCACTCCCAAGCTTTGCAGATGGCTTCGCCATTTATTTTGGAGACGGAGGCCAGGAATTGAGGGAGGAGGCAAGGAAATTTCAAATACTTGTGTTTGCAATTGCTCTTGCAAATCAGCGAATGCTTCTGCTGAAAAATGCAGGCCAACTACAGCAGGTAGGCCTACCTTATCGGAAGTCTTTAGGTGGGTTTTAATCTTTTTAACGAATTCTTTACGGAAACTCGCTTTATCAAAGGCCGCAGCTATGGACAGGCTGTTTCTTCCTCTATCCAACTCGATGAGGACAGCGCTAAAATGAGGCGCAATTATTTGCCGTTCCTTTAATCGATTAAGCTGGGCTGCCGCTAAAAAAGGGTAAAAATCTTTAAGTCCAGCGATGCCCAGCAGAACTATTGAGCCAGGAAGATGAAGATCACCGGCGCCCATTGTTTCTGGGATCAAACAAGTAGGCCGAAATGTTCCCAAAGAAGTCGGTAGAAGAAAATTAGAATTTAAATTACCCCGATACGGCAAACCAATTTTTTGGGTAAGTCTTTGAAAATAAATAAAAGCCTCTTCGATCTTGGAGAGGCCGACCAAGGCATAGGGATGCCGAGGATACGCGGCTATTAAGTGGGGCAGAGTCGCGTAAGGTGACTTTATGATCTGACTACTTGAAGGAGGAAAATAACCTAAAGCATCCAAACAAGCCGTGGTTAAAGGAAGCGAGCCCATCCCTCGGGCCAAAACTAAAACTCTTGCTCCCCGGCTTCGAGCCACTTCCGTAGCCATTAGTCCAGCTAATCCTGCTCCTAAAACAATCACATCATAAAACATGCGCCAATTAAAACCGATCCAAATTAAAAAATTCTGTATACAAAGCTTGGATGAGTTGCTCCTCCCTAAGTTGGGATCCCCACAGGACCGGCCTAACTCCTTTCCATCGTTCTTCTAAAAAATTTTTTAGAATTGACAAAGACTCTTCTGGTGGAATTTTTCCTGCTTCCATTAAGAGAGCCGTCAGCCGAGGAGCACAAAACCCTCCCTGGCAAGGCCCCATCCCTGCTCTGGTTCTTTCCTGGAGCTCCTTTAAACTGAAGACCCCTAACTTCCCTATCTCTTCCCTAATTTCTTTTTTAGAAACTAATTCACATTCACATATAATTTCCTGCGCTACATGGGCAGGCGAAATCTGCGCAATTTTAGAAAGTTTCTTCTCCAAGGCATGGAAAGAGTATTCTCGCGGAAAGGGTAAAAGAGTTTCCGCTGTGCGACAAATTTCTTTCCTTCCCACCTCGTTCATTACCGCATCCACGGTCTTCTCCGCCATCAGGCGGTAAGTGGTCAGTTTGCCACCGATAATGGAGAAAAAACCCCGCACCTGATCAAGCACTCCGTGATTGAGTAAAAGAAAATCTCGGCTTAAACGGCGACCGTCTTCTTCTGGCCAATCCCCGGGTTCATGTCCTGCCTCCCGCGCTCCTAAAAGAGGTCTTATGCCTGCATACGCCCTAATGACCCGGGTATTTTTAATTGAGGGGATTATCTTCTCGCCCTCATTCAAGAGGAGATTCACCTCTTCTATCTCGGGGTAGGGATCTTCGACCTGAGTTACTGTTTGCGAGGTTGTGCCCAGGATAAGCGTCGGGCCGTGAGGAACTAATATATCTCCATTGGCCGGAGGTCGGCACCGATTAATTACCGAATTGGCTAATCGCTTATTAAATACAACTAAACTTCCTTTAGAAAAAAGGATATCTAAATTAATCCCGGCTAAGCGCGCTATCTCTCCTGCCCAAACTCCCGCGGCGTTAATTATCAAACGACATTGGATTTCAAGCTCTTCTCCTGAGCGCGGGTCGACAGCTTTAACTCCTTTGATTTTACCTCCCTCAGCAAAAATACCCACCACTTGGCGATGCAGAAATACTCGTCCGCCTAAATTCTCTCCTTCCTCAATATTGGCCCGAATTAGGCGAAAGGGGTCAACCGAAGCATCTGGAACCCAAATTGCTCTCTTCACCATAGGAGAAAGGTTAGGTTCTCGATGAAGAACTTCTTCCACCGGCACCTCTTTAGCAAGGATGCCCAAACGATCACAGGCTTGCCGCAGAGTATCGGCATAGGCGGGAGGATCCTCAGGAAGAGAAAGAAAAAACCCACCCGTTTCCTCCAAGCAAGGTGCAGCAATCTTTTTTATAATAATATTCTCTTGGAAACACTCCCGGGCAGATTCGGGATCATACACTGCATAACGGGCTCCGCTATGCAAAAGGCCATGATTCCGCCCCGAAGTTCCACTGGTGAGATCTCCCTTTTCCAGCAAGACTACTTCTACACCCCTTAAAGCTAAATCGCGAAAAATACCTGACCCCGTAGCTCCACCGCCGACCACTACAGCTTCTGCTTTCATTGACCTTCTTCTCCGTTAACGCCAGGATTCTCCTCTGGGCTAGCTCTTGCTCATAAATATTTTAAGAGGTCTGCTACACTTTCCCAAATAAAATCAGGTCGCCAAGGAGAATGGGTAAGATCTTCTCTTTTGGTTACCCCAGTTAAGACTAAAGCCGTGGTCATTCCTGCTTTTTTCCCCATGGCCATATCTGTCTCTAAACGATCGCCTACAAGGAGACAATCTGACGGCTTAAGGTGCATAGTTTCTACCGCTACCTGGATGATGATTGTGGAAGGCTTGCCTACAATTGTCTCTACTTTTTTACCCGTAGCTCCTTCAATGGCTCCAATCATGGCCGCGCAATCTGGAATTTCCCCTTCTTCTAATGGACAGGAGCGGTCCGGATTGGTGGCCACAAAATGGGCTCCCCTTCTTAGCGCCTGAAAAGCTATATTCAATTTACGATAATCAAAAGTCCGATCAAAAGAAGCAATAACATACTCAATTTCGGCAGGGTTTTCGCTTAGACGAAACCCTTGGTTCTCCATCTCCTTAATAAACGGCGGCTCGCCAATAACAAAAATAGTGGCCTGGGGAGATTGCTGCTTAAGCCAGCGAGCCATGACTAAAGAAGAATTGATCACTTCTTCGGGTTTCGTAGGTATTCCGAGGCGAGTTAATTTGGCGGCATAATCTTCTCTGGTCTGGAGAGGCTTATTAGAAAGGTAGACTACTTGCCGACTTAAATTTTTCAACTTTTGGATAACTTCCTTAGCTCCCGGGATAAGTTTTTCTCCCCGGTAAATTGTGCCGTCAAGATCAAAGATATAACCGGAAAAATTAGAAATCTTCATGAGTATAGATTTATTCAGCTTATTTATTAATGTATTGGCCTTAAGCTAATTTTGTCAACTTTTTTCCCTTCTGACTTCATCTATTCTTTTAAACTGCCCCTTTTGGTATCCAAATCTTGATCCTCTTAAGGGCCCAGGGGTCCATTCGGGATCATAAGCACCCTTACCCTCTTTAACCTGGGCTTTCTCCTTCTCCTTCTTCACTCCTGGCCTCTTTATAGAGTGCTGGCAACTAATCTTTTAAGAAAATTATCATTTTTGAAAAGTCAAGGTGGGCAAGGTTGGCATTTCTTGCCCACCTTCGCTTTGGCGTCCGAATCTTTGAGCGTATAAGAGGCCAGGGGTTCATTCAAGATAATGAGGCACTTTTACCATATTTAGCCCGAGCGGGCTTCGGGATAAGGGGTAACCTTTGCGACATCTTCGGCAAGCCACAAGGGCTTGCCCTACGAATCCATTATAGTAGGGCAAGGGTTTATCCCTTGCCGCATTCGACACGCCCTGAAGGCCTGCCTTATTGCCTCCCTGGTTCATTCCTGGTTCACCGCTCGTTTGTTCTTGGGCGCTTAATAAGCATCTGGCAATTAATCTTTTATAATAATTATTGTTGTTGAAAAGTGAAGGTAGGCAAGATTGGCATTTATATTGACATTGTTGGACATCTAAGTTATTTTTTAAGCACTTGGTCAGATTCTTTGTCAGACTAAGAATATAGCTTGCGCAAAAGGTTTATTATGAAAACAGAGAAACTTTGGGGCGCAAGATTTTCTAAACCTCCATCCCCCTTGGCCGAAGCGTTTACCTCGGGTCGGGATGTGCGGGGTGTATCCCCGGCCGATGAACGTCTGCTCCCTTATGACCTTTGGGGAAGCAGAGCCCATGTGGTCATGCTCTATCAACAAAAAATAATTACCCGCCAAGAAGCACGTGCTCTTCTTCGAGGACTTAAAGAAATTGAGAAAATATGGGAAAAGGGGAATTTCTCCCTCGATCCGCGGAAAGAAGATGTGCATACCAATATCGAAAGCTGGTTAATTGAAAAATATGGTGTAGAGATTGGGGGGAAATTACATACCGCGCGGAGTCGAAATGATCAAGTCGCTCTCGATATGCGGCTTTATTTGCGAGAGGCGGCCCTAAGCTTTATAAACGAAATTCTTTCCCTTACTCAACTTCTAATTTCTCAGGCCCAAAAACATGTTGCTCTTCCCTTTCCCGGATATACGCATCACCAACCTGCGCAGGTCACCAGCTTGGGACAAATTTGGTTAGCCTTTGTTGAATCCTTTGCTCGAGACTTGAGGCGCTTTCAAGAGTGGTATGAACGCTTCAATGAAAATCCGTTAGGTTCCATGACCGGTTATAGTACTTCCTTTCCCATTGACCGAATCTTAACATCTAAACTCCTCGGCTTTGATGCCCCCACTTCCAATGCTCTGGACGCTATCCAGACGCGCTGGGAAATGGAAGCTGAATTAGCTTTTATTATTAACTCCCTAATGAACCATAGTAGTTCTTTGGCCCAAACGCTAATTATCTTTAGTACTGCGGAATTTGCCTTATGCCGACTCGATGAAGCTCACTGTTCAGGGAGCTCGATGATGCCCCAAAAGCGTAACCCTGACCCTTTGGAGATAATCAAAGCTAAATCTGCTTTAGCTCAGGGGAAACTCTTCAGCCTTTTGGCTATAGGACGCGCTCAATTTCTTGGTTATAATCGCGATACTCAATGGTCCAAATATTTAATCATGGATTTAATCGATGAATGCCTTCCTGTTCCCGTCCTCCTTAACGAAATTGTGGGGAAACTTAAATGGGAAGGGGAAAAAATTTCTTCCCTCACCAAGAGAGGATTCATTACTGCCCCAGATTTATTAGAGGCCATCGTCCGGCAAGAAAAAATTCCTTTTCGCTTGGCTAAAACTTTATTAGAGAGAGCCATTAAATATGCAGAAGCCGAAGGGGCCGAGCAAGTTACCTATTCATCTTTAAACAAAGCATTTCAAGAAAATGGAATGAACCTCTCTTGGCCAGCTGAGCTCTTGCAAAATTTCCAAGACAGCCATTATATCATTGCTCAAAGGAAGATCATTGGCGGCACTTCTCGGCCAGGTTTAGAGAAGAATATCAACCGCCTCCGGCAGAAGCTAAAGAAAAGTACCCTCTGGCTAAAAAATAAGCAGCAACAAATTACTACTGCTCTCCGTGCCCTGCAAAAAATGGAAGCAAAAATCTGAAGCCGCAAGGATATTTCCCTTCAGCTCTAATCTTTTCGCCTCTCCTTTTTAATTACGCCTAAAATTCAGCTCTTCTTAGGTACCCAAATTCCTTTCTTAAATAAGATGATCGACAAAATGGCCAGCCCAAACACCATGAGCGGAATGAGAGTCCAAGTAGGTAGGCCAGACCACATGACCAATGGTATACCTATGATAATGGTGATGATCGCGTATTGAGGAGCTCGCAGCGCAAATTGGCCAAAAATAGCTCCCCAGAGACAGGGCAAGAGAAAGTCGAAGGCCCCCGTAATGCTCTTGGGCAAATGTTCAATAACTATGGTCACTATAATAGCTGCGGCCAGCGTGGCTATAGTGAGCGCCCATTGCGAAGCCACAATGCCGATGGCGCCGATAATTTCCCCTTCAGGGGATCCCTCGCGCACGCCGGCAACTTCTTGAGAAACCGCGGAGACCGGAAGACGCATATTAGAAATATTTCCAGCCAGAAAGGAAATGTAAGTGCCCGCGATTCCTAAGATGAGGAAATAAGAAACTGGTTCGATAAACCAATAAGGACCAGCAATTGCCGCCACAGATAGAAAAGCTTTGCCAATAGTTCCCCATCCGGGCCAGATATCAAAAACTGCGAGTAAATAAAAGGCGGGCAAAAATATGATGACTGCTTGAATCAAGCTGAGAATTAATCCAGCTCTGTGCACTTTAGGGCCATATTCATTCTTTATGATCGCTTCTTTCTCGACGAAAGGGAGCGGACTCATACCATGATATTTTTCTCTTTCTTCCATAAGCACACCTCCTTTACAAAACATTATTTTCCTATACTCAATCTAACCATCTGAGATATAGCCATACCTACGATAATGGCCACTAAAATAAAATACTCCTTCATAATAGGTTTCTTGAGCCTATCTGACCATATTAACCAGCCTACTCCTACTAAAAAGGCTATGAGCATTCCGACAAAAGGAGGCCAATAGCCTTTGTCAATTAAAGGCTTTATGCTATCAGAGATGAGCAGACGGCCGAAGGCGGCGAGCATGATCGCTGCAGAAATAATGGCCATCTGGGTTGGATTGCCCTGCCCCATAATATCTTTTAACCTGGGTAAATAGCGCGTGAAGACTCCGCCGATGAGTACCCAAGCTACCGAACCTGTGGCCATAGCCCATAGAATGGTGGCCAAGCCAATGGAGTTCATCCCTTCCCGAGTCAGTTTTACGCCCGCTGCTTCAGCCCCGGCTCGGGAAGCAATCAATTCAAACATTATTGAGCCTACTCCGGCAGATTCTCGGATAAAAGCTACTGCTCCCCCCAAGGCGATGACCAATACAGTCATGCCCACAAAAATCCCCATACATGGACCTATGGAAGTAATTAAAGCTGCTTTTAATCCCTCCCGCATAGCTTCGGCCTTGAGCCCCATCTTTAACCCGTATTTGCGCGCATGGCGGTAAATAATCAGGGTTAAGAGGAACGCGTTTCCGGCCGTAAGCGCGCCAATAAACCACATCCCAAAACTTGTTGCTTGTTTGAGCCACTCTTGTTCCATTTGCCTACCTCCTTCCTTCTTTATTTTTCGGGATTTTGGGAAATTTCACCCTGCTTTTTGCAAATATTCCAAAGCCACGGCCATATGCAAAGCTGCTCCTAAGGGAAGGACATCTTCATCAAGTTCAAATTTTGGATGGTGTTGCGGATAAATAATCCCTTTTTCTTTATTGCCTACGCCTAAAAAGACAAAGGTTCCAGGAATCTTTTGCAAATAATAGGAGAAGTCTTCTGAGCCCATCAAGGGCTTCATCTCTGTTACCTGTTCCCTACCCAAAAGTTCCCGGGCAATTTCGACCACAAAAGAAGTCATCTTTTCCTCATTTATTAGCGCTGGAAATTTACTTAGCAAATTGAACTCATAATTCCCGCGCAACCCGGAAACAACTCCATTCAAAATCTCTTTTATTCTCTGCGGCAGATAGTTACGTATTTCCGGTTGGTGAGAACGAATAGTGCCTCCAAAAGTTACGGCATCAGGGATGACATTATATGCTCCTTTCCCGGCCTCCATTTTACATATGCTAATGACAGCACTTTCTAAAGGATCTACCTCCCTGCTGACTACAGTTTGCAGCGCTGTAATCGCTTGAGCTGCGATGACAATTGGATCAATGGCCAAGTGGGGCAAACCCCCATGGCCGCCTTTTCCGGTTATCTTTACATCAAAAAAATCACCCGCTGCCAATAAAGGACCCGCTTTATAGCCCAAAGTCCCCCCCGGTAAAGAAGAATAGACATGGATAGCGAAAATACCATCTACGCCCTCTAAGGCTCCTTCTTCGACCATGGGCCGAGCCCCATCACCCGTCTCTTCTGCGGGCTGAAAAAGGAAGACGACATTCCCCGCAATGCTATCTCTCATTTGGCATAACAGCTTAGCTGCCCCTAAGAGCATAGCCGCATGAGCATCATGACCGCAGGCATGCATAACTCCCGGATTCTTGGATTTATAGGGGACTTCAGTCTCTTCCTGAAGAGGTAAAGCATCTATATCTGCTCTTAAAGCGAAAGTCTTGCCTGGTCTTGCTCCTTTTAAGATCCCCTTAACTCCCGTGCTTTTAACCATCATTTTAGTTTCTAACCCTAGTTCTTCTAATATTTCTCTGATTTTCTTGGCCGTAGCATATTCCTGCAGGGCTATTTCTGGATGGGTATGAAAATATCTCCGCCACTCAACGATGGTCGCCTGTAAGGCGCGTGCCTTCTCCACGATAGATGCATATTTACTCATCTTTCTCCCTCCTGGCCAATTTTTGTTTATTAATTGATATTATTATCCCACTTAAAATAATAACCCCCTTAAGGCGGGCAGGAATTGGGCTGTTCCTTTATAAGGTTATTTGCTCACTCGCCAATTAATGAAGAAAAGCCTACCTTATATGAATTTATTTTAATGGTTCATCTCCAAATTAGTTGCTTAAATTCTTGACGAAAGCTTGCCTGGGGCCGGGATGGAAAGGCAGATTGCGCCGCAAGCATCGGCGGGATATCCCCTCTCCATAAACTCACGGCCGGCCATCCGCAAAGAGAAGTGGGGGCGGGATAACCAAGCATCGGAGGAGAAGCAGAGTCCCCCGCCGCACGAAGGAAGAGATATGTGCCTTATGATTGCCAGCAAGATGACTTTTCTTCCGGCCCTTTGAAAACACAGGACATTTCAGATATTCTAGGTCTTTTGGCGGCAACTAATTTGGAGATGACTCAAAAAATATAAAGAAGAGAGGTGACCTATGACTTACGATGTCGTAACTTTTGGAGAAGCTATGTTGCGCTTATCTCCTCCCCATTTTGGCAGGTTGGAGCAGACCCATTCTTTTGATGTGGAGATAGGAGGAAGCGAATTGAATGTCGCCGTGGGAGTTTCCCGTTTAGGGTTGCAGGCGGCATGGATTTCCAAATTACCCAATAATTCTTTGGGAAGAATGGTCAAGAACCGAGCCCGGGAGTTAGGGGTAGATGTGTCTCACGTAATCTTTAGCGACCAGGGTAGGCAGGGGCTCTATTTTGTAGAGTATGGAGCGGCCCCCCGGGCCAGTTCGGTGCTTTACGATCGCGGGAATTCAGCGATCAGTATGATAAAACCGGAAGAAGTGGATTGGAAGAAGATTTTGAGTAAAACCAAATTATTTCACGTAAGCGGAATAACACCTGCTCTTAGCCCCTCCGCGGCAGAGACTACCGCCTTAGCCATGAAAACAGCTAAAGAAGTGGGCTGCTTAGTAAGTTACGACCTTAATTATCGCAAGAAACTGTGGACCCCGGCGCAAGCCCGGAGCTGCCAAGAACCGTTAATGAAACTAGTCGATATCCTGACCACTACCGAGGAAGATACCGGCGTAGTTTTTGGCATCAGAGAAGAAAACTACCAAAAAGTAGCGGAGACTTTAGCCAAAACTTTTGGCTTTAAAGCGGTAGCGATTACCCTCAGGGAAGATATTTCAGTATGGAAGAATAATTGGACGGCTATTGCTTATGCTGACGGCCGAATCTACACCGATCGCACCTATACAGTAGAGATTGTAGACCGTGTCGGCGCAGGCGATTCCTTTACCGCTGGCTTTATTTATGGCTATTTAACTGGTGATGCCGAGAAGGGCGTGAAATATGGTAATGCCTTAGCAGCGTTAAAACACACCATGCCCGGTGATTTTAACTGGTCAACTTTGGAAGAAGTAGAAGCCCAGATCAAAGGAGCGGGATTAAGAATATCAAGATAAATGATGAAGGGTATTAAATACTCCCGCAAAAGAGCTTAATAATTTAATAAGAGAAAGGAAGGTAGTCATGAAAGAGGCTTTAGCTAAAATCTTAGAAGAAGGAGTGGTTCCGGTTATTAGAGTCTCCTCCGCCCAAGAAGCCTGGGAAGTTTCCAAAGCCATTAAAGAGGGGGGAGTTTCGGTCTTGGAGGTTACCATGACTGTCCCCGGAGCAATGGATGTCATCAAAGAAGTGAACCAGAAATTTGGCCAAGAAGTATTGTTGGGCGCAGGGACCGTGCTTGATCCCGAAACGGCTCGCGCGGCTTTGATCCATGGGGCCCAATTCTTAGTCAGTCCATCTTTAAACTTAGAAGTAATCAAAGTCTCTAACCGGTATAGTGCGGTGGTCATTCCGGGGGCATTAACGCCTACGGAGATTCTTACGGCCTGGGAAGCAGGGGCGGATTTAGTGAAGGTCTTCCCCATTGCCCAAGTGGGCGGACCAGCCTATATCAAAGCTTTACAGGGGCCATTGCCCCATATTCCTTTAGTACCCACTGGAGGAGTGAACTTGCAAAACGCTGGCGAATTCATTAAAGCTGGAGCAGCAGCTATCGCCGTCGGAGGAGAATTGGTGGATAAGAAGGCGGTAGCTGAAAAAAAATATTCAATTATTGTCGAGAACGCACAAAGATTCTTGGAAGAAGTAAAGAAAGCTCGCGGCCGAGCTTGAAGTTTTAATCCTTTTTCCCCCATAAACCTAATTTGCGCCAGGGATTTACCCCGGCCCGTGCATAATTCTGCGGGGTTTCGCCAGGCGGAAGATCGAATATTTTTAGAAAATAGACATAGCGTTCATATTCATCCCTCTGGTCGAGCATATAGAAGATCTGCTTTAAGACATTCAAGAATGAACTCCTTGGTTCGTTGATTTTGGCGTCCCGGAGTAGTTTAGACCAAGCAAATCCCAAAACTGCTCCCTGGCCGCGATTTGTTTGCGGATCATAACGGAAATAAATTCCTGCGGCTTCACGTGCTTGGGGAAGAAGAAAAGTCTGATCTTCTTCCGCCAAGAACAAAGCGGCCATTCCTTTCTTCCCTACCGTTTGGTTAAAGATAATTTGGAGAGCGTCGTCTTTGCAATAAGGGGGAGTGCTAATAAAAAAGTATCTTTCTTTTTCCCGCAGTGGAAATTTATGGAGCAAAAAGCGGGCAATATAGTAGCCACTCAAGACGCCAGGACAGATATGGTCATGAAACTGGGCTAAACGGATTAGTTCGGCAGGAGGTTCCTTAGCCCAAAAATGAGCCAAACTGATTAAAGAACCCCATCTCCTTCCATATGGTTGCAGGCTGAAAATCGATTCTATTTCGGCGCTTTCCGCGATCAAGCGGCCCAGACTTATATTTCTGAAGACAAGATGACGAAATAATTGAGTTAGATCGCGCGCTAATATTTCGGCCGCTGGCCTAGCTAGTATTTTATGGACTTCAGTCTGGGCAAAGAAGCTTTCGCCTGTGTTCTTATGGAAAAAGAAGAAGTAAAGAGGGTGGTCAAGGGCTGAGTTGATGATTAGTAAACTTTTCTTTTCCTGGGAACAAGAGGTAATCTGTTTTAGGGATTCTAAAGCCGATGAGCTATCATTCTCACCAGCTTTTACTACCCCCGCATTCGTTAAAGTAAGCAGATGGCCATCATAGCCTGGACCTAATTTTTTAACAACCTCTTGCGCCACCCGGCGACCTAATAAATAGAAATGATTGGCCGAGGCATGGCTAGTCATTTTTTCCGCTCCTTCTCCTAAATTGAATGAAGTGAGACAGAAAATCAAGGAAAAATTCAAAAAAATCATGAAGGTCTTCATTGACCTCACCTTAGATCTTCTTCTTTAATTAGAAACGGTAAGAAAGCTCACCCAAAAAGAATCGTCCCGGGGAGAGATCATCATCGCTTTCTAGGTATTGCTTATCAAAGATATTTTGGATGGTAAGAGAAATAGTTAAATTTTTAATTAATTCTCTCCAGAATTTTAAATCTACAGTGTGATATTCGGAGATGCTCTTGGTGGTTTGAGTTACTTCATTGGTATAAATCAATTGCGAACTTTTGTAATAATAATATACTCCAGCATTTAGATAAGGATTTAACCAGTTAAGGCCAACTTTAATTTGGTGATTGGGAGTATTAGTTAGCTCTGTGCCTTCTAAGGAAGGATTTAAAGGAAAGCTCTTGATCTCCGAGCGGATGTAAGTGTAATTGGCAAAGATAGTAAAAGGCTTAGGATGGTAGCGGAGGTCAAACTCGCCCCCGTAGATTTCCACCTTGCCAATATTTTCCCGGCGATAAAGGGCTCGGCCGGCCAGGGTTCTTCCCGTAGGTACAAAATAGAGAAAATCTCTCCCCAAAGAGTAAAAGAGAGAAGCAGATAATTGTAAATTAGGTAAAGGCTTATAATCAGCGCCTATTTCGTAAGAGTCAATTGTTTCCGGCTGGAGATTAGGGTTGGCTTCTTTATAAAGCCCCCAAAGAATTCCGGAACGGCAGAGATCATCGAGAATTGATGCCCGAAATCCGCGGCCATAGGAAGCTAAAAAACTTAGATTTTCCAGGAAAAAATAGCGGGCTGATAGGCGCGGAGTCAGAGCGGACCAATTGTTTTCAGCCAGTGGCCCATTAAAAGAAGAATAAGCGGGAAGAGTTGAAAAATAAGAACCCTCGCGAAATTGGGCATAATCATAACGCAGACCAGCGATTAGATTTAAACGCCCGGCCCAGATGTCGAATTCATCTTGGAGGTAAAGGGCATATAAATCTATAGTGCCTTTGTTATGCGTATAATCAGGTGAGGTTTTGTATTCGTCCTTGGCGTCCACGCTGCCCTGTTTGAAATCGAGGCCCAGAGTTAGGCGATTATGAGGAAAAAGAAGCTTGGAGATGTGGAAGAGAGCTCCTTTATCGGCGCGCTCTGATTTAACATCAAAACGGGTATAAGTAGTTCCTCTTAAACTTTCGCTGATTCTTTGGTAATTTTCTAATTGGTAAAATGCTTTAAACTCTAAACGCCAATCATGAATTTGGCCCTGATAGGCTAAATTAATATTAGTCGTATCAAATTGGCGGTACATCCCTTCGGGAGCTTGAATTTGCGTCCCTTCTCCTCTTTGGTCATCAAAGTAACTTCCTCCAAATTCAATCGTGTGATCTTTGTTAAAGCGATAGCCCAAAGTAAGAGCGGCCTGGCCTTCTTCTAAAAATTTTTTTCGGGTAAATGATGTTCTTCTTTCTTCGGGGGTGGAAATATAGCCGTCACTTTTTTGATAGAAACCGGAGAGGCGGTAATAGGGCCCAAAGCCTTTGGCCCAGGGATTACCGGCCACAGCAAAATTTCCTCCATAAGTATTGTAAGTGCCGTATCTTCCCGCCACCTGGCCTTCCACGAATTTTTCGGGAGTTTTGGTAATAATATTGATCACCCCACCCATGGCATTGTTCCCATAAAGCGAAGAAGCAGGGCCTTTGAAAATTTCTATTCGTTCCACATCCTCAAGATTAATGCGATTCCAGTTTACCTCTCCCGTATCACTTTTGTTGATAGGCAAACCATTTATTAAGACCAACGTGCGGCCCCCTTCTTTAGAAAGACCGCGCATCGTCACATTAGGAGTCATAGTGTAAATCCCATTAGAGCGGATTACATTTATCCCCGAGATGCTGTTTAAGTAATCATCAATTTTTTGTCCGGGAGCTTTGGCTAAGTCTTCCTTGGTTATAACTTGGATGCGGCCGGCCACTTCTTCGATAGCTCTTGCGGATTTAGTGGCGATAACGACCACTTCTTCCATTTTTAATGGTTGTTCTCCACCTGCCACCCACACTGAACCCAGAATAGAAATAAAAATCAAGATAATGTAGATCCCCTTTTTCATTTGGCCTCCTTAGTTGTTATAGAAAATTTTTTTCAAAATCTCTCACCCATCCCTTTCCTCTAATTACGACACAGCCTTAGCGAGGAGAGGGGAGGAAGTTTAAAGTTGGACTTTTCAATTGCGTAATATTTTTTAATTATTTGTGCTATTCATTCTTAAAAAATTTTTAATTATATCCGCGCTCCTTGCTTTTTATCTCTTGAAAAGCAGTCACGCTATCCGCCTGCCAAATAATACGCGGATCAGGGCAATTTCCCGTTAAGACCAGTTCTACTTGGACGGGGGTGGCCTTAATTAAATTTAAGAGATCTTCAATGGTTAAAAATCCTAAGCAGGCAGCTACATTAACCTCGTCTAAGATAATAAGGCCATACTGGCGCGATTCCACCGCCTGCCTAATTTCATTCCAGGGAAGGAACGAATTGGCGGCCAAATGGCCGTTTAAGAAATCCACCTGGGCGATTTGGCGAAAAACGACCCGGTTAGCCAAGCGAGCCAATCCTAGCCACTCTTCCTCATGCCATGGTCTTAGAAAACGAGCCAGATAGACGCGCTTTCCCTGTCCTACAGCCCGCAGGACCAGGCCCAGCACCGCCGCGTTTTTCACCTTTCCTGTTCCAGCTACTACTCTAACATAGCCACGCATTGCACCCTAAAAATTTGGCAAATAAATAATATGGTCGTCCAATATTAGTAACACATAATAAAAAAATATAACACTAATGTCAAGAAAAAATTTTGCTTATCTCCATTCCTTCAACCTTGCTGCTGCCAGAAAAGGTAGAGGCAATTGGTTGGTTGGGCGTGCTAGAGGGCGCTTTTACGAAGAATTCAGAAGATTCTATTTGGCTATAAAATTTAACCGTCCCCCTAGTTGACCGAATTCGCTTTGCATCTGTTGGTAGACAGACTTGCCCAAAAAAAAGGAATAAATTTCATCTGCTTTTTTCTGCAAATCAAGATGGGTAAAGAGCCGGGGATAAAGAATTTTGGCCGCTGCGAAAGCATCAACAAGCGCAGTATCTATATTGGTGACGTACCAGTTATAAGGGAAGAGGAGAAAGACATTTCCCCGCTGAAAAGCGCGCAGTTGCCGATAAAACTCAGGTTTTTTTTGCAAGTCCTGCTGGATATTACGCCATCCACCGCCGTCGATAAAGATTAAGTCGGGATCCCAGGAAAGGATCTTTTCCTTTTCCACAAAGCGGTGTCCCTTCTGGCCTCCTTCCTGGGCTAAATTACTGGCCCTGACCCATTCCAAGGGGAAATAGCTTGCTTCTGTACTTTCAATTCCTTGCGTACCCCGATAACCTATACCGCCAATATATACGCGCGGTTTATTGGGGGAGGGAAATTCCCTTGTCTTCGTCAAAAGCTCTTGCCGAATGCTTTGAATATAAGCAACGATCTGTTCAGCTCTTTGCGCCGATAATAAAATTTGGCCCGCTAAGCGGATAGAATCATAGACAACTTCATCGAAGGTTGCCAAACCGCCATAAGAGAGGATAACCACCGGGATGCCTAATTTTCTTTGCAATCTTTCAGCCACTCCCCGCTCCATATTGGCCGCAAAGATTAATTGTGGATTGATTCTGAGGACTGCTTCCAAGTCCGGCTCTTTGTTGATACCGGCTGGTCCACCGGGACCTATGGGAGGAAGTTTAGCCAACTCCGGGTAAGCATGGAGGTAAGTGCGGCCCACAGGCTTTGTTTTTTCAAAAGCCTCCACGCCAACTATTTTTTTAATCTGCCCTAAGTAACAGATTAATCTTAATGATCCAGGACCGAGACAAACAATCCGCTCCGGGTTTGAAGGAACTTCAACCCGCCGTTTTTCCAGATCAGTAACAATTATTTTCTCTTGGGCCTCTCCAGGGGGGAGAGAGATAACAATAACCATAGTCAATATAAGCATAAAAATTATTGTTCTTTTCAAATTATCCCCCTTTCTTTTTCGCCCCTTTGATCAAGGGCAATAATTACCGGGTAACCATTGAACTTTTGTAATATAACCCTAACGCCATAGACTTCGTAAAGTACTTGCGGCGTGATCGCTTCCAGGCCGGCAAAGGTGTGTACTTTTCCATCCTTCAAAAGAAGAAATAGATCAGCATAACGCAGAGCCAAGTTCAAGTCATGAATGGCCATAATGACGGATATTTCTTGGGTCTTAACTACGTGCTGGATAAGCGCCATGACTTCTATTTGATTTTTAAGATCCAAGTTACTTACTGGTTCATCGAGGAGAAGAAGTCGAGGTTCCTGGGCTAAAGCTCGAGCGATGACTACTTTCTGGGCTTCTCCCCCACTCAATTCCCTAAGGGGGCGTAAGGCCAGTTCTTCTAAGTGCATCAATTGCAATATTTTTCCCACTATTTGATAATCTCGACTTGTTGCTGCCCAACGGATGTAGGGTTTTCTTCCCAAGAGCACAGCATCAAAGACCGTGAGGGACTCTTCGGCAAAACGCTGCGGGACATATCCTAAAATCTTGGCCACTTCATTTCTGGTCATTTGCTGAATATCTCTTCCCTCAACAAATATGATTCCTTTTTGCGGGGTCAGAATTTTGTTTAAACACTTGAGCAGAGTAGTTTTACCGGCTCCGTTGACTCCTAAAACCGCCAGGATTTGGCTCTTCTTTAGGCCAAACTTTACTCCTTTCAAAACCGGGTGATGGGCATAATTAAATTGCAGGCCTTCTACGGAGATGATCATCGACGGTATCCTCGCAAGAGAAGATAGAGAAAAAGAGGTGCGCCCATAAAGGAGGTTAAGACACCCACGGGAAGAGTGCCGGACCCGATTAGACACCGGCCGATAGTGTCGGCTAAGAGTAAAAGGATAGCTCCTATGAGGCAAGAGTGGGGAAGAAGTAAACGATGGTCTGCCCCTACCAATCGCCGCGCAATGTGCGGAGCCAATAACCCTAAAAAGGCGATAACCCCGTGAAAACAGGTAACTAAAGCAGCTGTTACCGCAGCTGAAATTAAGCTGAAAAGCCGGAATTTTTCTACGTCTACTCCTAACCCTTTCGCCGTATCTTCTCCCGCCAGAAGGGCGTTCAGATTCCAGCAGTGGAAACTGAAATAAATGGAAACCAAAATAGCAGCGCCCGTGAGCAGAGCGATTTCTTTCCAAGTGGACCTGGCGACATCGCCAAAAGTCCAAAATACTACTGCGGCTATTTCCATCTCCGAAGCAAAATATTGAATAAGAATAGTGCCCGAAACAAAAAGAGATGACAAAGCAACGCCCGCTAAAATGATAGCCTCCGGAGAAAGTTTACGTAAACGGGCTAAGCCCAGGATTATCAAAGTGGCACTAAGGGAGCCTAAGAAAGCAGAGATAGTAATAAAATAGAGGTTGTAAATATGGAGCGGACTTGCCCCTTGCATCCGCAACGCCCCACCGGTCAATCCCCCAGCACTAAAAACCACTATAGCTAAAGCTGCTCCAAAAGCTGCTCCTTGACTTATTCCCAGGGTGGAGGGCGATGCTAAGGGATTTCTAAGTAAGGATTGTAAAACTAAGCCCGAAATGGCTAATCCCCAGCCAGAAACGATAGCAGCTACTATGCGGGGGAGGCGAATATTCCAAACAACTGTCTGTGCGGCGGGGTTGCTTTGGCGCATGATTGCTTGCCAAATATTTGGTAGGGAGAGATCGTATGAACCCACGGCCAAAGCATATAAGGACAGACCTACTAATATAAGTCCTAAAATGGCCAAAAGAAAAATCCTCTTGCGGAAAGTGGCTTGGTAAGCTTTAATGAGCCAAGCTTCTTCGTCCTTTTTCACCACCGCCGGGAATAAATATGTCCACCATTCATCCCACGATTTCATCGCGTATTTAAAAATTTTAACGATAAAAAATTCTTATTACATTTTTTAAAAAAATAACACAAAAGTCAAGGAGAATCTGGACTATGAAGGAGGAAAAAATTAAGACTGATCGGCGATCGGGAACATCCTTCAAAAAGTCTTAAAAATTATAACGGGCGGATAAATGGAAAACCACATCTGGTGAGGTTTTTACGATTAGATCCTCAACGAGGCCTAAATCCAAGGAGAGGCGCTCGCTAAACCAAATCGTTCCTCCTAAGGCTATTTGGACGGAAGCAGCGTTGAGCTCGCGCAAGTCACTATCTTTGTAAAACGCCGAGTGGGCATTAATTTGCATCTTAAAAGAGAGCGGCCGCCAGGGGCGCCACCCGACTCCCGCACTCCCAAACCAAACAGAATGGAGCTGTTGTTCAGGAAGAACTTTTCCGGAAGTTAAGAACATTACACCTATAGCTCCTAATAAAGATATTGACCCATAGGCGGGAAAGAAATCTTGGTGGCCATTAATCCATAAGGAAAAATCGACGCTGCCACTTCCCTGCAAATAGGTGCTATTTCCGGTGGGCAACTTCAGGCAGGCGTGTAAAGACAGCCCCTTTTTTTCTTGGGCGGCAAAGATTTGCCAGGCTCCGTATAGCTTAATATCTCCTATTCCGGAACTTGGCTCTTCCATTTTTAGCCGCTCCTGGCCGTCTTTTTCATAGAGAATAAGAAGGCGATTAGATGAAGCTTGGTCACGTCCGCCTTGGGGAAAGCCGAAAGTGGAATGGTAATTAATAATAAAATTATCGAGAAATCCTCCTCCCCAAAAGAGGAAAGGAATCTCCGCACCCACTTCTAAACCTTGGCGGAGCCCATAATAACCGCCGATGGTGAGACGCGCGCTTTCCCCGTCAAAAATAATCTTTTCCCGATCATTTGCGTCAAATAAATAATTGCTCGCATAATCTAAGCGCAGATGCAGAGCAGCTTTTCTTGGAGGCAGAAGAGCTGCCGAACCTAAAGAAGGAAGACCATAAATCTGGATTACCGGACTTTGGTTGGGGGTGGAAAAGGTAGAAGCGCCGTAAGCTAAAGAAATTTGGAGTATCCCAAAGATGGAGATGAGAAAATAAGATAGTTTGCTCTTCCCGTAAACTTTTAATTCGCCCATTAAAAGGGAACCCTACCTCCTTTCCCATATTCTGGAGCTGATAGGCAAGATGCAAAAAAACTAAAAATAGGTTATATTAAGGAAAATTAATTTTCCAGAAAAAAGAGGAAAAAAATGGAGGAAGGAATCGTGATCTCGATCATCGGTCGAGATCGCCCAGGTATAATCGCTAACGTTTCCAAAGTCCTGTATTTGAATAATTGCAATATTGAAGAATTGACCCAGACCGCCATAAAAGGTCAATTTGCCATGATCTTGATTGCTACTCCCCTAAAAAAAGAAGTGATCTCAGAACTTAGGCACAATCTGCAAGATTTGGCCACTGATTTAGATTTGAATATAAATTTGCGCCTTTTAAGAAGAAGTGAATTGGCTCCCTTTTCTACGGTCGAGACAGAACCATTTGTGCTTACGGTAAGAGGAGAAGATAAACCTGGTTTAGTTTATGGCATAACAGAGGTTTTAGCCGAGCATGGAATAAATATAACTAACTTGGATGCCCAAACGGCCCAGATAGGAGAGAAGCGGGAATATATTCAATTTTATGAAGTAGATATTCCGCAGAATTTGGATTATCGGGTAATTCAAGAAAAACTGCGGCGCCGAGGAGAAGAAATGGGTGTTATAGTCGACTTACAGCATAAAAATATTTTTCAAGCCATTAATCGAATATAAGGGGAAAGGGGAAAAATGTTTAGTTCAGAGGAGATTATTCGCACGCTGGAGATGCTAAAAAATGAGAATCTCGATGTCCGTACGGTTACGCTGGGTATTAGTCTGCGGGATTGTGTTAGTACCAGCGTCGAGGAGCTTTGCGAAAAGGTCCAGACAAAGATTAAGCGCTATGCCCAAGAGCTTGTGCCTACTTGTGACCAAATCGCCAGAAAATACGGAATTCCTATCGTCAATAAGCGGTTAGCTGTAACGCCCATCGCAGCTGTGGCCGAGAGTCTTCAGGAAAGAGATTATATAACCGTAGCTCGCACCCTTGATAAGACCGCCCAAGAAGTGGGTGTCAATTTCGTTGGGGGTTACTCAGCCTTGGTGCAGAAAGGCTTTACCAAGGGAGATAGATTCTTAATTAACACTATTCCCGAAGTCTTGGCATCCACAGAGAGAGTTTGCGCCTCTGTGAATGTTGCTTCCACTAAGGCCGGAATAAATATGGATGCAGTTTTGCTCATGGGCCAAGCCATCAAAGAGACTTCCTTGCGCACTGCGGATCGCGATGGATTTGGCTGTGCTAAATTAGTTGTCTTTGCCAACATGCCCGAAGATAATCCATTTATGGCGGGGGCTTATTTAGGATATGGTGAACCCGAATGCGTTATCAACGTCGGGGTGAGTGGACCGGGAGTAGTTAAAAAAGAGCTGGAGAGAGCTCTGCAATCGGCCAAGAAGCTTTCTTTAGGAGATCTTTCCGAGATCATCAAAAAAACAAGCTTTCGGGTGACCAGAGTGGGCGAACTTATTGCACGGGAGGTGGCTCAGGCTTTAAAGGTGGACTTCGGCATTGTCGATCTTTCCTTAGCCCCCACCCCCATAGTTGGTGATAGCGTCGGGGAGATATTGCAATGTCTGGGAATAGCCTCTATTGGTGTACCAGGCTCTACAGCCGCCTTGGCTTTGCTCAATGATGCGGTGAAGAAAGGGGGAGCCTTTGCCTCTTCCTCGGTCGGCGGCCTTTCCGGGGCCTTTATCCCGGTGAGTGAAGATTTAAATCTTTCCCAGGCAGTAAAGAAGGGATACCTCTCCTTAGAGAAGTTGGAAGCCTTAACCGCTGTTTGTTCAGTAGGCTTAGACATGATTGCTCTTCCTGGAAAAGTTGATACAGAGACCATAGCCGCCATCATAGCTGATGAGATGGCTATCGGCGTGATGAACTATAAAACCACGGCCGTGCGCCTTATTCCGGTTCCAGGAAAGGATGTGGGGGACAAGGCTATCTTCGGCGGGCTCTTCGGGGAAACCTATATTGTGAATGTGCAGCATCCCAATTGTTCTTCCCGTTTTGTTCGATTTGGAGGAAGAATCCCTGCCCCCATAACCAGCATTAATAATTGACGACAGTTTTAAGATCAGGCTTGCCTCTCCCCATGAGGGAGAGGCAAGAGAGCCGACCACGAGGGAAGGTGAGGGGGAAAGGCAATTTTCACCTTTTTAAGAGAAGCAATATTTTTTATGAGGCAATTTTTAAGCCCAGAAATTCATCGATGATGCGCACAAAGACTTCAACTCCAAAAGGCAAGACGTCTTCATCAATATTAAAATTGGCGTTATGAAAAGTTTGCACGATCCCTTTCTTTTCATTACGGCACCCCAAACGGAAAAAGGCTCCCGGTACTTTCTGGAGATAGTAAGCAAAATCTTCTCCCCCCATGGAAGGCTTGACATTAAGAACATTTTCTTGGCCTATGAACCGGGCGCATACATTTGCGACCAGGCGCGACATTGCTGGATCATTAATCAAGGCCGGGTAGCCATAGTTGAAAGTAAACTGATAATCGAGACCAAAGGACCGAGCAATTCCCTGCACTTCTTCTTCCAATCTATTTTTCAGGATTTCTCTTACCTGGGGAGTTAAAGAGCGAACTGTGCCTATTAATTCCACTTCGTCTGGGATAATATTGAAAGCGGTCCCCCCATTTATTTTGCCAATAGTTATCACGGCACTTTCTAAGGGAGGGACATTACGGCTGACAATGGAATGAATTTGTGTAATTAAATGGCCAGCCGCCAAGATAGGATCTTTACAAAGATGAGGGTAAGCTCCGTGCCCACCTTTGCCCAGGAGTTTAATGATAAAACGGTCCGTCGCCGCCAATCCTTCTCGTTCATGAATACCTACTTGGCCAATGGATAGATCAGGATAAACATGGGCGCCAAAGATAGCATCCACTTTGGGATCTTCTAAGACTCCTTCTTCGGTCATTATTTTTCCGCCTCCGCCGCCTTCTTCGGCAGGCTGGAAAATCCATTTAATATTGCCTTTAATTTTTTCCGGCATAGAGGAGAAGAAGCGAGCCACGCCTAAAAGAATTGTCGTATGGGCATCATGGCCACAGGCGTGCATCTTCCCTTTTATTTTTGATCGATAAGGGACTTCATTTGCTTCTTCTATGGGGAGGGCGTCCATATCCGCGCGGATAGCCACGGTCTTTCCAGGTTGGGTGCCGCGCAGGAGACCCACTACCCCAGTTTTAGCTATTCCTGTTTTTACTTCCAATCCAAATTTTTCTAACCATTGGGCCACTAATTTGGAAGTTTCTACTTCTTCAAATCCCAACTCCGGATACATATGGATTTTCCGACGGATTTCAATCAACCAATTTTTCATTTCCGCGATTTTATCTTGGAAGTCCATTTTGAATAACTCCTTTCTATTTTTTCACCTAAATTAAGAGAATCATTTTTACTTTATACCAAAAACTCCAACATTAGCCAACATTTCAATATGGGAAAGAGGGAATTTCTGATAAAATTTAAGCTCACTCCCCAAAAGAGAAAGGAAGTGGTATGGAGAACCATTTTGAAATTCTGCATTTACCTGAACAACCATGGGAAGCATTTGGAGGCCATACTAAAAACATTTTCCGCAAAAGCCTCTCCTTGACCCAGTTCCCCTCAGGCTTTAGAGCTTCTTTAACTTTAGCCAAGCCTGGCGGCGAATTTCCTGAACATGTTGATCCCTATAGCCATATCTTTTACATTTTGGAAGGAGAAGGGGAAGCAGTGGTGGCCGGGAAAAGCTATTCTATTAAAAAAGGTGATGCTTTCACAGTCAGGGCTGGGGAAAAACATGGCTATAAAAATTGCGGAGAAAGTGATATGCTTTTAATCACCCTTAATATTTTTGAAAAATAGAAGCATTTATAAAAATTAAAAGAGGGTAAAACCATGAGCCAAAAAGTGATGGACATGGTGGAAATTGATTGAGCAAGAAACGCCTTAAATTCCTTGTAACTTAAGGAATTGTTCCTATATTTTTCCTCGGATTTTAGTTCTGCTTCTTTACTTAAGGGAGATAAACCAACTTAAGTAAAAGTTGGTCCTTGAAGAATTCAGAGCAAAAGGCCTTAAATTGGATTACAGGCTTTCCGCTTTACGAATATGAGTAATAACGGCTTCGATGATAAGAGGCCATGCGCTTCCATGGGGCATATCATGCCCCATACCTTTAATAATCATTAACTCGGCCCCAGGTATGGCCTCTGCGCTATCTATCCCTCCGGATACTGGAACCAATGGATCATCTGCTCCATGAACGACTAATGTTGGTACAGTAATAGAAGCGAGGTTGGGTTTTCGGTTTCCTTGGGCAAGAATCGCAACGAATTGGCGAGCTTTACCCGCAGGATAAAAGGCCCGATCATAGCTGCGATAGGCCAACTTTCTGTGCCAAGCTTCGTCGAATGGAAAACCTGGACCAGCGATCGTTTTATATAATTTTAGCATGTATTCCGCATAAGCCTCGCGCTCAGCGGGCGGAGGAGCAAGCAGGAGATTCATGATCTCAGGTGGCGCCTGGGGGAGCTCTGGATTCCCTGTTGTCGCATAAACCTGGGTCATGCTCTTGACTCGGGAAGGATGCCTATAGGATATCGTTTGGGCGATGGCCCCACCCATAGAAATACCGCAAAGGTGGGCTTTATCGATTTTAAGTGCATCCAGAAGACCAACCGCATCATCGGCCATATCATCAAGAGTATAAGGAGCGTTTATTTTTTCCCCTCTCATTCTGGCCGCCATTGCTGCCTTTAGATCGGGAATACCAGCCTCTTCCATTTTCGTAGAAAGCCCCACATCACGGTTGTCAAAACGAATTACGTAAAGGCCTCTCCTAGCCCATTCCTGGCAAATTTCTTCATCCCAACCAATCATCTGTCCACCAATTCCGGCGATTAAGAGAAGTGCTGGAGATGAAGGATCCCCAAAAGTTTCATATTCAATCTGAATCCCATGGGCAAATGCCTTAGACATTCATATCCCCCCTTAACTAAAAATTAAACTCAGCATTAGCTATGAACTCGATTCTAAGTATATTTCGCTGATACATCTTAAATCAGAAGTTAATAACGATTCAAGTGTTCAAAATACTCGGGAAGGGCATTTTTGGAAATTATTGGAGCCGACGGCGAGATTTGAACTCGCGACCAGCCGATTACGAATCGGCTGCTCTACCACTGAGCTACGTCGGCTCAAAATTTTAATTCCAGACTGAAAACGATGCTTTTTCCCTGCAGGAAGGGCTTTTCATCTTCGGATTGGGGGGAGGCTTGATCATTAAGCAAGAGCTTATTGATTATATCTGGGTCTATAGTTTTGGTAACTAACCCTAAATTAGTATTTAGGCTAAAGGTATATTTCTTTTTCAAAGTATAAATTTCCTGGCTATTTTCTAAACGTACAGTGTAGCTTGCTTCTTTTGGGGCAGCCTCTTCAGGGAGTAAACTTTTTGTTTTCTCCAGAGTGATCGATTTAATATATTTAATGGGGATGAGCTTCTCCTCGTTGTCTTTTGTCTGCACCAATATTTCTTCCAGGCCGGATTTTAGGAAGCCCTCGATTATTTCGCCCCTTTCATCTTTAAGAACGGCATAAATAGCCGGCCAGTCTCCTGAGAGGGGAGAAGTCAAATTCTGGGCAGAGGCGGAAGAGATTAAGCCTAATCCTGTTAGATAAGAACAGGAGACTATAAAGAAAATTAGGAAAACAAATCTTTTTTTTAAAATATTAATTCGCGGGAACATTTTAATAGGATATACTCGCCACATTCATTTTCACTGGGACATTTAGCACATTCACAATCCGCTGCGGAATTTTCCACATAGTTAACAAATTTAGCTTCGTCACCGAAGCAAGAAGGTCTTTTCTTCTCCTCTAATGGATCACTTTCCATAGTTAGGCTCTGTAATTTTTCCCATGAATTATTTTACAGAATTATTTTGGCATAAATCTTGTGCCTTTTCAACTTATTTTCCTGGGCATCTTAATATAGCGATGTTTTGCCCTCGAATTCCCGGATAAATTCTGCAATAAATTAATGGAGAGTATTTAGAGGTTTTAAACTTTTTGGTCTAAAATCCCTTCTTGTTTGAGGCGGATCTTCAGCCAAACTTTCAAGCGTTCTTCAAGTGGGCCTACCCACTCTTCAATGGAAGCGATGTCGCCTTCGGCTAGGGCTCGGCGATGCTCAGGGGTTAGATCATAAGAAGCTAATGCTCCGATGGGATTTTCGGCAAGAGCATTAAGGAATTTATTATCCTCGGCAGCTCTTTCCAGAATGCTGAGGATGGCCTTAATGGACGCCACCTTCAACTCAGGGATTTTGGCTTGGGGATCGAAAACCCGATGAGTGAGTCGATTAGCTGGGGCTTCTCTCCAATGGAAAGCCATGAAGGCCTGACCTGGTTTGACTCGTTCACTCTTTTTCACTCTTGTCTGAACTTCTCCTCTTCGAGAGGCCAGGGATATTTCATCTCCTTCCATAATCCCAAGGCGCTCGGCATCCGCATGGTTAATCTCCACATAGCTTTGGGGCACCAAGGTCTCCAAGACATGAGAGCGGTGGCTCATGCTTCCGGTATGCCAATGTTCTAATATTCTCCCGGTGGTGAGAATAAGCGGGAAAGAAGAAGTAGGTAACTCCACAGGAGGACGATCATGAACCACGTGAAATTTCCCGCGGCCGCGAGTGAATTGACCCGAGTGGAGAATTGGTGTCCCGGGATGTTTTGAATCATAACAAGGCCATTGCAGGCCTCCTCTGTTAAGTCGATGATATTTAATGCCTCCATAAATAGGAGTTAGCCTTGCAATTTCATCCATAATCTCTGCAGGGGAGGTATAGTTCATAGAATATCCCAGCCGGGTAGCAATTTCGGAGATAATTTCCCAATCAGCTTTTGCTTCTTCGGGGGGGTCGAGTGCCTTGCGCACACGTTGAAGGCGACGTTCCGTGTTAGTAAAAGTGCCGTCTTTCTCTGCAAAACAAGCCGCCGGTAAGATCACGTCAGCCATCAGGGCTGTTTCGGTTAGAAATATATCTTGTACGATAAGGAATTCAAGACGGCTTAGGGCTTCCTTAGCGTGGTTTAAGTCTGGTTCGCTGAGCATGGGGTTTTCCCCCATTACATATAACACCTTTAGTTTTCCCTCATAAGCCGCTTGAATCATCTCTGTAATCGTAAGACCTGGCTTGGGGCTTAATTTTCTTCCCCAAGCTTTTTCAAATTTTTCACGCACCTTTTGATTATCTATCGGTTGATAGCCTGGATAAAAGGTAGGCAAAGCGCCCATATCACAGGCTCCTTGGACGTTATTTTGGCCGCGCAGCGGGGAAAAACCGACTCCTCTCCGTCCAAGATTTCCGGTAAGCATTAAAAGATTGGCAATAGCTTTTACATTATCGGTACCAGTGGTATGTTGGGTAATACCCATGCCGTATAGAATGATAGCCTTTTTCGCTTTACCAAAAAGGAGAGCACTCCGACGAATCTTTTCCGCTGCTACTCCACATAGTTGTTCCACCCGCTTAAGGTCATAGGCCTTCAGAGATTCCATGAAAGGTTCGAAGTCTTCACATCGTTCCGAAATAAATAAAGAGGCGAGCAAATTTTCCTTGATAATTTGATGCATGAGCCCATTAAGAAGAGCCACGTCTGTTCCCGGATAGTGGTCCAAATGGATATCGGCAATATCACAAAGTTCTATCCTTCTAGGATCGGCGACAATTAATTTGGCTCCCCGGTATTTAACTGCTCGCCTGATTCGACGCCCAATAATAGGGTGACATTCCGTTGTATTAGACCCAATCACTAAAAAAACATCCGCCCCATCAATATCGGCAATAGAATTACTCATGGCCCCGTCACCAAAAGCAGCTAAGGCAGCGGCAACTGTAGAGGCATGGCAGAGCCTAGCACAATGATCGACGTTATTTGTCCCCAAAACAGCTCGGGCGAATTTTTGGAAAAGATAATTTTCTTCATTGGTACATTTGGCTGAGCTAAGAAGTCCTATGGTTTCCGGATGGTAGCGATGCCGTATTTGACGCAGACTTTCTTCAACCTTGGCTAAAGCCTTCTCCCAGTCAACTTCTTCAAAAATTTGACTTGGGTCCCCGATGTCCACGATTTTAGGAACTCCTTCCCTCCTCACCAGGGGTCTCTTTAAACGATGAGGGTGGCTAACAAAGTCTAACCCATACCTGCCCTTCACGCAGAGTTCCCCTCCATTTACGGGGCTGTGGGGATTCCCCCTTACCCTGACAATTCTGCCTAACCGCACGCCTAAATAAAGGGAGCAGCCAACTCCACAATAGGGACAAATCGTCTCAATCTCTTTTTCAGGAGGGAGGAAATTTTTAGGACTTAGAGCTCCGGTGGGACAATGTTCTACGCATTCGCCGCAGCTTTGACAGATGGATTGAATTATTGGTTTTCCCGCAAATGGACTGACTATCGTGTCATAACCGCGCGAGCAAAAATCGATTGCTCCTACACCTACGATTTCAATGCACCAGCGCACACATTTTCCGCAGAGGATGCACTTATCTGGTTCAAAATCAAAGGCTGGATTAGATCGGTCAGGTGGTCTATTTGAGGGTATTCTTCGTAACCGAGTCATTGTTTCTGGATTAACGCCTACGTAGCGCGCCACTTTCAAAAGCTGACACTCCTGACTCTTTGAACAAAGGGGACATTCGTAAGGATGATGAGAAAGCGCTAACTCCACAATCATTCTTCTCCATTTTTGGATCTCTTCTGTCTCTGTATAAACTTTCATGCCCTCCTTTATTGGCGTAGTGCAGGCAGTCGGGAAACCGCGCTGACCTTCGATTTCCACTATACAAAGTCGACAAGCTCCAAATGGTTGCAGGCGAGGTTCATAACATAGATTAGGGATGTAGATGCCAGCCGCTAATCCGGCTTCTAACACCGTGCTGCCTGGACGAGCAGTAATTCTTTGCCCATTAATGGTAAGGTGGACGAATTGTGATTTTCTTTTTGGTGGTGGAGAGATTTTATTCATTTTTATTTTCCTTTTTTAGGAAAAACATAGATAATATTTTCTTTTTTAAGCGGATTTAAGTTTAATCCTCCTCCAGGTCGCATCTTAAACAGCGCTGAGCTTCTTCTTTGGCGGTCGTTTCTGAAAAACCAAGCTGCACCAAATTAAATCCATGCAACCGTTGGTTGAAGGGGATAGTGGGCATGGATGGCCGACGTCTTTCATCTTCTTCTTCAGTTATGGCCTTCAAACCAGAAATGTCTTCTGGAGAAGAAAACTTTTCCTCAATTAAACCATGGCCACCCAGGTAACGATCAATAGCCACGGCAGCCCTGCGGCCCATGGCGATGGCCTCTATGACAGAGGAGGGCCCACTGACTATATCACCGCCGGCGAAAACCCCTTTTATTTCGGTAGAACACGTGTCCGGGTCAGCATTAATATTTCCTCTTTTCCGACCTTTTATCTCCATCTCTCTGGGGATATAAGGAACCTGCCCAATAGCAGTAATAATGGAGTCATAAGCTTTTGTAAATTTGCTCCCAGGCAAAGGTTCTGGTTTTCTTCTTCCGCTAGCGTCTATTTCCCCCAATTTCATACGGAGACAATCCATCTTGAGATGTCCATTTTGGTTCGATATTTCAACCGGGACAGTTAAATACTCTATTTTTACTCCTTCTTCTAAAGCTTCTTGGATTTCTTCCTCGGAGGCGGGCATCTCGTCCTTACTCCGGCGATAAAGGATAGTTACCTCTCGTGCCTCCATCCGCATCGCCGTCCGCGCCGCATCGATGGCCGCATTGCCTCCGCCGATAACGGCTACTTTATTCCCCAGGTCAATTTTTTCTCCTAAATTGACTTTTCGAAGGAAAGTAATACAGTCCATGACTCTGGCGGAATCCTCTCCAGGGATACCCATTTTCATACCCGCATGGGCTCCCAAACCTAAGAAAATGGCATTGTATCCCTGTCGGCTAAGAGAGCGCAAAGAGTTTATGGGACTATTTGTTCTTATCTCCACTCCTACCTGTTTGATCATCTCTATTTCTGTATCCAACACTCTTTGGGGCAACCTGAATCTGGGAATCCCGTATCTCATCATCCCTCCAGCTTCAGGTAATGTTTCAAAGACAGTTACCCGGTGTCCTCCTTTCTTGGCTAAATAATAGGCGGCGGTAAGCCCTGCCGGACCTGATCCAATAATGGCGACCTGTTTTCCTGAAGGAGGCGCGGTTACTTTGGTGAAATAATCTTCCTTTGGGGCGTGGTCAACTACAAACCTTTTTAAAGCTCGTATAGCTATGGGGTCATCGATCTGTCCCCTGCGGCATTTGCGTTCACAGGGGCGGAAGCAGATGTAGCCGCAAACTGCGGGAAAAGGGATTTTTTCCCTAATGACTCTAAGAGCTTCACCATAATTTCCTTTGGCAATTAAGCGGATATAACGAGGAACATCTACACCGGCTGGGCAAATGTGACGGCAAGGGGCTTTAACCAATCCTTTGCAAACAGCGGCTGAGCAATGTAATCTTTTTATATGAGCTTCATATTCTTCCCTAAAATAGCGGATGGTGGAGAGGACGGGATTGGGAGCAGTTTGGCCAAGGCCACACAGGGAACAGGCCTTGATTGTTTCTCCCAGTTCTACCAATAGGTCAATATCCTCCATTTGCCCATTGCCGTTTGTTATTTGCTCAAGGATTTCCAGCATCTGTTTAGTTCCGTCTCGGCAGGGCAGACATTTACCACAGGACTCGAGTTGAGTGAAGGAGAGAAAAAACTTAGCCATATCGACCATGCAGGTATTCTCATCCAATACCACCATCCCTCCTGACCCCATAATCGAACCTGCCTGAACTAAGGTCTCATAATCCACGGGGGAATTTAAAAAAGCAGCAGGGAGGCATCCCCCGGATGGGCCACCAGTTTGCACCGCCTTGAATCTGTGGCCACGAGGAACCCCCCCTCCAATTTCAAATACAATCTGAGAGATAGTTGTCCCCATGGGCACTTCAACTAGACCACTATTCGTAACCTTTCCGGTGAGCGCAAAAACGGCGGTGCCCTTGCTTTTCTCAGTTCCTATATTGGCGTACCAAGCAGCTCCTTTTTGAATAATGACTGGCACAGTGGCCAAGGTTTTTACATTATTGATATTAGTGGGTTGTCCCCATAGTCCAAATTGGGCGGGAAATGGCGGCCGAGGGCGAGGCATTCCTCGATAGCCCTCAATAGATGCCATCAAAGCGGTTTCTTCGCCGCAAACAAATGCTCCTGCGCCTTCTTTAAGATGTAACCTAAAATGAAAATCAAAACCCCCAATATAGTCACCGATAAAGCCATGCTCTTGAGCTTGCTTTAGAGCAATTTTTAAACGTTTAATCGCTAAAGGGTATTCAGCTCTGCAATAAATATATCCTTCACTGGCTCCGATGGCATAGGCGGCAATAATTATACCTTCGATGACTGTGTGGGGATCTCCTTCCAACGTGCTCCGGTCCATGAAAGCACCAGGATCACCTTCATCCGCATTACAGATAATATATTTGGGAGTGCCCGATGCCTGACGACAAAATTCCCATTTCAACCCGGTTGGAAAACCAGCTCCCCCCCGACCTCGCAGCCCAGATTTTTTAATTTCTGCAATTACTTCTTCCGGAGACATGCGCGAAAGCACTTTTCGTAGTGCCTCATAACCACCACACGCGAGGTAGTCATCGATCACCTCAGGATTAATATGCCCGCAATTCCGTAAAATGATACGCTGTTGGTTCCTATAGAAATCAATCTCTCGATAAGTAGGTATGACTTCATTTGTTAGGGGATTACGATAAAGAAGACGTTGAACTGGATTTCCGTTGATTAAATGCTCCTGAACTATCTCGGGGACATCCTCTATTTTGACATGAGTGTAAAAAATATTTTCAGGTTCTACTACTAAAATAGGGCCTTGCTGGCAAAAGCCATGACACCCGGTGAAATCAATCCGGACATCATTTAATCTTAAGCGCTGCACTTCACGCTCCAGCTCGATTCTAATTTGCTCAGAGTTGGAAGAAGTACAACCGGTCCCTTGGCAAATCAAAAGAGTGCGCTGAATCTTTTCTTGGGAATTATTTACCCCTCCATTAGTCATAGTTTTACCCTTCTTTTTTATAACTTAAAGAGAATTTCTTCTACTTTTTTAGAGGTTAATTGACCATAAGTATGATGGTTAATCATCATAGTGGGCGCCAGGGCACAAGCGCCGATACAGGCCACCGTTTCCAAATTGAATTTAAGGTCTGGTGTGCTTTGTCCGCATCTTATGCCTAATAGTCTTTCCACTTCTTTAAGGATACGCGCACCTCCTTTGACATGGCAGGCAGTACCCCGGCATATGCGGATAACATTTTTCCCTACAGGTTGCAGATGAAATTGAGTGTAAAAGGTAGCTGTTCCAAATACTTTTGCTGCCGGTAATCTCGTAAAACGGGCAATTTCAAGCAAGGCCTTTTCTGGAAGATAACCCAAAGAAGCTTGGGCCCGTTGAAGTAAAGGAATTAGTTCATCGGGACGACCGCGGAATTCTTTTTTAATCTCTCGAAAAAGATTTTCTAAATAACTTTCCCTCTCTCTATCCTGGATAAATTCGTCTTCCGGCAATATGGTTTGAAGCATGGGATTTCCTTTCTTAGGAATGATTTTCGGTTATTTATTAGGGAGCTAATGATTCCTGTTTGTGATCACCAAGCTTCACGTTCCAAACGCTTATAGATAAATAAAAGTTTTTCTTCAGCGAGCTCTCCTACATTTTGGCGGATCCATTCGAGATCCCCGGAAATAATTGCAGCCTTGGCTTTTTGAGTAAGATGGTATTCCTTGAGGGCTACTGAGCCATTTTCCATTAAATCTTTAAAGAAGGTCTCATCCTGCGAGGCTCGCTCAAGAACGCGGATAACCTGCTCCTTTTGAATTAGTCTTTCCTTTTGAGTTTCCTCCAGAAGCTTTTCCATAGATTCTTTTTGTTTTTTTTCTAAGGCGCTCTTGATGGCTGCCTTAAATTCATCCTCGGTGAAAGGTTTGCGAAGATAATCTGAGACCCCCATCTTAACTGCTTGCACAGCGGAAGAAACGGAAGGATATCCAGTAATGATGACCACATTTGTTCGGGGTTTTTTTTCTCGGATTTGGTAAATTACCTCCATCCCGTCCATATCTGGTAGACGTAAATCAGCAACTAAGAGGTCAAAATCTTCCCTCTGGAATTTTTCTAAAGCGGCATGTCCTGTTTCAGCCAAATCTACTTCGTATCCTTCTTCTTCCATTACCGTGGATAATCCTTTGGCCAAATTAACTTCATCTTCTAAAATTAAAATATGAGGCCTAAAGGGTGGAGCATTTAACATGTTAGGGATGACATTCATAGTTTGTACCTCCTTTCTTTATCTTTTATTTCTAATTTTAAAAAGAGCAAATGAGGTGCCGACCGTAAGCTGAGTAATTTAAAAAATTTGATTAATAAAGTCCAAAAGTTTACTGAATTTAGCTTGATTGAAAGAAGTAAAGCCCTTGGGAAATTGTATAAAAGTCTATACATGGGGATAAAGGGAATATGCATTTTTCCTCATTGCATTAGGTAGTTAGAGGTGTATAATTAAATATACAAAGTAAAAATGGGTGAGAAATGCAATTTGATGAGCTTTATAACACCTTAAGAGAAATTGGTAAATCGGTTTATAGCGATACCCCTTTTCATCTGATTTTGGAAACAATTGTTAAGCAAACCAGTAACTTGTTTAAGGCCAAAGGAGCTACAGTTGGAGTTCTAAATTTTAAGACTAAATTCTTTGAATGGGGCGCTTCCTATGGTTTGAACGATCGATGTATATTTAAAGACCCGATTCCCACTGAAAAGGTAATCAAGGAGCTTAATTGTTCCCAGAGAGTAATTTTTATCCGCGACATTCAAAATGATCCCCGTATTTTTAACCCCAAGGAAATCTGGGAAGAGGGAATTCGCCTTATAATTGATGCTCCTCTAATGCACCCTAACGAGATGATCGGGGTTCTCCGGATTTATTTTGATCAAGCGAGGGGATTTTCTGAAGAAGAAGTGCGATACATCGCCCTAATTGCGGAACGGGCGGCTTCAGTTATTCAGAAAGCAAAACTTTTGGAAATGCAAAAATCCCGTTACGATCAATTAGCCTTGCAAGCGGAAAAATTATCAGCCCTGGGACGGATGGCCGCAGGAATTGCTCACGAGATCAATAATCCCTTGGGAGGGATTCTGCTCTATGGGACAAGGCTGCTTAAAAAAGCTTCTCCAGAAGGTCTTTTCCGAGAAGGCCTCGAGGTCATCGTGCAAGAAGCCCAGCGTTGTAAGAAAATTATTCAAGGCCTTTTAGAATTTTCTCGGACAAGCGAACCGAAAACTACTTTGATGAATATCAATAATATAATTCATAAAGTGGTTAATTTATTAGAAAATGAGTTCCGGCTTCATCATATTCAATTGGAGTTAGAAACAGCGCACCCATTACCTGAGATTCAGATTGATGAGGCGCAGATCGAGCAAATCTTGGTCAATTTAACTCTCAATGCGATCCAAGCCATAGAAGACAAAGGAACAATTAAGATCTGCACCTCGCAAAGTGTGGACGAGAAGTATGTGGTCATTGAAGTTATAGACACAGGATGTGGAATACCACCAGAAAATCTGTCCAAAATTTTTGAACCCTTCTTTTCAACTAAACCTAAAGGAACCGGGTTGGGCCTCGCTGTTTCTTATGGCATCGTTCAGAAACATGGGGGCAATATTTACGCGCAGAGCACGCTGGGAGAGGGAAGTCGCTTTGTAGTAGAACTTCCTATTCCCTTTAAAGGTTCTTCCAAGGGAGAAAAAAAAGAGCATGAAACCTCCAAAGATTTTAATAATCGATGACGAACAGGTGGTTTGTAAGGGATGTCAGTTAGCTCTTGAAGATGAAAAATATCATGTGCAAATCTGTTTGACAGGTAAAGAGGGGTTGAACCTGATTGAGGAAAAAGATTTTGATTTGATTTTGCTCGATATGAAATTGCCCGATATCGATGGGATGGAAATTCTCAAAACAGTTCGCCAAAAGAGGCCGGAGCTTCAAGTAATAGTAATGACGGGTTACTCCACCGTCCAAAATGCCGTGGAAGCCATGAAGTTAGGGGCCTTTGACTATCTGACGAAGCCTTTTACTGATGAAGAAATGATCTTTTCCGCCAAAAGAGCTATTGAAAAAAAACGTTTGGTGGAAGAAAACCTCTATCTGCGAAGTGAACTTTTCCAACGCTTCAGGTTTGAGAACATCGTGGGGGATAGCCCCAAAATGCTCGCGGTCTTTGAAAAGGTTGAGAGAGTGGCTCCCATGGACAGTACGGTGCTTCTCTGTGGAGAGAGCGGCACAGGAAAAGAACTCTTTGCTGGAGCCATCCATGCCCGAAGCCAGAGGGCGCATCGCCAATTCATTGCCGTAGATTGTAGTACTTTATCACCCAGCCTTCTGGAAAGCGAACTCTTTGGCCACGTGAAAGGCTCCTTTACTGGAGCAATTAGAGATAAAGAAGGTATTTTTTCAGTGGCCAATGGAGGGACCCTCTTCATGGATGATGTAACCAACCTCAATTTGGAAATTCAAGGAAAACTTCTGCGGGTATTGGAGACAGGCGAGTATAAGCCGGTGGGAGCCAGTCGTCTCCAGAAGACGGACGTGCGCATCATTGCGGCCACCAACAAGGACCTAAAGACTATGGTGGAGGAAGGACAATTTAGAGAAGATCTCTTCTATCGTTTGAATGTTTTTCCTATTTATATTCCTCCTCTTCGGGAAAGGAAAGAAGATATTCCGAAATTAGCTTATTATTTCCTACGCCATTTCTGTAGGAAAACGGGAAAGCGTATCGAAGGTTTTTCCGATGAGGCTTTGGAGAGTCTCAGGGATTACGAATGGCCCGGGAATGTTCGGCAGTTAAAGAACGTTGTGGAACGACTGGTGATTATGGCGGATCAGCCCAAAGTGGATCTCGTACATCTACTTGACCAGCTCCAGATGAGACAGCGATGGCTAAATCATTCTGTTCCGGAAACATTAAAGGAACTAAAAATGGCAAAGAAGAAACTTTTAGAGAAGACTATTGGAAATTTAGAAAAAGCTTTTCTTATTAAAGCTCTACAAGCATCACAGGGAAACATCACCCGGGCTTCCCAAAGAGTGGGAATGCATCGTCCCAATTTCTGCGCTTTACTGAGAAAATATAGTCTCTCAGCCGAAAAATTTAAGAGAGAAAAAGAGATAAATGAGGCTTAGGGCAAGAGAAATTGGAAGACAATGGAATTGACTCGGCTATAAGTAGGGCTTTCATGAAAAGCACCTCAAGATTAGCCTGAGCGCTAATAGAGTAACTCCTGGAAGAAACTACCCTCATCTTTAACTTTTAATTCAACCTTCCAAATTCTTGGCAAGCGGCCTGCGCTGCTTTGAGCATAATCATCTTCCAATTTGTTAGCTTCAAAGCTCTTTAATACTTAGCCCGTTCGATTGTTTAATACTCTGCGCCGATGCTCCCTCATTTATCCCCTGGCCTCTTAGGCGAACCAAGATTGGGATACCAAAGAGAAGGTGGGTAAGGGCCAGTTAGTCGTTGCTTTTGTGGGTTTAATTTGTTAAACTTTTTAAAATTTTGGCGGAAGGTGGAAAGCTGAAGATCTGGCGACTTTCAGGGATTAAAATAGCTTTTTTTGCTACATTAGTAGTGCTTGTTATTTTCTATCTTGATCCTGATTTTTTTTATCTTCTAGAGTTGAAGAGCTTAGATTTGCGCTTCCAGACGCGCGGGAAAGTAGCTACTACCAATAAAATTGTGTTAGTAACCATCGACGAGAAATCATTGAGCGAGCTTGGTCGCTGGCCTTGGCCAAGGAGGATGATGGCTGAACTTCTTGATAAGCTAAGCCAATATAAACCAAAGGTCATAGGTTTGGACTTGGTCTGGGCAGAGCCCGATCAAAATGCTGAGTTACGGATTTTGCGGGAATTAGCCCAGAAAATAAAAGATTCCCGGGTTAAGAATCCGGAAATAGAAAATTATTTGGCTCAAGGATTGGCCCTGGCTGACCATGATCAGATTCTTGCGCAATCAGTAGGTAATACAGGGCGGGCTATTCTGGGGTATTTCTTTCTTTTTTCCCCGGTCGAATCTGCTCCACCAAAAGAGACCGAAGATCTGAGTTCTCTTTCTGCATATAATTTAGTAAGGTATTCATCGGCCGAGGCGCAAAGTGCTTATATTTTTGAAGCGGAAGATATCCAAATGAATATACCGGCCATCTCCGCTGCAGCGTCAGGGGCAGGGTTTTTTAATTTTTTCCCGGATCCCGATGGGGCTATTCGTTGGGCTCCTTTGGTGATCAAATATAAAGGAAAATATTTTTGCCCTTTAAGTTTAGCCATTCTCCAAAAGTTTTTAAACGGAGCACCTTTGATCTTGCAATTGGCCGAATTTGGAGTGGAAAAAGTGCATTTAGGAGAGATCTCTATTCCGGTGAATGAGGAAGGGCGCTTGTTGATCAATTATTGTGGCCCTCCGAAAACTTTCCCTCATTACTCGGCTGTGGATGTGCTTCAAGGGCGAATTCCCCGCGAAAACTTTCAAGATAAAATTGTGCTCATCGGAGCTACGGCCATAGGCATCTATGATATGCGGGTAACTCCTTTCAGCCAAGTATTCCCAGGCGTAGAAATTCACGCCCATATCGTTGACCCTATTCTCAAAAAGCAATTTCTTTATCGGCCCAATTGGGTGACCATTATTGATCTTATCAATATTGTTGTTATAGGTATTATACTGGGCCTAATAATCCCTAAAACTAAAGTCATCGGCGGTGTAATCACGGTTAGCGTCCTTTTTATTCTCTTTCTTTTAAGTGGTTACTATTTATTTAAATATAAGGGCCTATGGGTAAATATGGTTTACCCTGCAGGAAATTTTATATTAACCTATATGGCTTTAACAATTCATCGCTACTTAACTGAAGAGAAAGAAAAAAAGAAAATTCGGGGGGCTTTTCAATATTACCTGAGTCCGGCTGTTGTAGAGCAGATGCTAAAAAATCCAGAAAAGTTAAAGTTGGGCGGAGAGAAAAGAGAACTGACTGTCCTTTTTAGCGATATTCGCGGATTCACCAGCTTCTCAGAGCAAATGGCCCCAGAGGATTTAGTAAAGTTTTTAAATGAATATTTGAGCAAAATGACCGATATTGTTTTTAAATACGATGGCTTATTAGACAAGTATATGGGTGATGCCCTTATGGCCATTTGGGGAGCTCCCCTAGAGCAGCCAGATCATCCTTTGCGCGCCTGCTTGGCTGCTTTAGATATGGTGGCCGAATTAAGGACAGAGCAAGAAAAGTGGCGCAATCAAGGAATGCCTGCATTTAATATAGGTGTGGGCATAAATACTGGACTTATGGTGGTAGGCAATATGGGTTCGGAGAAGCGCTTTGATTATACAGTGATGGGGGATAGCGTCAACTTGGGATCACGCTTAGAAGGTTTAAATAAACTATATGGCACGAGTATAATTATAAGTGAATTTACTTATTCCTTGGTGAAAGAAGAAATTTTGGGGCGGGAATTGGATTTAGTGCGGGTGAAAGGGAAAGATCAGCCTGTGCGCATATATGAGGTGCTTGCTCGTTCCTCAGCGGCGACTTCGGAGCAAAGAGCGTTAGCTAAAGAATTTCAGTTAGCCTTGGCTGAATATCATAATCGCCAATGGGCAAGAGCAGAAGCCCTGTGGAAAAATATTTTGCAAAAATTTCCGGCGGATGAACCGAGCAAACTTTATCTGGAAAGATGCCAGAGGCTTAGGCAAGATCCACCACCGTTCGATTGGGATGGAGTTTATTCAGTAACTACTAAATAGAAATGATTGCTTTAATAAACTACCTAGGTCTGCAGGTCCTCAGATTTTTAGACGAATCTGGAAGAGTCATGATTCTTTTTTATAAGACGCTGTCATTAACTTTTCGTCCACCTTTTGACTTGCGCAATTTATTTAAACAGATCGAAGAAGTGGGGGTTAAATCTATTCCGGTAGTTTTGATTACGGGTGCATTCACCGGCATGGTTTTGGCTTTGCAGAGTTATACCGGCTTTAAGAGGTTCAATGCGGAAGCTTTTGTGGGTACGGTAGTAGCTTTGTCCATGACGCGGGAATTAGGTCCGGTTCTTTCCGGACTGATGGTTTCCGGAAGAGTAGGTTCCGCTATGGCGGCTGAATTGGGAACTATGCAAGTTACGGAACAAATTGATGCGCTTTATACTTTGGCTACTAACCCTATTAAATATTTAATTGTCCCTCGTTTTTTAGCCGCCCTCATCGTTATGCCTATCCTTACAATTTTTGCCGATGTGATCGGCATTTTAGGCGGTTATCTTATTAGCGTGGAACTTTTGGGGAGCAATCCGACCATCTATATTCGGCGCACTTATGATTACCTGGATTTGGAAGACATTTATATAGGTCTATTAAAAGCGTGTGTCTTTGGCATGATCATCGCTATTATTGGCTGTTATCAGGGGTTCAATACCCAGGGAGGAGCGGAAGGAGTGGGCAAGTCTACCACCCGTGCGGTGGTGCTTTCTTCCTTATTGATCCTCATTGCTAATTATTTTATTACCGCCTTTTTCTTTTAGTTAAGGGAAGGCAAAAATTATTTGTTTTTTCTGCTAAAAAAGGAAAAAATAAAAATAGATTTTTTAACTCGACAAAGCTTAATATTTTTGAAATGTTGGCCAGATTAAATAAAATATTTTCCGGTAAGAAGCAGATTCTAAGTGAACCCACGCCTTTCATGGAAAATAACAAGTGGGCTAATACTATTAAAGTTCCCGCAGACACAATGATTCTCCTCAAAGATGTCCATAAATCTTTTGGGTCCAATCATGTCCTCCGCGGAGTTAATCTGGAAGTTAAAAGAGGAGAATCCATGGTGGTCATCGGTGGGAGCGGAACAGGCAAAAGTGTGCTCATTAAATGTGTCATTGGGCTTTTGCGTCACGATCGAGGGGAGATTTATGTGGACGGGCAAGAAATTTCCCATCTCTCCGAAGAAGAATGGAATGAGCTGCGCAAAAAGTTTGGTATGCTTTTCCAGCGGGATGCCCTCTTTGATTCTTTGTCAGTTTGGGAGAATGTTGGCTTTGCCTTGCGACGCCATACCAATCTCCCGGATGAAGAGATTAAAAGGATAGCGATAGAAAAATTGAAATTAGTGGGCTTGCAAAATGTCGAAAACCTAATGCCAGCGGAATTATCAGGGGGAATGCGCAAAAGAGTTTCCTTAGCGCGGGCTATCGCTATGGAGCCAGCCATTCTTCTTTATGATGAGCCCACAACGGGCTTGGACCCCATCATGGCTAATGTCATCAACGAGTTAATCGTGACTATGCGAGAGAAATTGCAGGTTACTTCTATTGCCATAACTCATGACATGGTGAGTGCCTACCGCATAGCTGACCGGATTGCCATGCTTTACCAGGGAAAGATCATTGAAGTAGGCACACCTGAAGAGATTAGATCTTCAACTAATGAAATTGTCCGACAATTTATTCGGGGGGAAGTAATTGGGCCGATAACCCGAGGAGCTGAGTATCTCCGCCAGACAATATAATCTTTAAGGAGGGAGAAAATGAGAAGTTTAGCTACCGAAACCAAAGTGGGTATATTTGTGGTTTTAGGAATTATCATTCTCACTTACTTTACTGTACGAGTAGGCAGAATTGCCGTGCGGGAAGTTGGGTATCGCGTATATTCGCACGTGGAATCAGCAGCAGGATTGGATAAGAACTCCCAAGTGCGTATTGCTGGCGTGGAAGTAGGCAAAGTGGAAGAGATTATCCTCGAAGGAACAAAGGCTCGGGTGACCATGCATCTTCCCATCAATGTTAAAATTCCCACAGGCTCGAAAGTCTATGTTAAATCGTCCGGACTCCTGGGAGAGAAATATATAGAGATATCGCCTGGTCCCGGACCGGAATTTGTTAAGCCAGGTGAAAAGATTGCGGAAGGTGCTCCAGCAATTGATGTTGATCGCGTCTTAGCCCAGCTCAGCGCCATTAGCACAGATGTTAAATCTGTTACCCAATCCTTAAGCCAGGCTTTAGGGGGAGAAGAAGGGGAACGGTCGGTTAAAGAGCTTGTCTCTTCAGCTAAAAAGACGCTGATCTCTTTGCAAAATGTTGCCCAGCGTATTGAAAAAGGAGACGGAACCTTAGGAAAGCTTGTTAAAGATGAATCTCTATACTTGGAAACCAAAGAGACGATTGCCGAAGCCAAGGAGACTTTAGCTAATTTAAATAAGGTTTCCAAGCAGATTGAGAGTGGGGTAGGGACGTTAGGGAAGTTGGTGAAGGATGATTCTCTTTATGTGCAGACGAAGGAGACGATTGCCGAAGCCAAGGAGACTTTAGCT
>FWPU01003112.1_pt1 | contig 42961 bp, 41 predicted proteins | sample 2228361 | NCBI WGS metagenome assembly FWPU01 (sample SAMEA103939777, study PRJEB20133) | metagenome | reverse complement strand
TTGACAAATTTATTTAGGAGGGAAAAATATGAAAAAGATAAAAAGATTTTTAGGAGAAAGAAACATGAAAAAGATAAAAAAGATTTTTAATGTGAAAACAATATTATTGCTGTTTTTCATTGTTAGTTCAACAATTTTTACCCAGAGCACAGAAGAAAGATTAAAAAGGTTAGAAGAGCAAATACAAAAATTATTAGAAGAAAATAGAATATTAAAACAAAAAGTAGAAGAATTAGAGAAAAAGAAAATTGAGGTTCCCCAACTTCAAAAAGAAGTGGTAAAAGAGGTTTTAAAAGAAGAGAAAGTTCAAATATATCCAAAAATGCAATTCAAAGTTGTATCATATTTAGGATATTCTTATGATTTAACAGATGGTGCAAAGGATAAAAATTCCTTTGAAATTTCCCGAGTTTATTTAAGATGGTTAGCAAATCTCAAAGATGATTGGATGTTTATGGCAACTTTAGATGCAGGTGTAAGAAACGCTGACACCGCTGATACAGATAAAAAGGATTTCAAAGCTGTCCTAAAACACGGTTACATTGCATATAAAGGATTCAAAGACATAGAAATAATTTTTGGATTGACTGATTTACCATGGGTTCCTTACTGGGATAAAAAATATGGGAGGAGATATCAAGGAACATCATTTTTAGATAGAGAAGGTTATATGACTACAGCTGATTTAGGCATTGGTGTTCAAGGTTCACTTTTCGACAAACATTTAGAATATCATCTCTTATTAGTTAACAGTGAAGGTTGGAAAGACCCTGAAAAAAATAAATACAAAAGTTTTGATGGTAGAATAACACTTAATCCTTTTATTGGAAACGAGGGTATATTAAAAAAGTTAGGTATACATCTTGCCTGGGAATTGGGTAATTACGACACGGCAGAAAATAGATTACGTTTTGTCCCTGGTTTAACTTATGAATATGGACCTGTAAATTTTGGGTTTTACTATTTTTGGGGGAAAGACCCTGCTGACAGGATGGAAAAAAAGCAAAAAGCCCTTTCTTTAATTTTGGATGGACAGCAGGAACAAGTTGCAACTGGTTTTACAACACATCTTATTTTTAATTTTAAAGGGATAGGATTATCACAATTATCTTATGTTGTGCGATATGATTATTTAGACCCTTCTGGAAGATTGACCCAAGACCAGCATTGGAGATTGATAACAGGACCTGAATGGAAGTTTTCAGACCATGTCAGAGCATTATTAAATTTTGAGAGAGTGCAATACAGAAGCACAGCCAAAACCGGCGGCGATAAGGATTCATCATTGCTTCGCCTTGATGTGGAATTAAAGTTTTAGAATATAAAAAAGGAGAAAAAAACTACTTATTTTTGGTTACAGATAAATTTGGAAGAAGCGTAGGAAAACTAAGAATCTCTTTAACCGATAGATGTAACATGAAGTGTTTATATTGTATGCCTGAATATCCGATATGGAAGGAAAAAAATGAAATATTAACACTTGAAGATATATTTGCCATAGCAGAGATTTTTGTTAGTAAATTTAAGGTAAAAGAAATTCGTCTTACAGGTGGTGAACCATTACTTAGGAAAAATGCTATAAAATTAGTAGAATGGCTTAATAACTTAAGATATACAGGGTTGGAACGAATATCAATGACTACTAATGGATTACTACTGAAAAATTATGTAGATAGTTTAAAAATTGCAGGATTAGACGATTTAAACATCAGTTTAGATAGTTTAAAACCCGAAACCTTTTATAAAGTTACCGGATGCGATGTATTAAATAATGTATTAACAGGCATAGATAAAGCAAAGCAAGCAAATTTTCATGTTAAGATAAATACGGTATTAATAAAAGGAATTAATGACACTGAAATAGAGGAACTTATAAATTGGGGTATAAATAAAGAAGTTGAAATAAGATTTATTGAATTTATGCCCTTAGGCAACATAAACTGGTGGTCAAAAGAAAAGGTTGTAACTATGAATGAAATTTTAGAGGTTATTAGTAAACAACATAAAGTGCAGAATCTTGAAAGTAAAATAGAGGAACCTGCAAGAAGATTCCTGATTGATAATAAACTAAAATTAGGAATTATTGCAACAGTTAGCAACCCATTTTGCCAATTTTGTGATAGAATTAGGTTAACTGCTGATGGAAAAATTATTTTATGCCTTTTTACAGATTTTGGTTATGACATAAAAAAACTATTGAAAGCTAGTAAAATTGATGAAATAGAAGAAGTCATAAAAATTGCATGGCAAAATAAACCACAAGGATTTATTGCTATTAAGGATAAACTATTAAATACAATACCAATGTATGCAATTGGGGGGTAAAAAAACTCATATTTTTTAAAATTCAGTGTAAGATAAAATGATTTATTAATATATACTCTAAGAAGAATTAAGGGTAAAGACCTATTACTTTTAAATATCAGACTCTATTGCTCTTTCTTGCAAAAAGTAAGAGCTTCTTCCGAAATTAAATTTATATGAGATACTATCATATATTTTTTAGATGTTGCTTGTAGCATTTGTCTGTAATGTTCTTTTAAATTTTTGAAAATTCCTTTTTCGTTTTATATAACACTTCTATATATTAAAGTTTAGAGGAGGCCCGGTATAAACGATGTATTTTAGATTTATTGTCCATCTTAAAAACATTTTTATTATCATTCCTAACATACATAAGAATAAAAGCATAAACACACTATAACGGCTAAAGCCGAGTTCTTTATATGCTTTTTTAAACACAGTCTTTGCGAACACAAAAGGCAAAAGTGTAAAATACAGCACGACTAATATAATTCCAAATATTTCTCTATGCAAAACTGATACTGGTAAAGGTTTTTTTAACAAATATAAATAAATGTATTCAGAAAGATCCACATTATTAAGAGGTGGAGATTTAGTAACATCCCACTTTTCATAAGGGCTAAAGAAGTTCCAGTTAGGACCTCTTAAAAATGTTCCCTGAAAAATCAAAAGCACCCACAAAATAAAAAAGCCGTATAAGAATAGGGTTATGGCAAGTTTTCTCTCTTTAAAAGAGTAATAACCTTTACCTTTAGGATTTGTATCTATATAAGGGATTGCGCACAATCCTACTATAATTAAAGATGGTAAAATAACACCAGCAATCCACGGGTCAAAGTAGACGAGCATTTCCTGCAATCCCAAAAAATACCATGGAGCTTTAGATGGATTAGGTGCTTTAGCAGGGTTCGCAGGTTGTTCCAAAGGTGCCTTTAAAAATATACTCCACAATACTAATATTATCGTGCCTATGATGGTTGCTATAAACTCAATAAAAACAAGGTCAGGCCAAGTAAAATATTTATCTTTTTCTTCACCTTCAACAGGTGGTTGACCCATCTCTATCCGCCTGTCATTTATCGCAGCCTGACGAAGTCCAAACCATACAAAAAATGATGTTACAAAAATCAGCGCAATTATAGGTACATTATCAGGTTTTAACACCACTTCCCTAAACTGCTCATTTGACAAACTTACAAAGAAAAACAAAGTTAGTGCAATAAAATACAGTATTCCAGGAATAAGTTTTGTAAAAAACCTATAACCCCTTAAAAATATGAACAAAAGTATAGAAGAAAGGATAAAAAATACATATGGTGTGGTTAATCCCCCTACTAACTCAATCCACCAATCCGGCAATACCATAACAATTATTTTAAACGGAACAGATCAACACATAGATGTTTTTTAGACAAATTACATACTAGTAAATCATACATACTATCGGGATAAGGAATGTATGGCATATCCTAGCGCATTTTCCGCTGATTCTAAAACAAGCTCTGAATATGTAGGATGTGGATGAACAGTTAAAGCAATATCTTGCAATGAAAGCTTTGCTTCCATTGCAAGTGTATATTCACTGATAAGTTCAGAGGCATTTTTACCAACGATAACTACGCCTAATATTTCTTTATTATCAGGCGATGAAAGAACCTTGATAAAACCATCAGGCTTATCATCTGCAACAGCCCTGCCCAAAGCTGAATAGTAAAATTTTGAAGTCTTATACTCTATCTTTTTGTTGTCCAATTCATTTTGTTGATTTCCAACATAAGCAATTTCTGGAAAAGTGTAGATAACGGAAGGAATGAGATTAGTTTGATAAACAGTAGTATTTTTTGCCAGTGATTCTGCGAGAAATTTTGCTTGTGCTGATGCACGATGGGCTAAAAACGGTGGGCCTATAATATCACCAATTGCATAAACAAAATTTACGGATGTTTTAAAATTTTCATCTACTTTTATCCATCCTTTTCCCGTAACTTCACAATTTACTACATCACTAATATTAGATGGTTTTATCCCCACTGCTACAACAACTTTATCAGCACTAATTGTAGTAAACTCATTTGTTTTTAAATTCTTTATAGTAATTTCTACCCTATTTTTATTATACCTTACTTTTTCTGCAACACTTGAAGTCACTATTTTTACCCTAGATTGCTGAAGTTTCTTTTCAACTCTTGTTACTGCTTCTTTATCTATACCCGTTAAAATTGTATCAAGTAATTCGACAACATAGACATCTACACCAAAATTTACAAAGACCTGTGCCAGTTCAATACCAATAATACCACCACCTATAATAACAACTGATGAAGGCAATTTTTCTAAATTAAAACAATTTTTATATGTTAAAGTACTGGGTTCATTATAATCAAATTCTTTGAGGGTAATAGGTATACCACCAGTTGCGACAATTATATTTTCCGCTTCTATAAATTTATATAAATTATCCTCTTTGTAATATACTTTTGAGTCGGTTACCTTTTCTACACGCACATCTTTATAATCTATATTATATGCCTTAAACAGGAATTTTATACCGTTTTGCAATTTATTTATAACCGAAGACCTAAATTCCTGCACTTTATTCCAATCTATTTTTACATCTTTTACTGTAATTCCCATTCTACTAGTTTGTGTTTTAATCTCGTTATAAAAATTCGCAATATTAATCCATATTTTTGAAGGGATACATCCTATATTAAGGCATGTTCCACCGACAAAGTTCTCGTCAAAAACAACGCATTTCTTCTTAAGCTGTGATGCTCTGATAGCAAAAGTATAACCCGCAGGTCCCGCTCCAATTATTCCAAAATCATATTTCATAACATTCATATTTTAAAAAAAAATAGTTTTTTATAGCTATAAATTAAATTCTCTCAACTACTTTTAACTATCCTATTATCATACTGTTACTAATATAATCACTCTAACCCCATACACACCCCTAGCCAGGATAACAAAACCTAAGATGCTACCACACATATAAGGTGAAAATTTAAAGTCTACATACAAAAATATAGTGAATCTCCTTTTATTCAATAAATCATTGAAAAATAAATTCCAATCCTTAATTGTAAAAGAAAAGCAAAATCCAGAATTCTATGTAGACTTTACCAACACCATGTACAAAATAAGTTACCGCTTAATTCTTCCACTATGGTTTTATATCTGAAATTTGATATATAATCTCTTTTTGAGATATAAAAAACTTTCTTATAGTAATGAAAAAGCAACAGCATAAAAAAGCTACTACAGCAACAACTCAAATAAAGGTAAATGAATTATTAGAGTTCAAGAGTTATCGGCTTATAAAAGGTAATAGTATAAAGGATTACAAACCTAAGACTGACATCATAGGTCAAAAAAGAGCGATTGAAGCAATAAAAATTGGGTTTTCTATAAGAAAAAGTGGCTACCACTTATTTGTTGTAGGATTACCCGGTTCTGGGAAAACCTATGCCATAAAAAAATTCTTAGAAGAAATAAAACCAAATATTTGTTCTATGCTGTGGGACTATACTTATATATTTAATTTCAACAATCCTGATTCTCCAATGCTTATCATCTTTCCGAAAGGTCAAGCCACTCAATTTAAGGAATATTTATATAACTTCATACGTTCCCTAAGAAAAGAATTACCTAAGGTATTTGAGTCAGAGGTTTTTACTATTCAATATCAAGAAATTTTGAAAAAAGCCCAGGAGAGTGAAAAGAAGATATTACAACCGCTTCAAGAAGAATTGCAAAAAAATGGTTTTGCCCTTATGATGACAAAAGTTGGTGATATTATAACACCTAAAATATTACCACTCTATGACAATAAACCAATCACCTTTGAAAAACTGGAAAGGTATGCAATTGAAGGAAAATTGCCACGAGAGGAATTAGAAAACATAAAAGGGAAGGCAACTGAGTTTGAACCATACCTTAATAAAGTAATAGTGGAACTTAGAGACCTTGGAAAAAGCGTTGATGAAGAATTGTCACATTTAGAAAAAACGTTTGCAGGTGGTATCATTGATAATTTTTCTAAAGAAATAAAAAATAAATTTTCTATTAGTAAGGTTCATATATATCTATCAATGTTAAAAGAATACCTGGTAAAGAATTTAAAAAGATTTATTATCTACAAAGAAAGCGAAGAAGAAATACCATTGGAATATAGAATAAATATAGTTTTAGATAGTTCAACACGAGAAGAATGCCCTATTTATGTAGAAGAAAATCCCACATGGACTAATCTTTTTGGCACTATTGAATTAGATTTTGGTCCTCCAGGTGGAGCAAGAACTGATTTTACAAAAATAAAATGTGGTTCACTACTCCGTGCTGATAGAGGTTTTTTGGTTATAAATACCTCAGACTTATTTGAATATCCTTATGTCTACCCGCACTTAAAAAAAATCTTAAAATATCAAAGATTAGAAATTGCACCACCCCCATTTTATTATTACTCATCTTTTGTTTCTTTTGCTCTAAAACCCGAACCGATAGATATTGAATTAAAACTCATTCTCATAGGCGATGAATATCATTACAATATCCTGTTCAATTTAGACCCTGAATTTAAAGAAATATTTAGAATAAAAGCTCACTTTAACGACAGGATTGAAATATCATCCAGAAATGTAAATGATTTTATGTCTGCCATTGCTCATATCACTTCAAAAGAAAATCTCAAAAATATCAATAGAAGTGGATTAGAAAAACTGATGTTTTTAAGTCATCGCTTTTCCAATGATAAGAACTATATTTCACTACTATTTAAAAACTTTTACGAAATTCTTGTTGAATCAGACTTTTTGGCGAGCAAAAACAACAGCGATGAAATAACCAGTGAAAATATAATGGAAGCATATACAAATAAATTATACAGACACTCTTTATATGAAGAAGAAATACAGAATGCCATAAGAGATGGTCTTATAAAGATAAATTTTGATGGTAAAAAAATTGGACAGATTAACGGATTGAGCGTTATAAATTTAGGCGATCACTCTTTTGGATATCCTTCAAGAATTACTGCAACTGTTTCTATTGGTAAGCATGGTATTGCTAATATTGAAAGAGAAGCAGGGATGAGTGGAAAAATACATTCAAAAGCAATTCTTATTTTAGAATCATATATCCGCGAACATTTTGCGAAAGATTTTCCATTATCAATCACTGCTAAAATTTGTTTTGAGCAATTATATTCATCTGTAGAAGGTGATAGTGCCACAATTGCAGAAACAGTAGCACTGATTTCCGCCATTTCTGATGAACCTATAAGACAAAATATTGTAATTACAGGCTCGATGGACCAGAAAGGCAATATACAAGGTGTTGGAAGTATAATAGAAAAAGTAGAAGGAACTTTAAAATTATGCCAGCTACTGAAAAAATCAAACATTGATATAATAATACCAAAAAGTAATAAACAGAATTTGATTCTGTTAGATGAATATATAAAATTCATTAAGAAAGCCAATATTAAAATTTATGCGGTGGATAGGATAGAAGAAGTTTTAGACATTGTTTTTGGAACAAAAAATATATCAAAAGTTATTGAAAAAACAAGGGAGAATTTGAAAAAATATGCCAAACAATTGAAGAAAGAGCCACAATACAACATCTAATAGTGAGGCTATTTTACAAGAAAATAGTAATTATGCCATCCAAAAGTTAAAAGTGCAAAATTTACAATTAAGAATTCAATAATTTAAAATATTCATAATATGCTATATGCTGGAGTGGCGGAACTGGCAGACGCGTACGTTTGAGGTGCGTATGGCTTCGCCGTGTGGGTTCGAGTCCCACCTCCAGCATTTTTACTAAATTTTTTTAAGGAGAGTAAAATGGCAACTATAACTGTGGTTGTAGGTGACCCACCATACGGAAAAGAGCGTGTCTATACCACTTTAAGATTCGTCTTAGCAGCTGTTCATGAAGGGCATACAGTAAATCTTTTTCTGTTTGAAGATGCGGTCTTTACACCTAAAAAAGGACAAAAACCACTTGAAATGCCTATTATGAATGAAAAAATGCCAAACTGTGAGGAACTTCTTAAAAGTGCAATAAAAGAAGGCGTAAAAGTCAAACTATGTAGCGTCTGTGCATCAGAACGTTCTATAAATAAAACTGAACTAATCGAAGGTGTAGAACTTGGAACAATGAAAGATCTTGTAAACTGGACTTTGCAATCCGATAAAGTCATTACTTTTTAAACAAATGTGCATTGTTGAACACATATAATTTTTCTATACTTTTATATAGATGTATATTGATAGTCACCCTATATTAACAAGAACCTAAGAAATCAATACCTTACAATAAAATTAGGCGCTTTTTGTAAAAAAGGTAGTAAAGTAAAATAGTTAAATTGGCAGTGATTTTTCAATATCCTTATCCTTACAAAAAGTCTTCTAATCTAATACGCCATAAAATTTATTAAAAATTATATTACAACAAAAATAAATTTATAATGTAAAATTATTAAGATGAAGGTTAATGCGAATAGACCTTATTAATTTACTTACCCATATAGATAACAAATTTAGAAATTTCTGTATATTGCATGTATGAATGCCAACTATTACTTTAGTTAGTACAACTAACTTATTTATTAATGGCAAAAATGAAATAAGGAAAAGAATATGAATAAAAGGATAAGTTTTGTAAGCTTAGGTTGCCCAAAAAGTTTGGTAGATAGTGAACGAATGCTTGGTATATTAGTCCAGGAAGGATTTATAGTCTGTGAAGATTACAAAGATAGTGAAGCAATAATAATAAACACATGTGGTTTTATAGAGAGTTCTAGGCAGGAATCTATAGATATAATAAAACAGGCTGTCAACATGAAGAGAAATGGCGTTGTAAAAAAAGTATTTGTTACGGGTTGTATGGTGGATTTTTGTAAAGCAACTATGATCAATGAATTAAAAGAAGTTGATGGTTTTTTAAGCGTTAAAAGCAGAGACAAGGTAGCAGATTTTTTAAAAGTTATGTGGAAAGACAAAAATAAGGAAAAATATTACAATGCACATAATGGCGAGCCATGCCTTTATGACCAAGAAAGACTAAGATTAACACCACCTCATTATGCTTATGTTAAAATATCCGAAGGATGTAGCAATCCTTGTTCCTTCTGTTCTATTCCTAAAATAAGAGGACCAATAGTAAGTAAGCCAGAACAACAGATAGTCACAGAAATAAAAGAATTAGTTTCCGATGGCGTAAAGGAAGTAATTCTTGTCGCCCAAGATACTACTTTATATGGTTGGGATATATATAAGAAAAATACTCTGGATAAACTTCTATTAAAAATAGCCGATATTAGTGGATTAAAATGGATCAGAATTTTATATGCTCATCCAGCTCACTTAACAAAAGAAATTATAAATATAATGATAGAGTGTAAGAGTATTGTAAAATATATTGATATGCCAATTCAACATATTTCGGATAAAATTCTATTTGCTATGAACAGAAAAGTTGGCAAAAAACAGATAAAAGATTTAATATACTACATGAGAAATAGGTGTCCAGATATTGCAATAAGAACATCCGTAATTGTTGGATTTCCAGGAGAAACAGAAAAAGAATTTAATGAACTTTATGATTTTTTAAGTGATGTAAAATTTGATAGATTAGGGACTTTTATTTATTCACCTGAAGCACATACACCATCTTCTCGTTTTTTAGAACAGGTTGAACATAAAGTTAAATTAGAACGTTTTGATAAAATTATGAAAATGCAAGAAAAAATAGCTTATGAAAAAAATCAAAGTATTATCGGTAAAAAAATAGAGTGCGTTATTGATAGGAAGTCTAAGACAGAGGGATTTTTATATGAAGGTAGAACATATATGGACGCTCCAGATGTTGATGGTATCGTTTACTTTAATGACCCTAATTTAAAAATTGGAGAATTTTGTGTTGCTGAAATTTCAGATTATACAGGATATGATTTAATAGGCAAGCTTCATAAATCCGTAATTTTATAATTGGCGAAGATAAATAAATAAAACAATATGAGTTTAGCCAATAAAGTTACTTTAAGCAGATTGTTGCTGACTGGGGTATTTTTGTTTTTACTATATAACATTACTTTAAGTTCAATACTACTGGAAACTAAGGTAATGTGGTTCATAATATTTACTTTATTTTTGATTATTGCAATTCTGGATATTGTAGATGGATTTCTCGCACGGCTTTACAATGAAGTATCATCCTTAGGAAGAATGTTGGACCCTTTTGTAGACAAGATTTTTATTATCTGTTCTTATATTATTTTTGGTAGTTATCATTTAACCAAAGATATTATACCGTTATGGGTAGTATTATTAGTCTTATTCAGGGAGTTGCTTATTCAAGGTATCAGGCATTATTGCGAAGGAAAAGATATAGAATTTGGTTCTAATGTTTTTGGTAAACAGAAAATGCTTATTCAATCAATTGTTTTAGGTGGTCTTATACTTTATGTATATGGTCTTAAAGTAGTATATTTTTATAAAGTTTTTTTGAAGGTAATAGTTTATTATATGTTACTGGTAACTATTTTGTCAGGACTAATATATATGATATTAGTATTAAAATCATTATCTAAAGTAAGTGTTTTAAAAAATTAAAGGACAGCCAGAAATAATTTTATGCTATGCACATGGTTTTCTTGACTGGAATATAGAAGATAAGACACATTTACAAGTTACGGTTAGAGGTTAAATATTCATGAAAATTAAGTGTCAAATGAACTAATATCGGTATAAAAGAATAAAGAAGTACGAGCAATAAAAAGCATAATATTAGTAATTAAAACAAAAATAGAAGAAAAGTAGTTATGTAAATTATATTAGGAGTAGATAAAATTGTATATAAATTTAGGTATAATTACATAATGTAGATAATTGTCTTATGCCTAAAATAGATGAATCTTTAAAGCCTTCAGGAACATCAGTAACAGCAAAAATAATTTTTTCTGTGGCTTTAGTAGTTGCAATATCCTGCTCTATCTTCATAATTGTTTCCGTATTTTTGGTAGGTAATACTATAGAAGATGAAATTAATAAAAAGGGTTTAAGTTTAGCCAAACTTTTATCTTCTATAGATCTGAATATATGGAAATATGTAAAAGAGCCAAATATTACTAATAGTATATTACAGAAACTTATACAGGAAATTGATGAAGGTAGAGCAAACGATACTACTGCAAGAAATCATTTGAGGGACGAAATAATAGAAAAATTGAGAAGATCACAAATAGGAAGAATTGATATGGAAAATAAATATATAAATCCTTTGGAACAGTTTACTAAATTAGAAGGAAGTATCCTTTTTATTTCTATTGCAAAGGGTAATGGGTGCTTGAATATTGGTGGAACCACGGAAGCGATAATAAGTTATGATATAGGTCTGCCTAAAGATAAAGAAGGTAAAATTGTAGTAAGAGGATACAATGTATATACTGATATAGAAGGTAACTATCAAATAGGTGATACCTACTTACCTTTCCAAGGGAAGGAGATTCCATCAAGGTATTTTATATATTGTATAAAAGATGAAAACAAGAATCCTATAGGGGAAGTTACACTTCATATAGATACAACTTATTTTGAAAAAGCAAAAATACGCGTTGTGCGCATTTTGCTTATCCCTTTACTTCTTGCATTAGCAACAAGCATTATTATAGGAGGAATTATGGCTACAAAAATAGTTTCACCTATAAAGGAACTTATATCTGATATAGAAGAGATAAGTAAAGGAAATCTGGAACATAGAGCGACTGTAAAAAGTTCTGATGAAATAGGATTGATAGGTGTAAGTTTTAATAGAATGACCAAAAGTTTAAAACTGTATATGGAAGAGGTTATTAATCGTGCGGTAATTACGCAAGAGTATGAATCCGCCACTAACTTAATAAATGAGTATCTACTTAAAATAAAAGAACGTCCGAAAATATCTAATTTAGATGTTTCTATAATATATTACCCAAGCAAAGATGTCTCAGGAGATTACTATGATTACGATATTATAGATAAGAACAAACTATATATACTTGTAGCAGATGTTGCAGGCAAAGGGTTACCTGCAAGTTTAATAAGCACAGTTTTTAAAAATTTGATATTACATGAGCTTGACAAAACAAAAGAACCAAAAGAAATTCTAATAAATGTAAATAGAACTCTGGGAAAATCATTAAAAAAAGGAATGTTTGTTACAACATCATTTTTAGTGTATGATATAGAAAAGCAAATCATTACAGCATATAGCGCAGGACATCTGCCAGTCTTAATTTATAGACCCAGTGAAGGGAGAATTATTGAAGTAAACCCACCGGGTATTGCTATAGGATTAGACAGAAAACTGTTTGAAAAAAAACTGGATAGTATAACCATTCAACTTAAAAAGAACGATAGATTTGTTTCCTATTCAGATGGAATTATAGAGGCACAGGATGCCCAAACCAGATGTTATGGTTTAGAAAAATTAAAAAATTTTCTTATAAGATTTTCTAATAAAACATCAGCTGAATTTATTCATAATCTCAGTAAGGATATCAATGATTTTACAAAAGGCGCCGTAGTTGAAAACAGATTATTTGATGATATCACTTTATTCACAGCAAAAGTAATATGAAAATTACTTTTGGGTGTAATACAGACTGCCTGGAATTAGTAAGATATGCACTTAAAAAATGGTTGTGCAAAGAAAATATATCAGAAAAAATAAGTAATAAAATAATTCTTGCTATGGATGAAGCATTATCTAATATAATACTTCACGGATTTAAAAATAACACAAATGGATATATAAATGTAGAATTTTTGAGAGAAAATAATAAAATAAGTATTGTAATAGAGGATAATGGTGAATTTTTTGATATTACAAAAATTAATCCTCCCAAACCCATAAAGATGATTCGCGAAGGTAAAACGCATGGATTTGGTATTTATCTTATAAAAACAATAATGGATGAAGTAAGGTATGTGTATTCAAAGAAGAAAGGAAATAACAAGCTTATATTAACAAAATATATCAAATAAAAGAAGGAAAATAAACAATGGCAAAGATTATTATAGAAAATACGGTAGTGGGTAATAATATTAATATGATAGCTATTAAAGGAAGTTTGGATGCTCATGCTTCAGAAGAACTCAGAAAATTTTTAAGTAAATTATATGAAAATAAAAAATACAATTTGATATATGACCTATCTAACATTGAGTATATAAGTAGTGCAGGAGTAGCTGTTATTCTAGATTCTTATAATACCGCCACTGATAATAATGGTAATATAGTAATATTAAATCCATCAAAAATGGCTAAAGATGTTCTTAATATGATAGGAGTAACTCAAATTGTTCAATGTGTTAACACAAAAGAAGAAGCAGTAAAACTTTTTTAATTAGCAGTTAAATAATTTTTAAATTGAAAGAAGTGAAAATTAGAAATAATAAGAGTAGTTTGAATTTGTGGTAAAATAGGGTAAAGTTGCTAATGTTTGCATTAAAAGAGTGGCAAGTGGTAATTGATGCTATTCTCGATAGAAAACAATTTATTCTACTTCGCAAAGGCGGTATTTTAGATACCCCATATGATTTTCCACCTGATAAAAAGATGTTTTTCCTTTTCCCAACTTATGAACATCAAAATAAAAAATTTGTCAGAGAAGAATTTCACTATATTTTTAAACAGCCGGAAGATAAATATAAAATAAAAGTATTATGTAATCTTATAAAGTGCATTTCCATCAGATCTATGGAACTATTAAAATTATTATTACCTTATGTGATTTATACAGAGGAATTTTTACTCATGCGGTTTAAATACAGACCTAATGAGCCTTTAAATGTTTTATTTATATCCCCTGAAAAACTGGAGTATGACATTACTGTTGAATACGATAATTATGACCGTGGATGCAAATCATGGATTCAATTAACCAATAAAAATATTGGAGAAAAATCATTCTCCCAAAAAGAAGAACAAATCCATTTATCGTCAGGAGCGGTTTTTGAACAGAAACATTATGATATGATAGATAAAATAATAAGTGAACTTGAATATAGACAAACACGAAAATAATTGGGCTTCAACTTTAGGACATCCCTGCCTTAGGTATCTTTATCTTAAAAGAACAGCACCAAAGTTAGAAATAATATCTGATGAAAAAAAAGCACTTTTTAAAAAAGGAAATGAAATTGAAGATGGCGTTATAAATGAGTTTAAAAGGGATGGCTTTGAAATTATTGCGTTACAAAAAAAGTTTGAGTTAAAAGAATATAGTATCGTCGGGAAGATAGATTGCATCCTTAAATATAAAGAATTAGAATATCCTTGCGAGATAAAAAGTGTTTCAGATAAGCAATGGCGTAAAATATACATTTACAAAGATTTTTTCGAAAGTGAATACTACTATATCAAAATGTATCCAATTCAATTACAGTTATATTTACACGCCATCAAGAAGGATAATGGTTTTTTTTATTTGCGAAATAAAGTAACTTCTGCAGGGCGATTTGTTAAAGTAAAGTACGATGATAACATACTCAAAAGTGTTTTTGATAAGGCAAAATTAGTAAATAAACATGTAAAAAACAATATTTTACCTAACAAGATAACTGATCTTTCAATATGTCAAGATTGTGGGTTTTATAATTATTGTTATAAATAACATATTGTCTTCTAAATCTCTCAAAAATGAATCAAATAACTGATTTATATAAGAAAAATATTATTAAAAATAAACCTGTTACACTAAAAAAATACTTCTTCTTTAAAATAATAAAGGCATATTTAGTATCTGTGGCTATCACTTTTATCCTACTCAGCAGTTCAGTTATATTACGTATTGTCTTTAAGTTCTCTCAATTTCCAATTTATTTAATCTTTTTCATTTTTCTACTTATTATTTATCAACTTTTTGTATACACCTTATCAATTGGTTTTTTATCTTCTATTATCTACAGTATAAACAATATGCAGCTTTCAAGAGAGTTGCAATCACTTTATAATATAGGATACGACAATAAAATTCTTAAATCAATCTTTTTCAAGATATCTATATTTTTATCTATACTCATGCTTTTTTCCTTCCATTTTTTCATCCCCTTCACCAATAAATTTGCGAGCGTAACCCTGTTGAAAAATATATCTTATATGTTCGAACCAAAGCTTATATGGAAAAACTCTATAGAACTCCCTAATCTGATTCTATCTTATGAAAAATTTGATAATAACAAGTTGATAGGCGTAAAAATAGTGGATTGGAACCATGGGGAAGTAACGATGATAAGTAGTAGTATTGGCTATTTCACCAGAAATATGAAATCGTTGACATTGAAACTAAAAAATGCCAAAATAAAAATTCTAAAAGATAATAATGTCATAATAAGTACAAAAAAGGAATATCTGTATAGAATGGATTTAACTACCTTGATTACAAAATTTATAAAGAATATAAAAGAAAATAATTCTATCCATCTGATTAGAAAGTTAACTGCGAATACTTACGAAAAAGAGCATCTTAAAAAGACATCTTATGAACTTGGTAAGAGAACTGCTTTGTCTATTACCCCATTTAATTTTTATTCTTTAGGATTTGTTCTTGCTTTTTTAATACCTACGACTTCACTAATTCTTTCCCAGTTTATTGCATTAGTCATTGTTTTTACTTCTTTCTACTCAGTTATGGTTATATCTAGTAAATTGGCAACAGATAGCATCCTGCTTAATTTTTTACTACCTTTTGTTCCAAACATTATGTTATTTTTAATATCAAGCGTCTTGCTTTTCGTATATTTAAGGATCAAATGTTAAGTTTAAAAGTGTCTTTTAGTCTCATTGATAGAAATTTATTTAAAAAGTTTTTGGTCATATTTTTCTCAACATATCTTATATTTATTGCATTATATATAATAGGATTCACAATAGATAATTTAGATAACTTCTATGCAAATGCAAAAAATAAAAGTGTCATCCCGCAATTATATAAATATAATATTTTGATAGCGGTATTTTATGTTTTCCCGTTTACAGTAATTTTTTCCCTTGTTTTACTATATTTATTATTTTATTTAAGGAGAGAAAATATATCCATTTTTACTATTGGTTATAGATGTAATATTTTCAAAAAGTGTGTTTTATTAACTTTGTTGATACTCGCAGGATCTATATTTTTATACTATGACATCGTTTTTACTACTATTCATACAAAAAATAAAAAATTATCTATAAAGATTAACCAGAGTAACAAACATTATAATTCCATATTAACAATAAATAAAAATAACAATACATTGTATATTTTTAGCAAGGTTTTTAATATTAAAAACAAAACTATGGATAATGTATATTTTTATAACATTGTGAAGAATTTTGAAATATTTGCAAGAAAAGCAACCATTTTGAAAAATAATATAATTTTTAAAAAGGTAAAGTTATTTAAAGGTTTTAGATGGGTGAACAAAAATAAGCTCATTCTTTTCTTTCCTGATATCCAAAAAGAACTTACAAGAATATTTACGACTATAGAAGGATTAAATGCAAAGACACTTATCAATTTTTACAAGATTACAAAAAACAGAATTTTTTTATTTGAACTATTTAGAAGGATAACATACATACTAAACGGCACCTTTATTGCAATAATTTTGATATATACTTTCAGTAATATAATAGTAAAAATGGAATTATTGAAGTATTTATCTTATTTTATATTATTTACAATATTCTTTGTATCTTTATACTTTCTTATTTTTCTTCTCGCAAAGAATTTACACAGCATACACATAGGCATTATTTTATGGCTTTGGAATATGATAATTTTTTATATAGCAAATAATAAGTTAATCTTACTTGAACAATAAGTCTCCAGAGCTTATGAACAACTATTTTTTGGAGAGGTATTCTTGTAATTTAGTATTAGATGGATTTGGTTTTGAAGGACAAAAGAGGCTAAAAAATGCTAATGCATTGGTTGCAGGATTAGGAGGTATTGGTTCTGTAGTTGCAACATATTTAGTTGCTAACGGTATAGGCAGACTTGGTATATGCGATTATGATTATGTTCAACCAAATAATTTAACCAGACAAATTTTATATGATTCTTGTTCAACTGGTAAAGCAAAAATAGATGTAGCGTATGAAAAATTAATTTCTTTAAATTCCGAAGTTGCAATAAAACTTCATTTTGAAAAAATTGATAATAATAATGCACAAGAGATTTTTGCAAACTACGACTTGATAATAGAAGCAAGTGATTCACAGGATACAAAATTTCTGGTAAATGAGGTATGTATGAAAATGCGCAAAAAAATTATTATATGTTCAGCAATTTCTTATGAAGGAAACATTGTGAAAATACTTAAAGACGATATTGCTTGCTGGCAGTGTATCTATGAAAATAAAATACCAGAGGAGAAATTGCCAACCTGTAATGCAAGTGGTGTCTTCCCCACCTTACCAGGTATCATAGGTTTGATTGCAACCACTGAAATTATAAAATATATCATAGGGTTAAACACTACTGAACAAAATTTTATTAGAGTAAATGTTAAAGAAGATTCAATTCGTTATTTACATATAAACAGACGACCAGATTGTTCGCTACATCAGGGTTTATAATTTGCCATTTTTTAATGATTTTAACAACTAAAAAACCTCTAAAAATAACTCTTATAAGTTCAAAAAATCAATACTCAACTTTTAGATATATAAGCGATTTTAAGATAAAACATAAATATTTACTCTCGTTAGGATGCAAGATAATCGCGCGGTTAAACTAAAAATAAAAATTCACCTCTGCCTTATATGGTATATTAAAGGTTTTTTGGTATTTTTGGATTTTGATAAAGAAGTGTTTTAAAATTAACTTATCTTACAAAAATAGATATTTAGGAGTGTAATAATGGAACCACAAAAAGAAATTGAGAAGAAAAAAGAAGTATTAAATATTGCAATCACTCAAATTGAAAAGCAATTTGGTAAAGGAAGTATATTAAAATTAGGTAGTATTTCAAAAACAGATACGCCAGGAGTTTCAACAGGTTCGCTTGCACTAGATCTGGCACTTGGTGGACAGGGAGTTCCTTATGGACGTGTAACAGAAATTTTTGGACAAGAATCATCAGGTAAAACAACAATATGTTTACACTTAGCTTCAAATGTTCAAAAAACAGGTGGAATAGCTGCATACATAGATGTGGAACACGCTCTAGACCCAAAATATGCTCAAAGGATCGGTGTAAAGGTAGAGGAATTATATATATCTCAACCTGACTATGGTGAACAAGCATTGGAAATTACGGATCAGTTAATACGAAGCGGAGCAGTTGATCTGGTTATTATTGACTCAGTTGCAGCTCTGGTTCCAAAAGCTGAGTTAGAAGGAGATATGGGTGAACAACAAATGGCTCTTCAAGCTAGACTTATGTCCCAAGCATTAAGAAAACTTACTTCTTCTATTGGCAAGACAAAATCCTGCGTCGTATTTACCAACCAGTTACGAGAAAAAGTAGGTTTATTTTTCGGTAACCCTGAGATAACCCCAGGCGGGAGAGCATTAAAGTTCTTCTCCTCTTGCAGAATAGAATTAAAACGAACTGGAATACTAAAAGACAGTGATAAAGCCATCGGTATAAGTGTAAAAGCAAAAGTGGTGAAAAATAAAGTAGCTCCACCTCATCAAGAAGCAGAATTGGAAATATATTATGATAAAGGTATTTCAAAAGAAGCAGACCTTATCAATTTAGGTATAAATATGGGCATAATAAATAAAGCTGGTGCATGGGTATCATACAAAGATATAAAATTAGGACAGGGAATAGATAAAGCAAGAGAATTCCTGATAGAAAACCAGGAATTAACAAAAAAAATTGAAAAAGATATTTTGGATAAACATTATGGCAGGAAATCCTAATAACTTCCAAACTTTATGTCTGAGCCCACACTTTAAACTTCTCATATCTTGATTTCACCTCTTATTTTCTTAAAATGACTAAAAAAATTCTAATATCCACTGGCGATTATTCAGGAAAAATCTACGCTAATAAAATTATAGAAAATCTGCTAAATATCCAAAATGATTTAGAGATATATACTACTTTCAAAACAACAATTAAAAATGATCGTATTCACACCGTTTGTGACCTTCAGGAATTGGGTGTAGTAGGAATAATCGAGGTAATTCCTTCCTTACTATATTATTATCTTGAATTACAAAAACTAAAAAAAGTACTTAAAGAAGAAAAAATTAATGTGCTTTTCCCTATTGATTTTCCTGATTTTAATTTCCATCTAATTAAATTTGCAAAAGAAAACGGAATAAAAGTTATATACTATGTTCCTCCACAACTGTGGGCATGGAGAATAGAAAGAATAGATTTCCTAAAAAAATATGTAGATTTAACTTTGGTACTATTCAAATTTGAGCAAGAATTATATAGGAAGTATGGCTTAAACTGCCAATTTGTAGGACATCCCGTAATTGAAAATATAAAAATTGATAACACAAAACAAAAAAATGCAATATGCTTTTTTCCCGGTTCAAGAATCTCAACAATAAAACAATTATTACCGCTTTATTTACAATTAGCAGAAGCCATATATTGCCAATTCCCTATGAAAGCTTTTATCTTTGGTATCACTCATAATATAAGTGATAAATTCTTGAAAAAATACAAATTTACCTATCCATTTAAGATACAAAAAATAAATAATGCCATAGAACTTTTCCCTAACTGTTTATTAGCAATAATACCTACAGGCACAATATCTTTAGAAACCGCCTTATGTAGAGTTCCTGCAATTGTAGTGAATAAAACAACCTATATAAATTACCTGCTGGTTAAAGATAAAATAAAAGTTAAATTTTTAAGTTTGCCCAATATTTTAGCAGAAGAAGAAATTTATCCAGAATTTCTGCAGAATAAAATTGACACTGAAAAGATTTTACATTTAGCAGAAGATTTTTTGGATTATCCTGAGAAATTTGATGAACGTTTTAAAAAATGGGAAGAAATAAAAAAAAGAGAATTTGATTATACAAACCCAATTGAACTTACTTCAAAAGCGATAACTAATTTTATAACTAAAAATTTATCAAACCTAAAATTCTAAATTCTGAATTTATAATACATTTGGGATGTTTGTTCCGCGATATATCTTTTTGACAAAAGGGGTTGGCAGGCACAAAGAGAGACTATCAAGTTTTGAGGAAGCCTTGCGTGATGCAAAAATAGCACAGTTTAATTTAGTTCATGTTTCAAGTATATTCCCTCCAAGATGTAGGATAATACCACTAAAAAAAGGACTGGAAAAGTTAAAAGCAGGACAGATTGTTTTCACTATCAAAAGTGTTAATGAAACAAACGAAAATCATCGCTTAATAGCTGCCTCTGTTGGTGTTGCAATACCAAAAGACCCTAATCAATTTGGATATCTATCTGAACATGTATCATTTGGAGAAACAGATGACCAAGCAGGCGATTATGCAGAAGAATTAGCTGCAACTATGTTAGCCACAATTTCAGGTCTTGACGCAAGAGAAGATTTAAGCTGAAATAAAAAAAAACAAATATGGAAATTAAGCGGTAATATTATACGAACTACTAATATTACACAATCCGCAATAGGTATTAAAAATATGTGGACAACCGTGGTTGCAGCTGCTGTGCTTATTCTATAAGGATTAACAAATCAAACTAACAAGAATTAAAAAATTCTAAATTAATGAAAAAATTAAAAAAACAAAATTCTAAAGTCATATATAATACTTTTTTAGGAATAGATAAAAAATATTCTAATTTTAAAACTTCAAAGTTTGTAATTCTACTTGTCCCTTTTGAAAAAACAACTTCATTTCAAAAAGGAACTAAATATGGACCTCAAAAATGCGTGGAAGCATCCTACCAGGTGGAACTTTTTGATGAAGAGTTGCTTTTTGAACCATATAAAGTTGGCATTGCGACAAAAAAATTTCGATGTAAAAAAATTAGTTCAATAAAAGATTATTTAAAAGAATTAGAAAAATATATTTATAAACATATATTGTCTTATGATAAAATACCATTTGCTATTGGAGGAGAACATACTATATCAGTAGGTCTTATAGGGGGATTAAAACATAAATACAAAGATTTTTCTGTCCTACATCTGGACGCCCATAGTGATTTAAGAAATGAATATGAAGGCTCCCCATACAATCATGCTTGCGCAGCAAGACGGTGGATAGAATTTGGTGTAAATACTGTTCAATTAGGAATAAGAAACATTTCAAAAGAAGAATATAATTTTTACCAACAAAACACAGATAAATTAAAAATATTTACCGCTCCAGAAATTTTAGGTGATTTTAATCCTGAAAATATTTTACCTTATTTGAAAACTGATGTATATATAACAATTGACCTTGATGTCTATGATATCTGTGTTATCAGAGGAACTGGAACACCTGAACCTGCGGGACTGCCATGGTATCCAACATTAAAAATATTAGAGCATATAATAAAAAGCAGAAATATAATTGGATTTGACATCGTGGAACTTATGCCACTAAAAAGTGAAAAAATATCCGAATTTATCACAGCAAAACTCTGCTACAAACTAATTTCTTATTACACATACCATAAAAAATTGCCTTTGACTGAATAAGGAGCATCCTAATTTTACAAACAACTCCTGAGCCAATAAGATTAGAAATATTCACCCATGACCACATAACTCAGTTTGTTGATTTATGGAATAAAATATTTTTTGATAGACCAAAATTTTCCCCTATGACAACCCAAAAATTACAATACATTTTAACAAAACCTAATTACATAAAGTTTGAAGAAACCGTCTTACTCCTGATTTATACACAAGACAATTTAATTGGTTTTTTCCATTTTCTCATTGCTCCTAAATTCTTAAAAGAAGATTTCTTCAACATAGTAAGCAAAAATATTGAGATTATACTGGTATGTAACTTTGGAATTGAACCAAGATATCGAGGTAAAGGTATAGCCACCCAAGTATATAATTATATATTGCAACATTGGGGTGAAGAAAACCAGTCAATAACCTTACCAAACATACAGTTTTTTGGTGCCAAAGAATATCTAAAAATTTTATCAAACATAAATAGAAGCTCATTAATCACTATTTTTGATACAAAAAATCTAACTCACTTCTGGGGCAACACTCTTTACCCTGATGAAATTCTATGGGGACACCCTGAGGGAATAGGAATAATGGAAAACGATATCGCTACAAAAAAATTCGTAGAAAAATTTTCGCACCGCCCATTAAAAGAAGCTGTTGAATTAAAACTAAACATTGCTGATTTTAAAATCACTAAATCAATCAAAAAAATAATATCATTAAATAATACTGAACCACTTCTTGATGAATATGTCAGTAATTTAAAAAGTTTTAAAACAAATTATTTTTCCAAAACATTTTTAGCGTTAAATTCAGAAGAAAAAGTTCTTGGGTACATTATACTATTTCCTTTAAAACCACTTGCAACGGACAATTGGGGTATCTATGAACTAAATGTTTCTCAAGTAGAAGCAGGAATTGGAAGTGCCCTGCTTACAGAAGCAGTAAAATTCTTGAATACCAAAAAGTGTGAAAACCTTTATACGGTTACCATACCAACTGAATCACCAAACGCCATTCTATTTTATAAAAAACACAAATTTACAGAAATCCAAAAATGGCTTATATAACATATTCCAGTTTGTTAAAGTGTTACTTCCCCGTAATTTGTCTGTCAAAAGTAACATTTTTTACACATTTTTTAAGGAATAAATTTTGCTATAATATGTGGTAGGCAAAATAAGATGGGTAGAATAAAAGAAAGAATAGTAAGGGTAGGTGTGTTACTTACGTTCTTTTCTATATTGGTATGCGGTGGCAAACCTGAAATTGATGATATAAAAAATGAAAATCCTGCAGAAGATAATGTAAATACAGAAAAGAAAGATGATAATATTCTAAAAAAAGAGGCATTTTTGGATGAAATAGGTGCTCTTAAAGGTGAATTGAAGAGTTATTTAAGCCAAGCAGAAAGCATTAGAAAACAGATTATTTCCAAAATGTATGGCATTCAAGCAAGAAAAGCCATAGTAGACAAAATAAAGGATTTTATTGCACCAGCCAAAAAACTTCTTGAAAAATGTGAAGAAAGAGAGAAAAATGTGTGCGTAACCCCCGCAGTTATAGAAGATGCTTATGCCAGACTTCTTGAGGAAGAACGTAGAAAAAAATATGAAGAAGAAAAAGCTAGAATGGAAGAACAGAGAAGACAACAACAGCAACAGCAACAGCAGCAACAACAAACACGAACTCCATCTCCAACTTCGTAAATTATCGCGGATGAATAAAAAACTATACCTTATTAGCTTCTATCTGGCTATAAGCTGTATACTTTTAGGCGTCAGTAAACCACCAAACTATGTAACGCAGGCAAATGAAGGTAAATTGTTCAGTGAAGAAGAGTTAGCAGAGGACTTTAAACTTAAATTTAAGTTTGAAGGTGGTGACAAATATATGTTACAAAAACTTCTTACAAATCCAGAATGTTTAAAAGGTGAGGTTTTAAATCTCCTTTTAGGTTTTGACCCTTACACAGGTAAAATAGATAAAATTGTAGAAAATCCACAAGAAATTGAAAAAGTAAAAAACACCTTCAAAAAAGCAATTGAGTGTGCGAAAGAATATTTAGAAAAAATCCAAAATGAAAAATCCCAGGAACTATTTAAAACCCCAGATGACGAAAAAATAAAAAGTGACTATGATGAATTCAACGAAATAAATGAAAAATTATATAGTTGCTCTTATAAATTATTGAGATGTCTTGCATGCCAGGAAGATTGTCAAAGGTTTGGAGTGGTAGATATAAGTAATAATATTTCCAAAATAGGATTGGAAAATTCGAGGAAGTGTTATAGCCACTGCCTGTCCGCGATAACTATCCTACCAACTCAAAAACCATCAAAATTTTGCGAAAGATGCTTGGATAATTTCTTCGTAACTGATAGAGAACTTTGTGATAGCGAATGTGATTATAATCCTTTTAACAAATGCGTCACAATGGCAGGCGAATTTCAAAAATGTATTTCTGGTTGTAAAGAAAAATTTGATATGAATACCGAATTACCTGATTTTGATGATTGCATTCAAAAATGTAGGGAAAATATTAACAAAAAATATGGAAAAATACTGACAAAAAAAGCTGATAGAGGTCTTTCTATTTGCTTGAATCTACCATTAGTATTTGAATATTTGGATTCAGGCAAAAGAACAGGACTACAAGTAGATATTGCATCACTTGCAGGGGTTTGCATATTACCACCAGCTCAGGCAATAACAACGCCGGGGTTTCAACCGTCTCCTCCGTGTATATTCACCCCTATCGCACAACCACCACAACAACCATCAAATCCAACCCAAAACACGCAACAGCAGCAACAACCATCAAATCCAACCCAAAACACACAACAGCAGCAACAACCATCAAATCCGACTCAAAACTCACAACAGCAGCAACAACCACCCCCACCACCCAACTCATAAACTTAACCTAAATCAAACTATAAATCTGTGACATCGTAACAAAGCGGAAAGGCGAATTTTTTCTGAATTTACAATAGTTTCATATTGTAACTAGGATGTTAAAACCAAAACTCATCTTATAACATATATACGAAATATTAATAAAACAATATGTCTATTTCATTTATGTGATTGATAAATCTTATTGAACAATATCCAGGCAGATAAAAAACTATATTGAGATACCGCCATTAGCAATTTGCTTTCAATCTGAACAATACTTCCTTGTTGATACGCTTTTAATTTTTTTAAACTTGAAAACCTTGCGAAAAAAGAATTTATATTTGTCCACTCATCGAAAATGATAACATCAGGATTATATCTTAATATATCCTCTAATTTTAGCCCAATAAAATTCTTTATACCCGCATCTTTTACAACATTATTAAAACAGGCAAGTTCTAATATATCTGAAACTATTGTATTCTTTCCAGCACTTAGAAGATTAAGAGAAATATATATTGCCGAATATTTTCTTTTTATTTTTGCACACTTCTTCTTCAACCTATTTGTTATACCTTTTACCCATTTTAATAACTTTATGCCATTAACAGGCTGGCAAGTTAAACTTGCAACTCTTTTGATATTATCTTCTATATCATTTAGACTATTAAATGATTTAAAAAGTTCAACCTTTACACCGTTTTGCACAACAACATTTACAAGGTTTGTATTTGAAAAACTGCTAAAAAAAACTACATCAGGCTTTAACTTTAAAATACCTTCTATTTCTACCTTCATTGGCTTTATATTGTGTAATTTATTAGCAATATTTGATATTTTTGGGTCAAATGACAAATAACTTACGCCAATAAGCTTATTGCGTGCAACATAATATGTAATTTCATCTAATCCGACCATTAAACTTACAACTTTTTTAGGGCATAATGCATTATTATTTTTAGAGCGCGAAATTATTAATTTCATGTGGTAAAAAATTAACCAAGATAAACCAATTACACTTGCGACCAGTATAAAAATGTATTTCTTCATTGCTAATTTAATATTTTAGAAGTGCAACGAAAATCCTGTATATATTTGGGCACCTGCAATAGGATATCCTAAAGTGTATTGAGTATCCCTATCAAAAATATTTTTACCTATCAGAAATATTTCACCTTCCGTCCCTTTTACATTTATTTTCTGGCTTAATTTAAAATCCAAAATATCATAAGTAGAAATATCTCCAGGATTTACAACATACTGTTGTATTAAGTAATATTGTATAGATAGAATCAAATTATCAGTTATATAATAATTTATGTAAGGTTTTATCTGATATTTTGGGGAAAACCTTACATAACTATTGGTTGTTTTATCTATAGGATGAAAAAAATCAAAAGAGAATCCAATGTCAATTTTTTCAAAGTTTATATAATTTTCAAATCCAATACCAGATGTTTTTACTTTGGCTATGTTTTGAGGAGAAAACTTGAAATTTTGGTCAGGTGTCCATATTATTAAATCCCTTACATTTCTTATAAAAATATTAATTTTACCGTTGTAGTTCTTCTTGAAAAATTTTAGCAAGAGTTCATATTCATCAGAAATCTCAGGCTTTAAATCTGGATTCCCTTTTGCAAACTGTGTATCAGGCCAGAACAAATCATTGAAAGTTGGAATTCTGAAACCATGTCCATAATTTACCCCTAACAACATAGATTCTGATAACTTAAAATTTACAGATGTTCTAGGTGAGAAATGATCTTTACCTCCTATATTGTCGTAACGAATACCTGCTAAAAGGTTTATATTTTTACTTACATCCCATTCAAGCTGGTAAAAACCACTCATTCTACCTCTAACTTTCCTACCTATTGAATTTGCTGGCTCCTTGAAATCCACATTATTAAGTATTTCTTTGGAAAGCTCTAAACCAGCTGTAAAAGCTAAACTATTAGAAACTTGAAACATTTTTCTTATATCAAAAGCATATATGAAATTTTTTGTTGTTGTTTCAGAAAATTCATCAATGTAATTAGTTACAAATGAATGAAAATATAAGTTAGAAACAATGTTCTTGGAGAGAAAGTTAATACCCAAAAGTGTATTTGATTCGCCAATATTAGCGTTACTTGAAGGGAAAGAGATAGAACCGGGGGAACCTGCATTATTAACAAGCGTATTGAGATTGAATGATAAGATAGATTGGTCCGAGAAAAAATATTGAAGTTTTGTACCCAGTGATTTAATTTCATATTCACTATTTGGTCTGTGACCTACTGAATTTTCATGCATCAATCCTATATCAAACCCAAAATTTTTCTTTCTAAAAGCGGTGTATGTTTCTTTATGAAATGTCCTATAAGTACCAAAGTAGGAATTAGAATAAACATAATTTTTCTCAATCTTTTTTGTAATTATATTTACCACGCCCCCTATTGCTTCTGAACCATAAAGAGCACTGGATGTTCCTTTTAAAATTTCAATCCTTTCAATATTTTCAATTGGCACTGGAATTTTATTAAAATCTGTGAGTCCTAAAGAAGGAATATTTATCCTTTTACCATCTACTAATACAAGAGTATGTGCACTAATTGATGCTCTAAGTGAGGAAGTAGCCAACATGCCACGATTACCAATATCCCTGCTAAGCGCTCCACTTATACTTCTTACAACATCAGCTACATTCAAAAACCCCTTCTCTTTGATTTCTTTTGATGTTACTAAACTTACATCGTATGATGTTTCTATTATATCTTTCTGGGTTAAAGTAGATATTGTTTCTACTGGTGGTAGTTCAATTCGAATGTATTTTTCTTTCTCCTGCGACAGTAACGAAGTAAAAAATGCGCTGTAAAGAATACTGAATACTGAACATGTAATAATAATTAAACTTTTTTTCCACCTCAAAAATTTCATCACTACTCACTCCTTAAATATCTTCTTGCATTTTAACGACTAAATGTTTATTCTTCAATCTTCCATACTCTTTTCCCTCCTATTAGAAATGATAACCTAATTACAGACCTCTGGTGAGAGGTATAATTAGAGAAGAAGGATTAGTTTATATCTTTTTGTTGCATACCTTTTCCCTCCACGAAAAAGATACTATTTGTGCTATTGTAGGCAGGTCTTCTGGCTTGCGTCTGGAAAAAATTTTCAAACCTTCCCACCATAAAGGCAGTGGTTTGAAAGAAACATTGCCAATAAAGCAATGGACGCTTACAGCCGCGGGCCGGCTCCCGATTCTCACGGGATTCCCTATTATGCCTAATTACGGCACCTACATGCATTGGCCGAAAATTTTAACTATATATTACAATTTGTCAAATTTTTTTATTTGCTAAAATATTAGCTATGTGAGAAAAAGATTTAGTGTTATTCGTTTCTCTTAGTATGATAACCATTATATCTATTGTTGGTGCTGTCTTTTTATACTATAAATATAAATGCCACAGAAATAAGTTTTTTAAAAACATAATTCTGTAGTATATGTTATCTTAAATTACTTGATGATTTTGCTAAAAATTGATTGTTCCATAAAAATCGGAAACATTTAGCAAGGTTTGATATCCTAAAACTAAAAAAGTAGGAAGATTTGAAAAAAAGCAACAACTTCTTTTGATGAATAAAAAAGGAAAAATCTATTACAGTTAAAATTAATGATTGCAATACCAAGATAATTGAATGCTTAAAGTTTAGTGGTTATATAGGATTTGCCAATTTAGAATATGTGATAGTTCAGATGACAAAAACGCATTCCAAGTTGATAAAAATCCCGCTAATATTACTTCTGTGTTTGTAACACAAAAAGCAAAGAAAATCTGGATCGTTGTTATAAATTGTAAGGAAAGAAAAAAACATTAGAAGTTTTTGAAATAGCCGGATAATCTCAAAATTATCTATTAAATTTTAAATTTGAACGCCACCTCCTCTTGTGGTTTTCTCAGGGTTGTTATATATCTAGAGTATAAAGGATACAATACAAAAGCCCAGGATATTAGAAAAATACTTACAAATGGTTTCAAAAGTATTAGAAATAATAATATTACTAACTTTATGAAACTTTTCTTTGATTTTTTACCGCTAAAAGAAATATTAAATATATGAATATATCTTAACCTTGTTACCATAAGAACTGCGCTTGTGATTATAATCAGGGGAAATAAATATTTATAGACGGTTATAAGATATTGAATAATTCCCATATTTGTTTTAATATTGAGTAATTTATATAAAAGTAGCAAGTTGAAAATTACAAATAAGGCAGCGCCAGGTGACGGTAAGCCTTTAAAAAACATATGACTCTCTATTGATACATCCGTTTCCACATTAAATCTTGCTAATCTTATTATTGCACTACATACATAAAAAATGGCAATACTATTTTGTATACTCATACTTATATAATTTTCTACATCCAAAAATACCCAGCTAATAATAGCAGGTGCAAGTCCGAATGATATAATATCGCAAAGTGTATCAAGCTGGGTACCAAACTGACTTGCTGTTTTTGTAAGCCGTGAGATACTTCCATCCAATGCATCCAATATAAGTGAAAAAACTATATAATAAGCTGATTTCTCAAAATCCAAGCTAAGAGCAGCCAAAATAGCAAATGTTCCACATATTGCGTTTCCTAAAGTAAGAATAGCAGGTAAAATAAAAATTTTATCTGTATATTTCCGTGGGATTTTCTGTAGGATTTTAGGGTTCATTTAATTATAGCCAAAATACTCTCGCCTGCTTTTACAGCATCATTTATGTTAACTAATATTTTTTCAATCTTTTCCTCGGGTATATATATTTCCGTTTTAGAACCAATCAAAATCATACCAAATACTTCACCTTGCGTTACACTCATTTTAAGTTTAAGTTTATTTTTTATTCTTCTTGCAAATATCCCCGCTATTTGTTTTACTAAAATATCTATATTATTTCCATGTAAGTGAGTTATCATATTTTCATTTAAATATTTTGCTTCTTCCTTGTAAGCAGGTAATTTCTTGCCTTTTGTATATATAAGATTCTGCACAATACCGTCTATTGGTATCCTATTTATGTGACAATTGAAAGGTGACATAAATATACCTATTTTTATCATCTGTTTATGCAGAAGATTATCTTCAAAAATTTTTTCAATTTCTTGAATTTTACCATCCGCAGGAGCAAGAACATTATTCTTAGCTTTGGATATATTCCTCGAAGGATCCCTGAAAAATTGCATCCAAAATGCAAAAAGGGAAACAAATAATACCAGTAATACTACCTTTATGTAGGCATTCTTTACAAACATTACAGGTAATAAGAAAACTACCGTTATAATAATTAGCCCTATAATTATTTCATACTTTGCAAATTCAAAAGCAAATTTCATAAGCATGAGTAGTTATCAATTTTTAGCGTATGGCAGAAGTGAACCACCATCTATAACGAATACAGCTCCTGTAATCCAATTTGCATAATCACTTGATAAGAAAGTCACAAGACTGGCAATATCCTCTGGTTCTCCTAATCTTTTTAATGGTATATAATTTTTAATTGCCTCTTCCACCTCTGGAGAAAGTTTCAACATATCTGTTCTAACAGCACCTGGACATATTATGTTAGTTGTAATATGAAATGGAGCCAATTCTACAGCCAAGGATTGTCCCAGCGTAATTAATGCCGATTTTGAAGCGCAATAATCAGAAGAAAAAGCAGCGGGTCTTATACCAATATTGGAACTTATAAGAATTATCTTTGAATTTGCTTCTTTTTTTAGAAAAGGCAGAATCGCTTGAATTAAATCAACATTTGCAAAAAGATTAATTTGGAATGTTTTTTTCCAATCTTCAGGGTCAATCTGCCAAAATTTTTTACCTCTACTTTCTAATATACCCGCATTACAAATAAGTATATTTATTTTAGAAAATTTTGTAGTTACCTTTGAAACAAAGTCATAAATCTCATGCCCTATTTCAAGGTCAACTTGAAATGCTTCAACTTCTTCTGAATATTTTAAACATTCATTTTGAACCTGACGTAATTTTTCAAGGTTTCTACCACCGAGAGCCAATTTAGCACCAGCTTTTGCAAGTTCAACTACTATTTTAAACATTCATTTTGAACCTGACGTAATTTTTCAAGGTTTCTACCACCGAGAGCCAATTTAGCACCAGCTTTTGCAAGTTCAACTGCTATTGCCTTACCTATACCCCGTGATGCACCTGTAATAAGTCCAACTTTATCTCTAACAGATATTTTCATTCGTTTCATTTTAAATACTTTTTTTGTTATTGCCCGCCATGTTGGATAATTTCTTAAAATTTAACACACATAAAATATTGCACTACAGTAATATAAATATAAGCCAAAAATCAAAGAGTCTGTACAAAAATATAAATAAAATTCATTTGTTAAACAACGCATAATTGCTAAAAACATCTGTAAAAATATTATTTATAAAAAGTTTAATAACCCTAAAAAAACCAACATAATTGCTTATTTTTAAATGGTTTTTTATTTAAATTTTTTATATTATTTAAAAAGTATGAATATTAAAAATACTAAACTTATGCAAGGATTAAGTGATGAACTGAAAAAATTTGAAGAAAGGTGTAAAAACATAATAAAATCCAACATACATTTTTGGGCATTAGGTAACATTCCAGAGGTTTTTGATATTGGTAAAAGTATAAGACCAGCTCTGCACTTTTTCTTCAGTAAAGCTTTAAAAAAGATCGAGGATATAAATTACACATACGCTATGTTAACCGAGATGTTGCATTTTGCTACCTTAGCACATGACGATGTTTTGGATGAAGCACTTATCAGACGAGCGGGTGGCACATTAAAAGCAACTTGCGGTAATCTTAAAGCAATACTCATTGGCGATTTAATCCTTGCTACCTGCTATAAAATTGCAGCATCCTTGAATAACACTAAGTTTTTACAACTTCTCTCTGAAACTTCCTATAAGGTTTGTAAAGGAGAAATAATGCAACATAACGAAAAATACAATTTCAATATTACTCAAAAACAACATCTGGATATAATCTACCATAAAACCGCAGTCCTGTTCGGATTTTCCTGCCATTTATCTGATTTTGAAGGTAAATATTGCAACCTCCTATATGATATTGGAACAAAAATAGGTATCATGTATCAAATTATAGATGACTTTTTGGATATAGTAAGTTGCGAAAAAATTATTGGTAAATCTACACAAAAAGATATGAGTAAAGGAACCATAACCTTGCCTATTATCCTACTTTTGCAAGTGGCAAATAAATCTGAGATTAGAACAATTAAAGAAAAATTATTTAATATAAACGATAATACTATAGATTACTTGAAAAGTATAATGACCAAATACAAAATAAAAAAGAAGATTTACTCTTATGTTGAAAACATAGGTAAAAATTTAAAAGATGAGCTAAAAAACATTTTAGATAAAAAATCAGTTTGTGACTTTACAGATTTTTTGGACTACTTACTGGAATATGCAAAATAAGGTTGTAAATGAACATAAGATTAACATAAGTCAAGCCCGAATAGGAAATAAAATATCCAGAGATATTGTTGATAAAGACAATAAAATAATAGCAAAAAAAGATATGGTGCTCGATGAAGAAACGCTGGATATTTTGATTTTAAATTCTGTAGAAGAAATATGGATATATGATGATAATAATATCAAGGAAAATGAAATAAAAAATACAGTTGACAGAATATTTAGCAGAGTCCAAACTAATGAATTTATGCAAAAGATATATAAGATTGTGTTGGATTTCAGGACAAAAAATAATCAATGAACGCAATATTTGAAAAAATAGAAGCTATCCCTACACTCCCTGTTGTAGTAGAAAAATTGAATACAGTTATTTATAAACCCCAGACAAATGCTAAGGAAGTAGCAAAAATTTTATCGTTGGATCCCGCTCTGTCGAGCAGAATATTAAGAATTGTCAATTCAGCCTTTTACGGATTACCCAATAGAATTACCTCCATAACACATGCTATAATTATGCTCGGCTTTAATACAATAAAAAATATAGCTATAAGTTCTTCAGTTTTGGATGTGTTTAAAAAACAAGTTACGGATTTTGATATACTGAAAGAAATATGGAAACATTCTATAGGTGTCGCATCCTCCGCGAAAGTTATCGCTAAGCATATGGGATTGATTGTAGTAGATGAATTCTTTATGGCAGGATTACTTCATGATATAGGTTATATTGCCCTATATGCTTATCAATATCAAAAATTCCTTGAATTCATAGAAAAATGTAATTCTTCTACTGAATCGACTACTACCATAGAAAGGTCAATTTTTGGTTACGACCATCAAGAGATAGGAGGATATTTATTTGAAAAATGGAATATGCCCAAAATGTTAGAAGAATCTGCTTCTTTCCATCACATACCTTTATTGGCAAGGGAACACAATTTTACAGTAAATATAATTTGTGTTGCAGATAATATATCTAAAGCACTATCACTTGGAAATTCAGGTTGTATTTTTGTAGAGTCTATACAGCCAGAAATTGTTGAATTATTGAATTTAAATAATTTGAACTGGGAGGCAATTTTCAATGAAATTGTGAGAGAATACAATGCTGCACTCGTATTTATGAACATGCTTTAATAATGTTACCAATAGAATATATTGGGTTTCTTATTAATATCGCCAGTACTGATGACTATCAAGACCTTGTTACAAAAGTAAAAAATACATTATCCACAGTGCTAAAATCAAGGGCAAACTTTAAAGAACATAAAGAAATTCCACCAAAAGAAAATACTTTCACAAACACACCGGAAAAACTTTCTATAATTCCAAATGACTCAGGTCAAATAAGTATTTCAATACCTGTTAACTCAAGAGGGTCATTAAAAGGATTTTTCACAGCCACTTTCAGTGAAAGTGTATTGACAAATGCAGTTTATAACTTTTTACAGTTTTTATCCGAATTAATAAGAATACAATTCACAAAAATTGAGCTTAATAAAGCGTTATTAGAACAAAGCAATAGTTTGGATACGATACTTGAATCATTAAATATAGGCATATTAGTTACTGATAACAATCTAATAACACAAAGATATAATCAGAACTTTCTGATTATGCTCGATATAGAAAAAAACATTAACAACTTACCAATAGAAACTTTTCTATCTAAAAATATTATCTCCTACTTTCTGGAACTAAGAAGGGAATTAGACAATGAAAACTTTGCAATAGAAAGGGTTTTCGATTTTACTCTCAGTAGTGGTAGAATTGTAAAGTATGCTTTATCAATCAGCACATTTACATATGAAACGAAAAAAAATTATATTTATGTTTTAAGAGATCTTACATATACCAAAGAAATAGAAAGATTAAAATTATTAGATATACAAAAGAATACTTTTCTTGCGCACATAAGTCATGAATTAAAAACACCTCTTACCGTGATAATGGGTTATTTAGAACTTCTGATACAGCAGGAAAGTGAAGAACAGAAAAAGGAATTTTTGAATAATATATACAGTGTGTCAGAGGATATGCTTCAACTTATACAAAATCTACTGACTATAACAAAAATAGAAAGTGGTAACTTAAAGTTAAATATAAGCCAATTTAATCTTATACAAATAATAAGTAAAATTATAGAATTATTTAAAACATCTCCAAAACATAGATTCAATCTATTGGTACCATCTCATGAGATAATGATCAGGGCTGACAAGGAAAAAATCAGAGAAATATTTTTAAATTTGATTAACAATGCAGTAAAGTACTCACCTGAGGGTGGATGTGTTACTATTAGTATAAAAGTTGATATGGCCAGTAGATATGTAGAGACTACTGTTCAAGATGAAGGTATAGGAATTCCTGAAGAACTACTTCCTTTTATATTTGAAAAATTTTATAGAGTTGAAAATCCTACAACTACCAAAATACAAGGTACAGGGTTGGGGTTATATATAGTAAAAAGTTTAATTGAACTGCATGATGGCAAAATATCAGTAAAAAGCTCCAAAGGAAAAGGAACTGTTTTTACTGTTATACTTCCACTAAAAAAAATTTAGTTTAAATTTTTCCTCTGGTTAAGTATATTTTCTATACCTTCAACTAGTTCTTTTATTTTAAATGGTTTGGGAAAATAAAGATCAGCCTCCAGTTTTTCAGTAAAATATTGCTCATCTACTTTTACATCAGTTGCTATAGCAGAGAGAAAGACAAAAACAGTATGTTTAAAATCATCAGATTTTTTTAATTCTTTTAATATATCTACTCCTGTTATACCTGGTAGCATAATGTCGAGGATTATAACATCCGGCTTATTAACTCTTGCCATTTCCAATGCTTTGTCACCATCAAAACATTTAAGCACTTCATATCCCCTCTGCTTAAATACATACTCCAGTATATAATTTGTATGAGGATTATCTTCTACTATTAAGATAATTTTAGATTTCTTACTTTCCATTTCTTAACACTTTTAGAAATATCTTTGATGGTTTAAAGGAAACAGTTTTTCTATCCTGAACAAAAAATTGAACTTTATTTCTTGGATTTATAAACTTCCTACCTTTTCTGATTTTAACCGTAAATACCCCAAAACCTCTTATTTCAATTCTTCCATCTTTCTGCAATTTTTTTTTGATTTCGTCAAATACAGTATTTATAAGTTTAAAAATACGCCATGGTGATTCCTTAAATCTTACCGCAAGTATCCTTGCTAACTCCACTCTATTTGACCAGTTTATTTCCTCTTCCATCTTGTGTTTCCTCCATAGTATTTATAAAAACATTATAAATATATTCATCATATAATACAATAAATATTTTTTCTATAAAAATTTCTTTTCTTGTAAAGAATTGTTTTAGTTCGTCATAAAATATGGACGCAATCTTTGATATAGAAAGTGCCCCAATTCCTCCACCAAGTGCAGGAATTGCAATTGTCTTGAGTTTCAATTTTTCAGAGGTTTCTAATACATTATGCAATGCTTTTTTCACACTATTTGATGTTGCCCATGTTCCAAGTGATAATGTAGCTGCATGTAAAATATATTTTGCCTTTAAATTACCTGCACTCGTCACTACAACCTCACCAAGACCTATATTGCCAAATCTTTCGCACTCCTGCTGTATCTGTACCCCACCCGCCTTTATAATTGCACCTGATACTCCTCCACCTAATATGAGTTCACAATTTACAGGATTTACAATCGCATCAACTTCAAATGTTGTAATATCACCCACAGTTACTTCTACCCTATCCCCAAAAAGTAAAACTTTCTTCATACCCGTATTATACCTTCCTCTTAATAAAAAACATAAAAAACTTTCATGTCTTTATAACAAAATCTCATCGCTCAAAACCGTTGATATATAATCACTAATTTCATAAACTTGTGAAAACTTAAATATATATTTGGAATTTTTAAAGTTTATAATTTAATTTTAATGCCTGATAATCTTTTACAAGAAATATCAAGTAGATTGAAGATAAATATAAACGAGATAGTATCAGAATCTAATAAGACATTAACCCAAATATTAATTGGTAAAGGTATAGCAACAGAAGATTTTATACTTAAAACACTTTCTGAGATTTTAGGTATAAAGTATTTGGATAATTTATCAAGGATAACTGTTCCAGCAGTTTTTCTTGACAACATCCCTGTTCAATATGCTCGTAAATATAATGTTATAGGGATAGGTGAAAAGGATGATGTTTTACATATAGTGATTTCTGATCCTTTTTTGCAAGATGTAATATCAGATGTTGAGCGATTTACAGGAAGGAGCGTAGAGATTTCTATATCGCCAAAAGAAGAAATACTTAACCTTATCAATATTGCATACCAGCCAAGAACATCCATTGTAGAAGAAACAATAGAAGAGTTGAGTGATAGTGATATCTTGAAAGCCATGAAAGTTGTAGAAGCAAGTGAAGATTTGCTGGAATCAGCATCCAAAGCTCCCATAATAAAACTTGTCAATATGACAATTTTCCATGCTTTAAAACTTCGTGCCAGTGACATTCACTTCCAACCTTACACAACAAAATTACAAGTAAGATATAGAATTGATGGCGTTCTATATGATATTATATCACTTCCTTTAACATTACAAGAACCTGTTATTTCAAGAATTAAGGTTTTAGGAATGATGGATATTGCAGAACGAAGATTACCTCAAGACGGTAGGACAACAGTTAAGATTGGTCAAAAAGAAATTGACATAAGAATATCATCTGTTCCAACCTCTTACGGTGAAAGAATCGTATTGCGACTTCTGGACAAAAGTGCCAGACTTTATAAATTAGAGGAACTTGGTATGGAAAACGATCATTTAGAAATAATGAGAAAATTAGTGAAATTACCAAATGGTATAATTTTCGTTACAGGACCCACGGGCAGTGGAAAAACAACAACTCTATACGCATCGCTTTTAACAATAGATGCTACCGAAAAAAACATAATAACTATTGAGGACCCTATTGAATATAACCTACCTGCAATAAGCCAGATAGAAGTTTCAGACAAAAAAGGATTAACTTTTGCTAACGGTCTTCGTTCTATTTTAAGACAAGACCCAAATATAATAATGGTTGGTGAAGTCAGAGATAAAGAAACAGCCGCAATTGCAATCCAAGCAGCTCTCACAGGACATTTGGTTTTCAGCACTTTGCATACCAACGATGCTTCAGGGGCTATAACAAGATTATTGGACTTGGGCGTAGAACCATATCTGGTTGCATCAAGTATCGTTGCCACTATTGCTCAAAGATTAGTAAGAATCATTTGTAAAAATTGTAAAGAACCATACAAACCCACACTTACCGAAATTTCCAGTTTATCTTTAAAAGAAGAAATATTACAAAATAAATCATTATATAAAGGTTTAGGATGTTCCAACTGTTTTGGAACCGGTTACAAAGATAGAACTGCAATTTATGAGGTGCTACTTTTAGACGACCAGATTCGCTCTTTTATTATGTCACGAAGAACAGCCTCGGAAATAAAACAGTATGCATTGTCCCAGAATTTTGTCACATTAAGAATGGATGGTGCAAGGAAGGTATTAAAAGGTATTACAACAATAGATGAAGTTTTAAGAGTTACACAAATTGATGTAATATGAAAGTTAATTAAAAAATCACTTTCCACTAATGGTTATTCCGTTTTTAAAAAAGGATCAAATCTTCTACCTACATTGATTTTCTAATGGTAAGATATTTTTTTAAAGCAATCACAGCCGATGGTAAGATGATAAAAGATAATATAGATTCATCTACCTTGGAAGAGGCAAAGGAAAATATAAGAAGTAAAAATTTATATTTATTAGAAATAACTGAAAAAAAAGGAATAAGCTTAGAACTTACTCCAAAAGAGATTATTCTTGGAAGAATAAGTAAAAGAGACCTTGCATTGGTTACAAGACAACTGGCAGTTTTAATTTCTACAGGCACTCCTATTTTAAAAGCTATTGAAATAATTGTTGAACAGCGAGAATTCAAAATACTGTGTAAAATATTAGATGAAATAAAAAATAAACTGGCTCAAGGTAATTCGTTTTCAGAAGCATTGCGAAATTATCCTCGTATATTTGATGAACTGTATGTAAATATGGTTCGCTCAGGAGAAGCTAGTGGAGAATTATCCAAAGTGTTAACTGCACTCTCAGACCACCTTATAGAATCAGAACAACTTAAAGGTAAAATCATATCCGCTCTCTCCTATCCATTAATAGTTATAGGTTTTAGTATTGTCGTCGTAGCAGTATTGTTCATAAAAGTTATACCAGGTATTACATCCTTTCTCTTAGAAAAAAAAGTGCCATTGCCTCTTCCAACAAGAATGTTAATAGGAGTAAGCTCATTTGTGCAAAATTATTGGTTATATATCTTAGGATTTATCATAGTTGCGTTCATAATCTTTATATATGTAAAAACATTAAAAAGTCTTGCTATTTTTTTGGATAAGGCAATCTTAAAAATTCCTGTTTTGGGTAATATCATCTTAAAAAATTCATTGACAAGATTTTGTAAAACCTTAGCCATGCTTCTTGAAAATGGCATTCCTATGGCAGATGCAATTGTTGTTGCAGGAGATGTTACAAAAAATTCGGTTCTCATAAATGCCCTGCAGAAAATCAAAAAGGATGTAATGGAAGGTATGAGCGTTTCCATCGCAATATCCAAATATAAATTCTTACCACGCACATTGGGATTTATAGTTAGTGTCGGAGAAGAATCAGGAGAACTGCCACAGCTTTTGAAAAAACTCGCCGATGGATACAAAGAAGAATTAGATATATTAACTCAAAAATTTATTGCATTTTTGGAACCAGTGCTAACCTTGGGACTTGCAATATTCGTAATATTCGTGGTTTTATCCATTATGCTCCCCATCATTGATATGCTTGGCACAATAAAATAAATGTTTTAATAATATTAAATCTACCCAGTTCAAGTTATATGAAAAATATACTTTAGAATAAAAAGATACAAAATCAATGAATGAGGAATCAAAAATTTTCAATAATACAGATGGACATATACATGAAACGATACTTAATATTAGTTACCAGTGAATTTGTAAATATTCCGCTAATAAATTAAATTGTTTAACCGTAAAAAATTTGATAATTTTATAAAACCCCATTATAAAAAGAGAGATTTAAAAATAAGTATTTATACATTACCCTTTTACCTATTGCGTTACTACAAGTGTATAGAACCTCTATTTTAAACCCCATACTACTATGAAACTTCGGGAGTGGTTCAGATGGAATAAAATATTACAACCAAAAGAACTATTTAAAGGATTGGCCAGAATTTTAGTGTCTCACCTTGCAAGATATCATACGAATTTGTTAACAGCGTGTAGAGAATATTTTAAAAATTCAAGGTGTGATTTTACTGTAGATAAATTAAAATGGGCAGAAAATACTAAAATTCTTTTATATGTATCTACATATTTATATAGCGAAGTATATTCAACAGATAAGTATGAAAAGGAGGAGATTAATTTTTTAATAAAAACACTTAAAAATGGCGATGTATTTATAGATATTGGAGCAAATGCAGGAATATATACCGTAGTCGCCAGTAAATTGGTTGGGAAAGACGGACAAGTCTTCGCCTTTGAACCTAGTAAAAGAGAATATGAATTATTACTAAGAAATATCAAGTTAAATAAATTAATCAATGTTAAACCATTAAAAATAGCTATTTCTAATTACAACGGCACCACAAACTTCTTAGTTGCAGCAGGTAAAGATACAGGAACAAATACATTGGCGTCTAAATTTTATAGTAATCATATAAAATTAGAGAGAATTGAGAAGGTCCCTGTTTATAAATTAGATGATTATTTAGAACAATTACACATCAATAAGATTACGGGTATAAAAATTGATATAGAAGGACATGATTTATTCGCTTTAGAAGGTATGAAAAAAACATTACAAAAATTCAAACCATTTCTTATGTTAGAAATAAGTGAACTGAACTTACAAAATACAGGACATAGTAAAAAACAACTGTTTGAACTATTAAAAAATTATAGTTACGAAATTTTCTATTATGATGAAAAAGGCGGGTTAACGAAAAACCCTCCATTATATACATTCAATCCAAAAACATTGTATTACGACATAGTATGCTTCCCAAGATGAGAATCTTTCAACCCCTCAATCTATAACTCATATAAAATGAAAGTAAAGCATTGGTTCAATTGGTCAAAAATATTGTATCCGCAAGAATTATTACAAGGATTAGCAAGAATCTTTCTGACGCTCGTTGCACGCTATAATCCTCAATATCTACCTAAACTTAGGGAAAAATTCAAGGGTTGTAGATATAACTTTACATTGGAAAAAATTAAGTGGTTGGAAGATACAAAAATTATAGCTTATACTGCTACTGATGTATCTGTGGCATATCAAGGTATTTATGAACCACATGAATTAAATTTCATAAAAAATACCTTAAAAGAAGGAGATATATTTATAGATGTCGGAGCAAATATAGGTCTATATACGGTGGTTGCTTCCAAATTTGTTGGAAAATCAGGAACTGTATTCTCATTTGAACCAAGCACAAGAGAATATGAACTACTTGTAAAAAATATAAACCTGAATAGATTAAATAATGTAAAATTGTTTAAATTAGCTTTATCAAACTATGATGGTGAAGCTTCATTCTATGTAGGTGGTTGTGGCAGGACAGGTGCTAATACATTATCCAATAAATTTCGCAGTAAAAGTCATGTAATTGTAGAACGTATAGAAAAAATTAAAGTAAATAAAATGGATACATTTTTTAATGATATAAACATCCCTAAAATCACCTTGATAAAAATTGATGTAGAAGGACATGACTATTATGTAATAGAAGGAGCACAAAAAATATTACAGAAATATAAACCAATTATAATAATAGAAATTTTAGAAGAAGGATTGAAAATAGCAGGTTCATCAAGCATCCAAATATTTAGTCTACTTAAATCCTTAAACTATAAGTTTCTATTCTTTCCAGAAGAAAGCGGGACACCAAAAAATATACCCGATTATCTATCGTTACCCAAAATTGTCTGCTATAACTTAATATGTATTCCAAATAACTGAAAGCAAAATCTTCTTGAAATACGATAAAATTTTCCAGCCTTACAATCTATTTAAAAAACTGAAAAATTATAATAACAACTATAACGCATCAGTTTACCTTCTCATACACAATTATAATATATGTTAAAAAATTCATTGCCTCCTGAAAAGACAAAAAAGTACCAGATTGCATAAAATACTTTGTTGCCTTAGACTAAGGATTTAATTACGATGATACTAAAAAGATACCAGAGAGATTTCTCTAATAAGAAAATAATACAAAACATTTAAAAAATTTATTGCCAAAGAATCGAACTTTTTGACAATATAAGTCTATAAAAGGAGAAATTACAAAGTTTGCTAACAAAGAAATTTAAAATAATAGGCACCACTATTCTACCGTCCATCAGTATGGTTCTAACTTTTACTTGAAAACCATCGTTAGTTTAGTATAATATTGTGACTTATATAAACAAAAAAATGCACTGTCCTGCACAAAAATTTTGGAAATGATATAATGAATTAGAATGTTAACTATATTTTCTACCTGTAAGCCGTTTGAAAGTGAGTTTGCAATAATTCAAACGAATGCAATTACAAGCTGGGTTAAATCAGGTAAAGACATAGAAATTATTTTACTTGGTAATGAACAAGGAACTAAACATATTGCAGATAAATTAAATTTAAAGTATATTGAAAAAATAAAAAGAAATGATATGGGAACCCCATACATCAGCGATCTATTTAATATAATAAAAGCATATGGTAAATATGATATATTATGCTATGTTAATGCTGATATAATATTTGTCGAAGGACTACTACAAACAGTGGAATTTGTTAGAGAAAAATTCAACAAATTTTTAATTGTTGGTAGAAGATGGAATGTTGACATAAAAGCACCAATAGATTTTTCCGATAAAAATTGGCGCACTAATTTGAAAGAATATAAAAAAAAAAATGGCTTGCTTTATCAAAGTGGTGCAATTGATTACTTTATTTTTACTAAAAATCTCTATCAAAACATTCCACAACTTTTAGTGGGCAGAAGTGGATGGGATAATTACCTTCTTGGAAATGCTATTTTAAAAACATTGTTTGTATTTGATGCAACAGAAACGATATTTGCTGTTCATCAAAATCATTCTTATAACCATCACAAAGAGGGTAAGTTTGGCGTATGGAAAGGTATAGAAGCAGAACATAACAGGAAATTACTTCATAAACTATATCTACATATTTCGTTAGGAAATATAAAAAAAACATTTTTTAAATTGAAGAAAAAGGGCAATCACTACAAAATTTTACCAAATCTGCACGGTTTGATAAAAGGAGTCTTTTCATATATTAAAGGAATAGGAGTAAAATAATTTCAAACTCAATTTATTATTGATAAGTATAAAATAACGGGGCGTTTTTGAATTAGAATTTTTCTTATAATGTTACAAAAAATATGATAGATAATAGAATAAAAAAATTAAAACAAAAAATTTATGTAAAAAATACTCTCGTATTTTTATTCCTTTTGTTACC
>FWPU01003111.1_pt1 | contig 42962 bp, 41 predicted proteins | sample 2228361 | NCBI WGS metagenome assembly FWPU01 (sample SAMEA103939777, study PRJEB20133) | metagenome | reverse complement strand
TTTTTAGTTTCCACCATCAGATTATTAGCTTCGTGAGCATTCTCAGCATTCTTCCGCGTCATGGAAGCCATCTCTTCAATCGATGAAGAAGTCTCCTGAATTCCCGCGGCTTGCTCCGATGCTCCTTCAGCTAAAACCTGGCTGGCTGAAGAAACCTGGCCAGAGGCTGAGGCCACTTGGCTAATGCCATCATTTAACCCTGAGATAATCCTCTTTAAAGAACGTACTATACTCCTTATTATGCTAGTAATAGAAATAGCCATTAAAGTTAGCGCAATCAAAAGGCTAACGATAATTTTTAATAAACCGCTACGCAAAGTCTCAGAAAGAATATCTTTCTTATACCCCATTTTCAAAGAACCCACGATTTTGCCAGAAGAATCTCTAATTTCATGCTTGTATATCAACAAAGAAGTCGTGTCCGGTGGCTCTTTACTTGTCGTGGTCAAAAGGTTTCCTTGGTCATCATAATAGAGTACAAAGGCAATTTCTGGATCTTTGGTCGCCTCCTGCACAAATCCTTCTAAAGGACGAAAATCATAATTGCTAAGGAAGGGCACGCTGATCTCTTTTAGCAACCTGGCTAAAGAGTTCACCTTTGATTCCATCATCGATTTGACCGAAGAATAGTGATTAGCCACCAAAATAGCGCCAAGACTTCCTAACAAAATTAATAGTAATCCTAGAGTGGGAATTGTTAGCTTTTTACCGATGGTATTAAGATTAAAATACCTTTTGCTCATATCCCCCCCAAATTAAATTTCTCGATCCTTTTTTTCGGCACAAAATTAAAAAACTTAAAGGAAGGATACGCTCTTTTAGGGAAAAATTTCAGTCAAGATCAACCATTTGCATTATTTCTTGGGGGATCAGTTCTAAAGGGAGAACTTTATCAACAGCTCCTCTTTTGATGGCTTCTTTGGGCATCCCAAAAACAACACAAGTCGCTTCATCTTGAGCGATTGTCTTGGCTCCGGCCTCTTTCATCTTGAGCAATCCTTCCGCTCCATCTGCCCCCATTCCAGTAAGGATAACTCCAACAGCATTTGGTCCGGCATATTGAGCAACCGAATAAAAAAGAACATCTACGGCCGGCCTCTGATGATGAACCATTGGCCCATCTTTAATGTTAACGTAATATCGGGATCCACTCCTTCTGAGCAGCATATGAAAATTCCCAGGAGCAAGCAGGGCTCTTCCATTTAAGACAGCATCACCATCTTGGGCTTCTTTCACCTCCAATTGACAGAGATTATTTAAGCGTTCGGCAAATGCCGTAGTAAAATGCGGGGGCATATGTTGGACAATTACTATTCCCGGAGAGTTTAAGGGTAATTTCATTAATACTTCTTTAATTGCTTCTGTTCCTCCAGTAGATGCTCCAATGGCTATGATCTTTTGAGTTGTTTCACTTAGAGCTTTAGTGATTATAGGTGGTGTAAGATCTTTTGCCAGATTTGAATATTGAACTCGCCTTAGATTTACTTTAGCAGCTGCTCTAATTTTCTCCTTCAATTGATGGCTCATTTCCCCCACTGAATATGCCGGCCCAGGTTTGGAGAGAACTTCTATAGCGCCGTTTTCCAGGGCTTCTAAAGCCATCTTACTGCCTTTAGGTGTCAACGAACTGACTACAATTACTGGTAAAGGATAATGACGCATCAATTTTTTAAGGAAGGTAAGTCCATCCATTCTAGGCATTTCAATATCTAATGTAATTACATCAGGTTTTAGGAGAACAATCTTATCTCTTGCCACATAAGGATCCGGAGCTGTGCCTACTATCTCTATATCGGGATCTTGGGAAAGTTCTTCAGTTAAAATTTTGCGTACGATGGCGGAGTCATCAACAATGAGCACTTTAATCTTTCCCTTATTCATTTACTCTCCCTTTTTGCAAGTTCGATCTAACTTTGCAGCATTGCTTCGATCAGTCCTAATTGATCATTTAATTCCACCAAAAAATGCTCCAGGTCATCTTCCTTTAAAGAATAGCGTTTCATGATTTCTCCATAACCATGATAATTGAGGGCATCAGCTCCTCCTCCTATACCCGTTAGCATAGAAATCAGATCGCTTAGGTAAACTAAATCAACTATTTTTGCATAATGTGAAGTTGCTAATGGGACATGGTGGAAACGAACGGCAAAAATTATTTCTTCGGGGAAAGACCACTTTTCTACGATCACCCCTCCCAGCTCTCCATGATCAATACCTAATATTCTTTTTTCGGCTTCGGGAAAAGAAAGGGTCTCTTCTTCGGCCAATGATTTGATTTCGTTAAAATAATTTCTTACATATCTGTGTAGAATCATTTTCCCTATATCATGGATTAAAGCGGCTGTAAAAATAGTATTCGTTCTTGATTCATGGAGATGCTTAGCGATAATCTTGGAAAGAAGGGCACAAGCTACAGAATGCCTCCAGAGGTCTCCTTTTTTCAGATCGTATCCAGAGCAATCTTTTAAAAAGATTTTGCTGCTTTCCTGACTCAATATGATCTGCAATAATTGATCAAAACCGATCATGACCAAAGCCTCTTTTAAGGAGCTCACTTTTCTTTTTAATCCAAAATAGGCCGAATTACATACCCTTAAAACTTCAAAGGTAATTGACTGATCATATTGAATCACTTCAACTATTTGTTGAGCCGAGGATTTAGGATCCTCGATTAATTGCAGAGCTTTCTGAATCACCATGGAAAATGGGGGTAATTTAGTACTCGCTTGGACAATTTCTTCAACTAAGCTCATAAGATTCTCACGCCATTGCCCGAGATTTTAACAAATAATTTTCCCGTAGAAATTTCTAAGGTAATAGTCCGATTACCTTGCCCGCCAATGTCCTCTCCACTAATGGGAATATTATCCAATTGCAGAATTTTTCTTAAGGCTATATAATTTCTCTTGCCAACGCTAAAAAACTCTGAATCATCTAAAATCTTGGAGCCGCCGGCAATTTTGACCTTCATTCTCTCCTTTAGGCCACCCCAATTATAAAATTCTCCCAGAAACAGCGGGAGAGCCGTATCCGCAAACATCCAGGGGCATTTTTTCGCTTTAAGTGGATCGATGCGGGAATCAGGAAGCATAAAATGCAGGAGTCCACCTAACTTCGCTGCCGGATCATATAAGGCTACCCCGATGCAGGAACCTAAGGCATAGGTGACCAAATTAGCCTGGCAATCATTGGTTATCTTCATATCAGAAATTCCTACAATTATATTTTTCACCATAACTTACTTGACCAAAACACTCTTGGCCATCAGAAACCTGCCCTTATTTCTTAAATATCCTTTTTATAGATAGAGGGTCTTACATATCTAAAATTATGAGGTATCCCGGTTAAACTCTCTGCATGGCCGATTATTAAAATTCCCCCGGGATGCAAACACCCATAGAATCGATTCACTAAACTGCTTTGTTTTTCCTTATCAAAATAAATCATCACGTTCCGACAAAAAATACAATCAAAGGCCTCGGTAAAAGAAAAAGGCTCCATTAAATTCAGCCTCTGAAAGCGCACATATTGCTTAAGAAGATCTTTTACCTTCACGTAATTTTGCCACTCTCTTTCCCCTTTTAAAAAATATTTTTTGATAATTAAAGGCGGCAAATCACGAAGCTTTTCTTTGGGGTAAATACCAGTCTCCGCTATTTTTAACATGCGGGTAGATAGATCAGTGGCTAAAACCTGAATATCCCATAAAATGGGGTTCTCTATCACTTCGAGCAAAGACATAATAATGGAATACGGTTCTTCACCTGAAGAACACCCGGCGCTCCAAAAATTCAATTTCTTTGCGCCATTTTTTTTCCTGCTTATTATTTCTGGTAAAAAAACAGATTTAAGGTATTCAAAATGCTTTGGTTCTCTAAAGAAAAAGGTGAAATTGGTGGATATAGAATCAAGTAAAAGGATCAGTTCTTTACCCGAAACATCATTTAGAACATATTCATAATAATCACGAAATGATTTAAACTGGCCACTTCTGAGTCTTTTACCCAGCCGGGCTTTAACCAATTCTTTCTTCGCCTCCGTAAGATTAATTCCACATTGTTCATAAATTAACCGGCGAATCTTTTCAAAATCGCTATCTTTCATCTCTAAAGGTTGCCAATTAAGAGACAAAGTCATTCCTCAAAATCTTTCCCTACAAAATTTTTTCAGCTCGTTCCTTTAAAGCAAATTTCCATTATAAAATTTCCAGCTGGCGTACTAAAGGGGATGGCTAAAATTGGTCCTTTGGTCATGTGCTTGATTTCATGGTTTGGTCCGCAGATTACCGAAGGTATCGCTCCTTGAAAACGATAACCAGCCTCCTCTAATCGCCTACGGGCATCACCAGAAATTACATTAGTCAATTCTCCTACAGCATCCTTTACTTCTTCATTTAGCTCATGCTGCTCTTCCCCAAATAACTTACTTACTATGTATAAAATGCAATCTTTGGAAAAGGACAAACACAAAGACCCCTCAGTATCTCCCACTATCCCGACTATTCCAGAAATATCTCCCTTGGTCGTAAATTCTTTCTTGATGTACGGCTTTCCTACGGCAGGTTCTAAATGGACCATGGTTTTTAATACATTTACCGTCGCCCAGAGAAAAGGATTTACCAATTCCGCTTTCAATTCCATATTGCTTTTCCTTTCCATTAGACATCTTAATTTTGGCTTTATTGAAATGCCTGCTTCTCTCTTTTATCGGAATTGCCTTTTTATAATCTTGTTTTAATTTTTTAAGATGTACTGAGAGAGGTAAGGACTATTTTTTCTTTGGCAAATCTTTTTTCGGAGTTGAGTTCTTTTAAACTTGCCTTTTGCAAATCACGCTTATTTGACCCCCTTTTTTCTTCTGTACCGTTAACCCTAAATATCGCCATTACGGAAGCCAACTCTTCGGCAGCAGCAGCATTCTTCTGAGTTAGATTATTCATCTCGGTAACGGCTTTATTTATTTGTTCTATTCCTTGCGCCTGCTCCTGAGAAGCAGCTGCAATTTCTTGAATTAAATTTGCCACTTTCGAGGATCGCTCGGTAATTTCTCTGAATCCTTCACTTGTTATATTGACTATTCTTTCCCCGTTCTTAATCTTACGCACTATATCTTCCATCATCTCTGAAGTGTTCTTCGCTGCTTCCGCCGCCCGCATGGCTAAATTGCGCACCTCATCAGCAACTACGGCAAAACCCGCACCTGCTTCTCCAGCCCGCGCCGCTTCTACGGCGGCATTCAAAGCCAAAAGATTAGTTTGAAAAGCAATTTCATCTATAGTTTTAACTATCCTAACCGTCTCCTCACTCGTGTTTGAAATTTCTTTCATCGAGACCGTCAATTGATTCATAGAATTATCGGCTTTTTTTATCACTTCTTGAGTGTCATTAATTAAACCGTTTGCCTGTTGGGCGTTGCCAGCATTTTGCTTAGTCATGGAAGTCATCTCTTCTAAAGAAGAAGATGTCTCTTCTAAGGAAGCTGCTTGCTCAGAGGCAGCTTCGGCTAAACTCTGCGACATAGAAACTGATTGCCCTACGGCTTCACACATTTTCTGGCGCATCATTTCTACAGATTTTGCCACCTCTCCCACTTCATCTCGAGAATTAACTTTTAATTCTCGTGTTAGATCGCCTTCGGCGATTTGATGGATAACTTTCATAGTTTGGTGAAGAGGCTGAGTAATCCGCTGAGCAGTAAGCAGACTTGAGGAAATAGAAACGACCAGGGAAATAGCCAAGATTATGAAAAATACTCGCAAAGCTGCTGCATAACTGGCCATTGAAGAGTTATAACCATCATGACTCAATTTATTTTCCAAAGCTAAAAGATCTTGCAGCGTCTTGTATAGAACTTGATATTTATCATCAGCGTTGCCCATATACATAGTAGCCATGTTAAGATCTGAAGTGGCTAAGTCAATAGCGGAGAGGGCTACTTTTTGATATTCGGAGAGTTGCCTCCCCAGATTTTCATAGAGAAGTTTTTCCTCTTGAGTAAGGTTATTACTTGCTCGCCCTTGACCAACTAATCGCCCAGCCTTTGCCAGTGCCTGAATTTGGTCTTGGCCAAGGCTCTGTATTTTTTTCTCTTCGTAATTAGCATTTGCCCAGCTGATTAGTTTATACAAGTTAGTATGAATAGTCGTTAAGTCATTCGCTAAGCCAGCACTAAGCTGATATTTCTGAAAGCGATTCTGATAAACATCTTCCATAGCTTCCTTTTGATTAATTAATCCTCGATAAGAAACCCATCCCAAGACAAGCAAGAAGATTATTACCACCATAGGGGATACGAGCATTTTTTGGGAAAGCTTCATATCCTTGAAAAATTGCCTAACTTTCATAATTACCCTCCCCGCTTTTACTTAGCAGCTTATTAAAGATTTAAAATTAAATTATCTTTTGTACACTCCGCATCCCACAATAAGGTCATCTACCCGCTCAATATAGGCTGTCTTTAATTCAATCTTCTTGGTTAAGGGATTGGTAAATTTATAATTCTGCCATCCCTTACCTTTAGTTTTAGCGATCTCTATTCTCTCTTTTACAAAGTACCGCCCATCAGCGTCTTTCATCTCCAGCAAATCCTTGCCAATCATCTTGGGGTTAAAGCCATGGGCGACGCATTTGCCATTTATGTCATACACAAAGATGTAAAGATCGCGATCGACAAACTTCCCTTTGGGATTATTGATCTCGGCAAAGGCTTTCTCTTTTCCTTCTGATTTGATCAAGCTGATCGCTTTTTTTACTAAAGCTTCAGCCTCTTCTTCAGTTCCGAATCCCCCGGCCAGTAATACTCCCCCTGCTCCTAAGACAAAAGCACTTAATAAAGTAAGTAGCAAAATTTTCTTCATAATTTTACCTCCTCCTTGATTTTTTTCTCTTTTTCAATTCGTTAACTTTTATCGAAATTTCTTTACCATATTAACTAAAATCCTTGAAAATCCTCCTCCATAGGGATTACCTTTTCTGTCTACTGATTATCTTGTATTAATGGCGCAACCTTTTTATCTTCTTTGAGCACCCCCCCTTTCATATGAGTTTTTAATGGTCTATCTCTTCCTTGGCAAAGATCTCGTGGGTTTTCACCAGAGTTTCTGATCCATTTGGATAACATAAATTATCCCCGTTTATAAATTAGCGGCCGTTTGAGGCAACAAAGTGATATCCTCTCGGCTTAAAACTTTATCAATATCTAACAATATCTTTATCCCCCCATTAATCTTGGCTATCCCCGAAATATAATCTAAATCAAGATTGGGTCCGAATTTGGGCGCTTCTTCAATCTCGCCGGCCTTAATATTCAGAACTTCTGAAACGGCATCAACTACTATTCCCATTAGCCCTTGATTATTCATTCCTTTAATCTCTACTACAATAATGCAAGTCTTTTCTGTATAATCTTTACTCTCCATGCCAAATTTAACGCGCAAATCTATAACTGGTATAACTTTTCCACGGAGATTAATTACTCCCTTCACAAAGGTGGGAGCTCGAGGAACAGCAGTAATAGGCAACAGGCCAATAATTTCTTTAATCTTCAAAATACCTATTCCATACTCTTCTGCGCCTAAATAAAAAGTCAAATATTTACCCTCGCGGTTGGTAATCTCTTTTATGGCTTGATTAACAGATGTTACTACCTGATTCATCTTTATTTCTCCTTTATTTCATCTCTTTTTTAAATCAATCACTTAATAGCTTCCCAAGTTTTAGAATTAATTTTTTATACGCTACTTTGCTATTTTCTACCATTGGCAAGCCTATGATCTATAGCCGGCAAATAAATTTGAAACATAGTACCTCTACCTGGCGCGCTGGATACAGAGATGGCTCCCTTATAATTCTTGACCAGGCAGCGAACTATTGATAAACCCAAGCCACTTCCCTGCTTATCTCTTTTAGTAGTAAAATAAGCATCAAATATCTTGGGCATTATTTCAGGAGGTATGCCTTCTCCTGTATCTTTAACAGTTAGACACAAATATGGGCCTGGTTTTAATTCCTCATATTGGCTGACCCTTGCATCATCTAAATGCAAAAAAGATAAATTTATCTCCAGCAAACCACGTTTATCACCAATGGCTTGAATGGCATTCAGACAAAGATTTAGCAAAATTTGATATATATGTGTGGGATTGGCTCTCAATAAGTAATTCTCATCTTCAATTTTTACTTTCACTTCCACATTGGCAGGCGAAGAGGCCCGCAAAAGATTACAAACTTCTTTGATGACGGGAACAATTTGCATGACCTTTTTTTCATTTTCTTCTTCTCTCCTAAATCGCAGCATCTGATTTACTAATTCTTTGGCTCTCCTACCCGCTTGCAAAATTTCCCATAGATTTTGCTTTATTGTAGAGTCCACAGGTACTTGGGCCAAGGAAAGTTCCGTATAGCCTATCATAGCGGTTAAAATATTATTAAAATCATGGGCTAGCGACCAGGCTAATATTCCCAAGGATTCCATTTTTTGAGATGGGATCAAAGGGCTTTCTAAAAATAAATTTTTATCTTCTTTTGAAAGCCCAAAATTATCCCGCTCGTCGAAAATTACCTGCATTTTCTCATTCCCCGTGAATTTATATTTCATCCGAAATTAGCATTAGTAAACATCTCTTGCACGTCTAATATTAATCCTACCCGACCATCGCCCATAATGGTTGCTCCAGCCACTCCTTTAACATCTTTTAATTTTTCGCCCATATTTTTGATGACTACTTCTTGTTTACCTAACAGGTCATCAACCATTAAACCATTTTGATGTCCATTTCCTTCCAGGATAATAACCAATGATTCCCAAGGTTGAACTTTCTTCGGGGTAATGCCTACCAAGCGGTGCAGTCTTACCAATGGTAAAATTTTATCGCGCACTTTGACCATTTCCCCTTTTTTGTGCAAAGTAAATATTTCCTCGCGAGCAGGCCTTATTGCTTCTTTGACAAATTCGGTGGGAATGATAAATCGTTCTTCGCCGCTGCCCACAACAATTCCATCCATGATGGCCAAAGTCAAGGGAATGCGAATAATACATCGACTACCTTGTCCATCTTGCGAAATAATCTCTACTTTCCCTTTTAATTTCTCGATGGCTTTTTTCACCACATCCATGCCCACACCACGTCCGGACACGTCTGTCACCTTTTCCGCTGTAGAAAAGCCGGGTTCAAAAATAAGATTATCAATCTGATACTCTGTTAAAGTTGTTTCATCAATTAATAGGCCTTTTTCTTTAGCCTTTTGGATGATTTTCGCCCGGTTGAGTCCCTGACCATCATCAGCAATTTCTATGACCACATTACCACCCTGCTGATAGGCTTTTAAAATTATTTTCCCAATTTCCTCCTTCCCTTTTTCGCGCCGCAAGGTTGGTGGCTCAATCCCATGATCAATGGCATTACGAATCATGTGGACTAAGGGGTCATAAAGACTATCCACCATATGGCGATCAATCTCCGTCTCCTCTCCGGCCACGACCAACTGCACTAATTTCCCTGATTTTTTGGCTAAATCTCTTACTAAGCGGTGCATCTTTTGAAAAGTGTGCCTAATGGGAACCATGCGCAGGGACATAGAAATTTTTTGCAATTCATTAGTTATTCTTTTAAGTTGAGATAAATCCTGGATAAATTTTTGGTCTTTTATCGAACTAACCAAGGGATTTTGTTGCACTAAAGATAAAGCAATCACTAACTCCCCCACCAAATCGATTAGATTATCTAATTTCTTGGTATCCACTTTTATGGCCGATTCAACAACTTCTCTTCCTATCGACTTTTCCTCGCGCAAGTCCTCTTTCAATCTTTTAGCTACTGACTTATCTATTGCTTTCTCCTCCTGGACCACCCCGGTTATTGAACCTTTTGTACTTTCTTGCTCATAAATAACCTCTTCGTCCTCGGACTTCTTAGAGCTTTCTATCTTTTCTAATTCTATATTGGGCAAAGGATTACCTTTATTGATTAAGGCTTCTATTCTTTCTAAATACGGCTTGATATTAAAAAATGTTAGATAAGAGTTCCCTGCCTCAATTTGGGTTTTTAAATCAAGGATCATGCGCTTTAAAAAATCAACTGCCTCTAAGATGAGATCGATTATCTCTTGGTCAACCCTGAGCTCATTATGCCGAACTTTGTCTAAGAGACCTTCCACAGCATGGGCCAATTGGTTTATTTGCGGCAAATGAAGAAAACCCGAAACGCCTTTGATCGTATGAAAGGGCCGAAAAATGGCATTTATTACTTCTTGATCCTCTGGATTTTTTTCTAAATTAATAATATGCAACTCCATATTATTTAAATATTCAAGCGCTTCACTAATAAAGTCTTTATAAAGCTCTAAGTCTGTCCCTCTGATCTCTTCCTTGGTTGCCGAATCACCTCCAGTTTTCTCATTGTCTAATCGAATATCTACCGTTACACCCAAGGTTTTCACTTCTTCCTTAAATACTTTTATTTTTTCAACCTGAGGCGCAGATTTAGGCTCTTGGAAACTCTCTTGCAAAAGCCTTACTCCATGGCGGAGAAAGGCAAGGGCATCTTGGCCATCGGCAATCTCATTTAAAATAATTTTTTCGACCAGGCTCTTTAGAACGATAGCTAAATTCTGGAGATTATCCTGATCTACATCTTTGTTTTTCTGAATTAATTCCAATTTTTCTAAGATGGAGCCTAAGGTTTGGATATCATCATCTTTAGCGATCATTGCTTGCACGGAAATCTGTTCAATAATCTCGCTTAGGCTATTTTTACTCTCCGTCATTATCTCTTTCCCCTAACTAATAATTTTTTCTACGAATTATTTTATCTTCTTACTTTTTTAAGAAAATTCTATCCTCCAAACCTGCCTTAGTTATCGAACAAATTTTAAGTTTCTTAAATAAATATATAAAAATTTTGGGGGAGGAAATTTTTTAGCAACCATTATTTAAGTTCCTCAATAATCTTCCGATATCCATAGCAAAATGCGGGAGGGATCCTTTTGTCATGATTAGCTTAACTCGTTTAAACAATACCCCTTTAGTCATCAATCCCGATCTAATAATCTTTATGGAAGAAACTCCGGACACTATAATAACCATGGCTAACGGGGAAAAGATTGCCGTGCAGGAAAAAGTGGTGGAGATAATTCGTCGGGTAATTGAATTCCGCCGCCGCGTATTTAATTCTTCTCTTCCTATCGAATGAACAAGAACGATGGATAAGGCATCTATTATAGGACTCGTATTAGGTATTGGGGCAGTCTTAGGAGGACAGGCTTTAGAGGGGGGACATATTGGATCTATCATGCAGGTAACTGCCTTCATTATTGTTATTGGAGGGACCTTTGGGGCAGTTTTTCTCAGCTACCCATTTAAACAAGTTATCGTTGCTCTTAAAGGAGTAAAGTCAATTCTCAAAGAACCTCCTCAGAAGGCCGAAGAAATTATCAAGCAAATAACTCAATATGCCAATAAAGCCCGGAAGGAAGGCATTTTATCTCTCGAAAAAGAATTAAAGAACATTGATAATTCTTTTTTAAAGAAAGCTCTTACAATGGCCGTAGATGGTTTAGAACCTCATTTAATTCGGGAAGCCATGGAAACCGAATTAGAATATTTAGATGAACACGGCAAAATAAGTTCCAAAATCTTTAAATCCGCCGGAGGATATGCTCCCACCATTGGCATATTGGGCGCCGTCTTGGGACTTATTCATGTCATGGAAAATCTTAATGACCCTAGCAAATTAGGTGCAGGAATTGCTGTTGCTTTTGTGGCTACGGTCTATGGCGTAGGTTCAGCAAATCTCCTCTTCTTACCCATTTCCACTAAATTGGAAGTCCGTCATAGGAATGAAATGATCTTACGGGAAATGATGTTAGAAGGGGTAATAGCAGTTTCTAACGGAGAAAACCCCAGATTGATAGAAGAAAAGCTCAGGTCCTACATCCCTGAGCTAATTCCTGAAAAGAAGAGCAAATAGACATGGCCCGGCGTAAAAAAAAGCACGATGAAGAGCACGAAAACTTAGAGCGCTGGTTAGTCTCCTATGCGGACTTTATAACTCTTCTCTTTGCCTTCTTTGTAACCATGTATGCGATCTCGCGGGTTGATGAGCAAAAGCTTGGATCAGCCGTAGAATCTCTGCAAAGGGCCCTGGGTTCATTAATCCCCGTTCAGATAAGTCAACGGGACGCGGGAGCCTTTACCCCCACTTCAACTCCCATAGGAAAAGGCATTATCAATGACCTCGACCTAAGATTTGCTGAAAAAGAAAGAAAGGCTTTTGAGAAATTAGTCTCGGAAATTCAAAGAGAAATTGAAAAAAATTTAGCAGGTATTGAGCAAAGAAAGCGCCCACCTTTCAATCAAATTAAATATATCTTGGAAAAAAGAGGATTGGTTATAAGAGTACCGGATAGCCTCTTTTTTAACTCTGGAGAAGCTTCCATCCGCGCCGAGTTTATTCCTATTTTAAATGCTTTAGGAAAATCTTTAGCAACCATCCCTAACCATATCCGGATTGAAGGGCATACCGACAGCGTGCCCATTCAGACGGCTATATTCCCTTCTAATTGGGAATTATCTACGGCGCGGGCCACCACGGTCGTGCGCTATTTACTGAGCAACTTCAAAATTAAACCGGAAAAATTATCCGCTACGGGATTCGCAGAGTTTCGACCAATTGCTCCAAATTCCACTCCGGAAGGACGATCCTTAAATAGGCGGGTGGATGTAGTAATTTTAAGCAGTATGGAAGAAAACTTTGAACCAAATCAAAGAGAATCTGCAGGCAAAAATCTTGGTGCAGAAAGCGAAAACTCCAGTCTGCCACATTATTTGCCTTCTCCCAAGCAATTTCCACGTCCCAGTCAAGTAGGGATGTAACAAACTATACCTTCTCAAAAGTGATTAGACAGTCTGTAATTGTAATTACATGTTCAAAAGCATCTTTTTAATCAAGTTAAATTCAACTTGATCGAGTAACCCTTCCTTACGCCACTCAATAAATTTTTTCAAATCTCCGATAATTCTTTCTTCCTTTTTTTCGGCGGGAAAATCTTTAGGAGAAGAGGCCATTTGCTTTAAGATAAGCTCTACCTCAGATAATTTGTGGCCAAAAACGGCGGGGAAGCGAGGAGAGTGAACAGATTCTTTAAATTTTTTTAATTCATTCATTGCCTCCTGTAAGCGGTATAAAAGCTGTCTGTTTTCTCTTTGTAACCTAATTTTTTCGCAGGCGTGATTAATAATAAGTTCTAATTCTTCAATTTTAAAAGGCTTCCTTATATAATCGTATGCTCCTCCCCGAATAGCTTTTATCGCCGTATCTATCGAGGCGTAGCCCGTCATAATAATAACCAAACTCTCGGTATTTACCCTCTTCACTTCGCGAAGAAGCTCGAGACCATCAACCCCGGTCATAACTAAATCGGTGACCAGAATATCAAAAGAGGTTTTGGCTAATGCCTTTAAAACAGATTGGCCATCAGGAAATATACTTACTTCTCTTGAGCTGCCAGTTAAACACTTCGCCAGAATTTCCCGAAATTCTTCATCATCTTCCGCAATCCACAAACGAATATTATTTAGCTGTTTATTCTCCATGAGGCATTGGTAACCTTTTATCGGCGCAGATCAAGGAACCGGGGTTCGCCTTGGTGAGCAATGGTCCGCGCATAGGTATGGAGGGTCTTAAAGGTAAGTTGGTTGGCCATTAATTCCTTCCTTAATTCTTCTCTCCAAGCAATGAATTTTTGCTGCACCCGCTTATCTAAAAACTCAATCTCGGAGAGAATTTCTTTTAGTCTCTGGTGGATAGCTAAAGATTCTTCTCTACTTGGATTTCTTCCGTTATCCGGCAGATTTTTGGCACTTAAATTACCCAGGCTATCTATCTCTTTAATTATTCCTTCTCTCTGAGCCAAAAGTTTAAAAATTTCAGGGAGATGGTCAAGAGACGATACAGCATTTAAAGATTTAGCCATGGCTAAATAGTTGCTTAAGTAGCCTATTTTCTCTGTAAACTTTACATCTGCATCAATCAAAGAGTCTTTTCGCTCAAATTTCATCGACCATTAAATCCTTTCAGGAAATTACCAGAGGCTGAGTTTCAGGTGAATATAAAATTTCCTTTGGGGTATTCCCATAGAAGACTTGTTCCCAAGCAGATTTCAATTCGCTTAATATTGCCGCTGCTTGTTCAAATGCCTCTGAATTTCTTTTTACATCAGCCTCCAAAATATAGCGGGTAAGAAAGCCATATATGAGATCAAGATTCTTAGCTATACTTCCTCCTCTTTCAAAATTCAGGGCTGTTCTTAATTCATTAATGATATCTAAAGCTTTTTGGACTGCCCTCCCTTTAGCCTCATAATTTTTATGGCGAAAGTATTCCTTAGCTGCTTTTAGGCTGTAAATCCCCTCTTCGTAGCACATGATGATCAACTTTTTTTCATCTGCGGTTAAAATATTTGTCTGTTGATATAGTTGATAGCCACCTTTATTCATTCTTTTAAAAACCCCCTTAATCTATTTTTATCCCCAACTCTTATTAATTGTTTCTATTTGACTTGCAAGCCAGCTCATCTGACTTTGCAGAGTACTCAAGGCCGTCTCCATGGCAATGAATTTTCGTTCTAAGTCCGCCATTTTTCGTTCAAGCCGATCTTCCATCTCTGATATATCATCTGCTAAACTAGAAATCGTTTCTTGAATCGTCTCTTCTTTATTAGCAATTGTCCCATTAACCGAGTCTGTAATATAATAGAGCGCGCGATCAAGTAACTCCGCCACTCCATAGGTTAAGGTAAAGCTGCCGATTTCTCCTGTAGATGTGCCCGAATAACGTACAGAAAGTCCCTTAGCATTTCCCGAGATCCCACGTAGATATTCGCCTTCTCCGAGGGCATCTCCTTCATTTTCAAAGTAACCAGCAACTGGATTAACCCCTGTAATCTGGATATTATAAGTACCTGCTTGGGTATCAATAGTGTGATAAATATAAGATAAATCGCTATTGGTAGATGACCAATCGGCGACAAAAAGCTTTTTTAGATCATCGAAATTGCTTTCCAAATATTCATTGAATGTATCTTCATCAATGCTCAATTTACTATCGGTATCTACATTAATCCCAAATAGACCAAGAGTTGAAAAATTGTCATCTACCCCAGAAACTTTATTCAAGATAATTTGAGTAAGGCTCGTCTTGATGATCTTTAAAGAATTATCCCCAAATAAGACTCCTCCAGGCTCATTAGTTGTCTCATTATATTTCAAATGACTGTTGATCGCTTCTATGGCCTCATTGTAAGCATTAACGAACTCTTCAATTTTCTCTTTTACCGCCTCATAATCCCTACTGATATTTAGGGTTACGGTAGTATCGCTGGCAGCTTTTTTCAGATTCAAGGTTACTCCAGGGATTACATCTTCCACTATATTAGAAGTAGGGGAAGCTTCTACGCCATCTATGGTAATACTGGCATTTGCCCCTGCTTGAATCTGCCTTGCTCTAATCGTACTTAAAGCCCCCAAATCATGATCACTATCAAATTTAATAGTGGATTTGCTGGGCGTAAGGATCACAGAAAGGTCTGTATCCCCAACCTCATTATCCACCACCCTAATTTTCCCATCCGCTGTCACTTGGGCATCTACCGATCCATATTGACTTTCGATAGCTGTTAATAGGTCACCTACTGTTGTAGTATCATTGATGGTAAAAGAATAGCTTACGGCATTACCAGATGTATCTGTCCCAGTAAACTCAATCGTGTCCCCAGCGGTATAGTCAATATAACCATCAATGTCTTTTATTAAAGTCGATGATGTAATATAGACTCCAGCGGACGTATTGGCTATATCCCCGGTAACTCCTCTTTCATCTGAAAATCCGGCTCTCTTTAAAAGGCCAAGTGTCTCCAAGATATTATTAGTATCTGTATAAGAGATGGTATTTCCTTCAATAAGCAGCCTGTAGTAACTATTTCCCTCATCATCCGTTTCACTTATTACCGAAGCTGGATCAGATGTAAATATCCCATTGAAAGCATTATTGATAGCATCTCTTATGCTATTTAATGAATCTGCGGCTAAATCAATGGTCACTCCCCTGGAGATACCATTAATGACAATGGTCACTTCACCATTTTGCGCGGAAGATAAATTAAGTAGAGTAGTGCCACCAATAGCTTCATCCGCGGCCGAAAAAGCATCGCTCTGGTTACCGCCAGTAATAACATTCTTCGCTGTTTTATCCGTTCCATCAACGAACCCCAGCAAACCAAGAAGGTCTGTAGCTCCTCCATTAAGGAGGCTAATACCCTCCTCTCCCTCTTCATCACTGGTCAAGACCAATCTATAGCCTTCATTTCCATAGTTAACGATCGAAGCCGTCACTTTGGAGGCATTAGACCCGGAGTTAACGGTGTTAATTTTGTCCCGGATAGAGGATAAAGTATCGGTCGCCGAGACTGAGACAGTCCGGCTGCCAATAATTATGTCTCCGGAAAGATTTAGGGCTGTCGTTTGGCTGGCAAAGCTGGTTGAAGAAAGTTTTTGGGCACTGGCTAAAGAGATTACTTTGATTTGGAAAGAACCTGGAGCAGCACTTGTTGTGGTCGTGGCCGAAAGAATTTCTTCTGCTTCTGTAGCAGTATTGGATGAAAGAGAAACATTAAAAAGATTAAAATATGTAGGGCGGTTGATTTTTCCAGCAGCGGTCTTTAAAGATAAAAGCTTAGTATTTATTGCTTGCCAGGCGCTAAGTTTGTCTTCGTATGTCTTTTTTCTACTTTCAATGAGATCGATTCTTTTATGTTCCAATGCTCTTAGCTGCTCAATGATTTTCTGCCAATCAAGTCCACTGGCCAGGCCGCTAACCATGCTGGTTCCCGCCATAAATTTCTCCTTCTTATTTACGATTTAACCCTTTTTTAGCCATAGAAAAATAGAAATTTATTTAAATTTTGAAGAAAAATTGGGTCTACATTTTTAAATTTAATAAAAATCCTTTCTTCTTTCCTAACTCGGCTGAAAGGGCTAAAATTTCCTCCGGAGGTATTTGGCGAACAAGCTTTCCTTGGGCGTCATAAACTTTGATTATGACTAGTCCTGCTTCTTTTTCCGGGATAAATTTTATGCTGAACTGATTGTTCTTGGCTAATTTGTTGATATGTTCGGCTAAATTTTGAATAGCTTTTTGGTTCTCTTCCGCAAAAACTTCCCTTAAATTAGCTCCCTCTCCTTTATTTTCAACCAGGGGATGGGTATTTTCTTTTTTGGGGGTCGGTATCTGCAGGGCCTCTGGCATAGAAGGAGGGTTTATTACTGGCTTCGTTACTTCTTCAATTTTCACTTTGCCCTCCTCTATTAAAAAAGGGGAAAAGAGAGAATCCCTCTTTCCCCTTGCTTCCATTATTCTTAATTACTTTAACGGCCACCAAGTAAGGCAAGCACACTCTGGGGAGCCATATTAGCCTGGGCAAGCATGGCTGTGCCCGCCTGTAACAATATCTGGTTCTTGGTGAAGTTAACCACTTCGAAGGCCATATCCACATCCCTTATGGTTGACTCCGAGGCCGCGATGTTTTCAACTGTTATGGCCAAATTGGCTGCCGCAAATTCTAATCTGCTCTGCGCTGCCCCGATCTCTCCCAAGATGCTATTAACGGAAGTCAAAGCACTATCGATAGAAGTTAAGGCTGTCTGAGCAGAAGCTACGCTGGTTAGGGACAAAGAGCTTAATCCCAAATCACTTGATAATAGGCCATCGCTTGTGGTTACCGTAACGCGATCCTCAGTAGCAGTATTTCCAGAGCCAACTTGGAAGGTGAAGCTTACCGCAGCATTCAACATGGCTGTACCGCTGTATTTCGTATCGTTAGCTATTCGATCAATCTCCTCCAGAAGCTTACTGGCTTCGGAATTAAGGGCCGTTCTCCCAGTGCTATCCGTGTTATCTGAGGCCGCCAGAGTGGCCAGCTCTTTTAAACGCTCAATAATAGTCTCAATTTTCTGGGCCCCTCCTTCAGCCATTTGTAACATTGCTGTTGCCTGGGAAACATTCTGCTGCGCCATGCGTAGACTTCTTACTTCCATTCTAAATTTGTTAGCTATGGAAAGGCCGGCAACATCGTCCTTCGCTTTATTAATCCGGTAGCCAGATGACAACCTTTCCATGGATACTGATAAGCGGGCATCAGTATCTGCCAGTTGGCGGTGGGCATTTAAAGCCGCAACATTGGTATTAATTCTTAAAGCCATAGTTTTTTCCTCCTTGAAGTTTTTGATTTTGGGCATCCCTGCCCATAATTATAATTTTGACTGAGCCCGGGCTTTTGTCGAAGTATTTATCGTCCGCCTTTGAAAAAACTTAAATGTTCAATTAGCAAAAAGGCCAAACTTTTTTATCTCTTCCCTCTGCTGGTGGAATTGTAAAATCTCTTTCAATGCTCTAATAATCTTTTCTTTTAGCCCCAGGGCTGAAGCTTTGTTTATAATAATTTTCAGCAACTCTTCTTGGGGGTAAATTAAAAAAGCCGCCCTCCAGGCTAAAAGAGAAAGTTCTTCTCGACCCCTGGAAGATAAAGTATGGGCTATTTTTATATACTGGTCACTCAACTCCCGAAAGTTATTGATCGTAATATGACGATTCAAATTAAGTAGGCGCAAGAGGTTATCACATTGAGAAACTAAATCATCGAGCTCATATAGGCGAAAATAGATCTCGCTTAAAATTAGCCTAACATCTATTAAATCAGGGTTATAATTTAAAGCTCTTTTTAAAACTTCTTCGGCCTGTTGATAATTCATATTTTCATAATAGAGATAACCTAAATTGGTTAGGGCTTCGATTTTACCAGGATTGATTTCTAATGCCTTTTGCAAAATTTCTTCAGCCTGGTTATATAGCCCGAGTTCCTGATAAGCAAAGCCCATGAGCGCATACTCCTGGTCAGAGAGCATTCCACTGGCGGTGACCTTTTCAAAATTCTTAAGAGCTTCTCCAAAATTTCCTTCTTTCATATATACCAGTCCCAAAGCTTGATAACTTTTATAAGGATCATTTTTAAATTTTAGAGATCTTAAAAGTTGATCTTTAGCTAACTCACATTGCCCTTTTTCTAAAAAACATCTGCCCAGGCTATAATGCAAATCGTACTGGAGCTGGCTTAGATTAACAGGAAAAAGACTGACTTCTAAAGGGCAAAGGAGTGCCTTTTGAAAACTTTCTAGGGCCTGATCATAATTTTGAGAAAGAAAATATGCTTGGCCCAAGCAAAAATGGACTAAAGCATTATCGTTAAAATCTTTGGCTAAACTATTAAAAATAAAAATAGCCTCGGTATATGACTTTAATTCTAAATAATACTTGCCTATCAATAATGTGGACTCTAAAAAGAATTGTTTCTCCTGCTCCTTAACCAATTTGTTTTCAGTTATAAATTTCATATGCGCAATAGCTTCTTTCTGGCGGCCCATCAGAGCCAGAGTGCGCGCGGCGTTATAATGGAGGACAAGGTCATCAGGTCTTACTTTCAGCTCTCCTTCGATTATGGAAAGATTCCTTTGAGCTTTTTTAAATATAACCTCAGAATCCTTGTATCCTAAATGCCTAATCTCGATATCTATATTTTCAAATTTTATTCTTTGGCACTTAAGGCTAAAATAGATTTGCTCATGAACTTTTCCTTCAAATAAACCTCCTTTTACTCTCGGAAATATTCTTAATTGGCGGAAATAAGTCTCCCCATCTACTGGTGATTGGCTATTTATTATTAAGTAATAGGCTGTGTCCCGGGTTGGAGGAAATTTATTCTTTAGTAGCTGGAGTTTGCCAATATTTTCCTCATCAATCCGATCATCAGCGTCCAGCCAAAGAATATAGTCACCGGTGGCGTGGCGGATAGATTCATTGCGAGCGGCGGAAAAATCGTCACACCAGGGAAAGTCATAAACATTAGCTCCCAGCTCTTTGGCCACTCTTTTTGTCCCATCCGTAGAACCCGTATCTACTATGATGACCTCATCCAAAACGGGAAGAAGTGGATCAATACAAGGTCGCACATTATCTTCTTCATTCCTGACGATCATACACAGAGACAGCCTCATTTTGCCACTCACCAAAGGCGCTGGCCTTGGCTTATTAAAAAAGTCTCCTGCCCGGTTCCTTTTAAAGTGTTTTCTTTTCAAGCAAAAGCATTCCTTTCGGGTTGTTGGATTTCGATCTGGTTTAAATAAGTCAAAATCTCCTTAATTGAAGGCTGCATTTCATCTAAATGGTAAGATTGGCTATAAATTTCTTTAGCCTTAGAAAAATCTTCCATCTGGATGAGGCAGTTGCCCACAGAATTCAAGAGGTGGACATTATCAGGAGTTAAAGTAAGGGCTTTCTCAAAGCATTCCAGGGCCTTTGAAAATAATCCTTTGGCCTGGAAACAATTGCCCATATTTTCCAAAGCTTCAGCATGATGCGGATTGATTTTCAGAACTTTTCCGAAATAAGAAATGGCTTGATCGATCTTACCTTCTTTAAAGAATATAACACCAAGATTATTAAGGGCATCTACATTGTTCGGCTCTTTATCAATAATCCTCTCGAATACCTCCTTGGCTCCCTCTATGTCTCCAATTTGGAATAGCTCTTCTCCCTCTACCAAAGTTAACTCTCGCTTTTTTAAAGGACAAAAGTGTTTCTTTAGAGAAAATCCTTGTTGTAAGATCTTTCCCAAATCATAATGCGCTCCATATTCAAGATCTAAAGGGATTCCCCATTTCTTTTTGAAAATTTCCCAATTTCTCTTTAAGCTCTCCTCGTAATCAATCTTAGCTCCTATAAAGGTTCGATTCCCAAAGTGGTGGACAAAACAGTCTTCAGCAATCCAGGATTCAAATCCAACAAGGGACGCCCTTAGAGAAAAATCGTCATCTTCGAAATTGCCAAGCCCATATCTTTCATCGAATCCACCAATTTTCTCGATCACCGCCCTTTTGACTAACATACAGAAACCGACAACCCGCCAGAAAGGCCTAACCTGTCGGGCATTTTTGCGGGCAAATGAAAGCGCAAAGTCCTCCAACCCGTTAAGAGTTTGGGGATGATAATTAACATTCTTCACCAATTGCGGCCCAGAAACATAATTGGACATCGGACCTACTATGCCTATCTCGGGCTTTTTTTCTGCCACACTTAAGAGTCGCCCCAACCACCCCGGAGTGACGACAAGGTCATTATTCATAATGAGAAGGTAATTCCCCTTGGCAGCAGAAATCCCTTGATTATTTCCTGCGGCAAATCCCAAATTACTTTCATTATAAATGACCTTAAATCTCTTACACATTAAATCCTTTTTCACCTTTCTTCTCTTCTTATGGCTCTTTTTTTCGAATTTCTTTTCCAGTATCTCCCCCTCTTCTCCAGCACGGATTTTCCATCCTCCTATAGACCTTCTTCCCTCAGTTAATTCGCGTAGATATTTTGGCGTCTCGTCTGTAGAGGCATTATCAACCATGATTAACTCAAAGGGTACATTAGTATGTTTGAAAAGGCTTTCTAAACACTTTTGGGTATACTCCAGTTGATTGTAGGTTAAGATGATTATGGAAACGAGGTCTTCTGCTTTAATTAAAGAATCGGCCTCATCAAGAATATTTGCTATTCTTTTCTTTATTATCTCGGGCGCCCAATTAGTCTCCACTTTCCTTTTTCCATTCAGGGATAATTTATTCCACAGATCTCGATCACGGTATAACTCGACCACCTTATTAGCAAATTCTTCTTTGGAATCGGCAATTAAAGCTTCCTGACCATCTATGAGGCCCATCCCCTCCGCGCCAATAGAGGTGGTGACCACGGGGAGTCCCCATGAAAGGGCTTCGCCGATTTTACCTTTCATTCCCGCTCCATAGCGCAAAGGATTGACTGAAATTCGCGCCTTTTTAAGGAAGGGAGTTAGGTCCTCGACGTAACCAGCCACAATAACTATATCAGAAGCAAAGGCTTTAACCTCCTCTGGAGGATTATTCCCAACTATATATAGTTTGACGTCCGGTAAATTTTTCAGGATTAGAGGAAAAATCTCTTTACAAAAATACTGTGCAGCATCTCTATTAGGAAGGTGATTAAAATTACCGACAAAGAGTAAATCCTCCGTTTCCTCAAATCGCTTCACGAAATCTACTTTTTCATGGATATTTGGAATAATATCAATGGGTATTTTCCCCACAATACTTTCAATGGCTTTTTTATCATTTTCGCTAACCACCCAAAGTCGATCAGCTTTTTGGTAGATAGCGATCTCTCTGCTTTTATTGGCCAACGCTTTTCTCTTTAGTTCTGGGTTCTCTTTTAATTCTGCCTCCCTAATCTCCCGAACAAAATGAATGTCCACTGTGTCTACAATGATTTTAGTAGAAGGAGAGTATCGTCTGATAAGGGGTAGGTAGTATTCAGCTAAATACCAAAAATTAATAATAGCATAGTCAAACTGTCTCTCTTTAAAAAGAAGGCCATAATTAACAGGTGGTTTATGATTCATCCTATAGCCAACGGCCTTCATCGCCTCAACATCCCCAGCATAAACTTCGATTCCCATATTCTCTAAAATTGGCCGATATCGGTCTTCCATTGACCCATCTCTGGGGATGAAAGTAACGTGATATTCCAACTGCTTTAAAATTTTTAAAAGATGAAACAATCTCAAAGATCCAGAAGCACGATCAAAAAAGGGAAGAAAAGGATCTATAACCAGGATATTTTTCTTAATCCCTCTATGCGATGCTTTAATGACATTCCGGGGATCGTTGGAAAATTGTTTCTTTAGTTCTTCTGCCCATTTTTCAACAAATTTCTGCCGATTTACGATCTGGTATTTTTTATAGCCTGATTGGAGATGAACACCTGCTGTCTTCCCCTCATGATGGATGACAACGCTTTGAGGATGATAGTAGACTTTAAAACCTCTTTTACGAATCTCAAAACAAAGATCCGTATCTTCGTAATAGGCTGGGGCATAGCGGTGATCAAATCCTCCTATCTCTTTCCAAAGATCTTTTCGAACCATTAAGGCCGCCCCAGAACAATAATCAACCTCCCTTACAAAATTGAATCGCGGATCTGAAGAACTCATACCTCGTCCATAATTCCAGCCGTTTCCATCTGAAAAAATTATGCCACCTGCTTCTTGAAGCCTCCCATCGGGGTAAATGAGCTTTGTCCCAACGGCGCCGCAATCGGGCATTGATTCGGCAAATTGGACTAAGGACTCAAGCCATCTTGGCTGAACTTCAGTATCATTGTTCAAAAATAGTAAATATTTTCCAGAAGCAACTTCTGCTCCTGCATGACAGGCTTCTCCAAAGCCAGTGTTATTGTTTTGAAAAACTACTTTAATGTTTGGTCTCTTCAATTCCTTAAGAAATTCTTTTGTTCCATCCGTCGAGGCGTTATCCACCACTATAATTTCATAATTTTGATCATGGGTATTTTGAAAAATCGAATTTAGACATTTTTGCGTAAGGGGTAGGTTATTAAATACAGGGATGATAATAGAAACCTTTGGCCTTTCCGAATCGTCTTTCTTATACGTTAATGTTTGCTCATTATTTTTGGGATTTTCTTCTTCCTGGAGTGAATTTAAACATTTATTTAAATACTCCTTAGCTAATTCATTTTCAGGATCTATCTCTAAGACTTTTCTAAAATGAAAGAGAGCTTTGCTGGGTTGAGAGATTTGCTGCAAGCAGTAGCCTATTTTCAATCTTGTTTCGATATCATCAGGATTTGCCGCTAATATCTTTTCACCTATTTCTTGCGCTTCTTGTAACTGACCCATGTCAAGACAGAGATCACCCAAATTCTTAAGGAAATCGGTATTTTCTGGCTGGAGTTCAACTGCTTTTTTTAAATATTGGCAAGCTATTTCTTTTTCTCCTTTTTTATAGTAAAGAACCCCCAAATCATTATTGTAAGATGGGTTATCAGGCTCTTTCGTTAAAAGATCCTTCAAAGCAAAAATGGCCTTTTCATAGTCCCTTTTTTCCACAAAGCCTAAGTAATTTATCTGATTTTCATCTCTGCCAATCTCTTCCCTATTCTCTTTAATTACTTTCGTTGTCCTAAAGCTTCCTTTTTCCTTGTCGAAGTATTGTTCAAATGTCTTGATATTTTGCACTAAAGAGTGATCATAGAGAAGGGTCTGTTGAAAGATGAATCTGGCTTCCTCTGCCTTCCCCTGATAGAGTAAAAGAAGGGCATATTGGTAGAGCAATTTAGCCTGCTCAGGAAAATTTTGCAGAGTCTGTTTAACCACTTCTATGGCTTCTGCGATTTGTCCTTTTTTAGCTCTTTCAGAAATTTCCTGCATTGCTTTAGGTATAATGTATTTCTTTTTATTTTCATTTATCAAAGCCGAAGTTATGTGTCGAATTTGAGCTTCCTTTTGTTTAAATAATGTTTCTGAGAGGTCTAAAAGGTAAGATTCTTCCTGCATTAGTCTTTTTTCAATGCTTCTATCCGAAGCTACAGCAACAATATACTTTGCACCTCTTTTCTTTGATTGAGCAAAGAAAAAGCCATTATCTCCCTTTTCTATGATGATATTTTTTGAGTACATTGAATCGTTATAAAGCGGGAATATATTGGAGCAAGGGTAAACTTTTTGGCCACAAAGAAATATATTTTTAAAAAACTTTGAAAGAAGGCTTTTAAAATCATCTAAATAGAGTTCTTTTAAATGAAATGGATTTTTAAAATTTGCCACATCGGAATATAAATATTTATTGGGGGTTGAAACTATGAAAATTCCCTCATTTTTGATAAGTCTTCTTACTTCTCTCATCAACCCTTCATGTTCTTCTATGTGCTCTAATGCCTCGAAACAAACAATAACATCAAATATTTTATCCTTTTTTATAGGAACATCTGTAATGGAACCTCTCAAAAAATTAAGATTTTCCCTATTATATTTGGAAGAAGCGTGTCTTATTGTAGTATTGTCTATATCTATACCAACAACTTTCATGGCATCTTCAGCTAATATAAAGCTTCCATAACCTTCGCCACAGGCAAGGTCTAAGACTTTTTTATCTTTCACAAATTCTTTTGCAAATCGGTATCGGTGAAGGTGTTCATAGCTGATTATAGCATCATCAACCCAGGGCACATATCTTTCGCCTGTCCATTCCAGCATTCTTCCTGCCTCCATTAAGAATAAATTCTATAAACTTTGTCATTTAAAAATATTTCAGTGTTGCAGTATATTTTTTACCATTTATCGATTCTTTATTTGACTTTGATAAACCCACATTTTTTCTTGAAAGATATTAGATTCGATTTTTGCCTTTTTCCTTCGACATTTTAGTACTCTTAATAATAAATTTTTTATTATTTAAATTTTATTATCGGTAAGATCATTGCAGAGGTTTGTTGTTGCCCAAAGATAAGCAAGCTTGGAAACTTGTTTCGAAAGAACTTATTTCAACCAATCTGCAAGTTAAGCGATGGCCAAAGATTCTTAGTCCTTTCCAAGCTGGAAACATATCTCTTTCCAGAGAAACTGATCTTCCTGAAGGAATGCTTCTGATCAAATGGCGTTTGATTAAGTAAATACCGGCATTTACCCATCCGTACGAGGCGATAACTCTTTTATCGGCAAATTTCATGACCAAACCATCTTCATCAGTTATTACTACGCCATAACCCGATTTCTCTGGAGCAATCGTCAAACCGATGGTCACATCAGCTGCCCAAGCCATGTGGCTTCGCCAAAGGGATTCCAAATTTGCTGGGCAAAAGGAACTTCCGGCTAAGACTAAGATATGCTCTGACCTGAAAAAGGGAAGGGCTAGCTTCAAGGCCCCTGCTGTACCGCGAGGAGAGACTTCTCTTGAATACCAAAGGCGCATATTTTTATAACTACTGCCGAATGCTTTTTCTATTTTTTCTCCGCGATACCCAGTGCACAAGACTACTTCTTTTAATCCAAATAATTGCAAATGGTCCAGAAGATAAGAAAGAAAAGGCTTTCCTCCCATCTCGGTAATAACTAAAGGCTGATCAGGGAAGATGTTACGGAAACGGGGATCCCATCCTCCTGCCAGAATAGCGGCGGTAACATTGGCCAAAATACTCATTCTTTTTCCTCCTTTAAGGCAAAATAATAAGAATTTTTTATGCGCTAAAATACCTTGTTTCATCTTTAGCAAAGGATATGCCATAGAATCGCACTAAAAAGTCTAATATTTTCAATTAGTTAAAATTGAAAAAGAGAAATAATAGGCAAAAAGGACCAGGTGAATTAAAAAAAAAATTGAAAAATTTGCCCAGTTATCATACTCTTTATTCATCTACACTCAATAACAGTGCGGTCCAAATTAGATGGAAAATTGATCGTTGCTTTTTGAATCCATTGCGCATATGGTTTTGCTTTCTTCATGGTCAGGTTATCCGCTACTTGTTGTCCAATTTGAGTGGCAGAGGGCGAGTTATCAACACGGCTGTAATTCCTGCGGAAGCAGGAATCCGGATTTTTTAATGACCTTCTGGATTCTCACCTGCGCGGGAATGACGGATCAACACCCTTCTGAAAACAGTAATTTGGACAAGACTGACTCGATAATGATCAAAAAAAATTTAAGTTTCTTCCAATTATGCCGAAATATAATTAGAAAAAATTCTAACTTTGCTCATATAAAGGAAGGAGAAAATTTACATGACCATCACCAATATAAAGCCAGATCAAGGTTGTGGAGCAATAACCCCTGGGGAAAAGCCTATTTCGACTGAGCAAAGAAAAGTTGCCTTAGAGGCCAAGCTGCCTATTAGCGAAGCAAGTGATAAGGTGGAACTTTCTCCCGCATCTAAAGAGCTTCACGAAATTTATTCCTTCCTCCAAAATATACCGGAACAAAAATCAGCTAAAATTGCCAAATTGAAAGAATTGATTGCCGAGGGCAAATATCAGGTGGATGCCCAAGAATTGGCGGATAAGTTAATTAAAGATTTTCTACCCGAGATTTTAAAATAATCTTTAACTTTCTAATCAAATTTCCCCCATGCCCAAATTATCCCACTTATAATTTTCCCCCTCACTTTAACCCTCTCTTCCATTGGGGAGAGGGTTTATTTTTGGCCAAGATAAAGGAAGCTAAATATGCTTATAAATTCGTAGGGCAAGCCCTTGTGGCTTGCCGAATACGGCAAGGGATAAACCCTTGCCCTACATTTTTGATTTTGTGGGATAAACCCTTGCCCAACGTTTATATCTTGATTCCGAAGGAAAGCTCTCTTGCTTAACTCTGTTACAAATTAATTGCCCCACAATCTCATTGGGGATAGCGGAAGAGACCCGACCACGGAGGAAAAGGTCGGCAAGGAAAGGGCTAAAATGCCCTCCTTGCTTACGCGAAAAGCCGGTTTAAATTTACGGTTTATAAGCGCAAGGGGAGGGGAAAGCGGTGGGAATAGGAACTCTGAAACTGAATGATTTGGCGAGCAACTTTTCGGCTAAGATTGATTACCACAGGGCCGAGGAGATTCGCGGTGATCACAGGCGGATTATCTTTAGATATATTAACAACAACTAAAGTCTTCAAGCCCTCTGGGGCTTCTTTAACCTGCAGCAATTCCCCATCTTCGGCACTTATCTGCACTTCATAATCTGGTTGGAAAAGTAAGGGGTCTGTAAGCACAAAACCAAGCGCGGGTGATTCAACACATTGCCACCACCAAAAGGGAGATTCTTTTTTATGTTCTAAGAGCAGGTAGTTTTTAAAATTAGGAAATCCGATCATTCCCTCGGGCATATGGATTATCTGTCTTTCATCAATTTCTATCGGGCCAAAACGCGAAGTAGTAATTTTCAATTGTCCTTCACTCCTTTAGTGTTGTTCAAATTACTTTTTTCAGATGGATATTGGTCCGTCATTCCCGCGCCGGCGGCAATCCAAAAGGTCATTAAAAATTCTGGATTCCTGCTTCCGCAGGAATGACAACCGTGTTGATAACTCGCGCTCTGTCGCTCTGTTATTCCTTCTCTTTAATCTTCGCCAAATGAAATTGCGCGGCCTCGGCAGCTAATTTATTTTCCTCCATGACTTTTTGAAAAACTTCCTCGCGATAAATAATATTTTCAGCCGGCGCTTCAATGCCTAAACGAACTTGTTTCCCTTTTATATCAATTACATATACTTTAATCTTTTCGCCAATAAAGATACATTCCCCTACTTTCCTTGTTAAAATCAGCACTTTCACCCTCCCTGGCAAAAATAGCTGGCCTTTTAAAATTAACGCAGATAATTTAATAAAGTTAACTCATGGATCTTTACCGAAGAAAGTAACGCTGCTTGGTAGGCTAACTCTTTGGCTTTCAATTCCACAACTAAAGCAGAAATATCTGCATCTTCCTCTTCGGAAATTCTCTCTTGAAAAAAGAGGTCTAAATCTTTATAAATATTCTGCTTGGCTTCCAAACGATTTAAACGCGCCCCAACATCTACTATTTGACTATTGATGTGGTCAGCTACACTCTGCAAATTCTCTAATTGCTGACGGATCTCCTCCGCCTGATTATTCTCTAAAGCATCTTTTAGGGATCCCAATATGGTAAAAATTTGGGCATCGACAAAGACCGTTTGGCCATCTTTGTTAATGGGTAAAGTTTCTTGGGGGCCGATGGCAATTTGAATGGAGTTAGAATCGCCATTATATTGGACATCATCCCCCACCTTGGAGAAAGGAAGGGTATTGACTTGATACCCAGCAAATATATATTTCCCGCCCAAATCGGTGTTGGCCAAAGAGATAGCTTGATCTATAAGCTGGTCTACCTCTTTGGCGGCTAAGGCTCTAGTGGTAGCATTTTGGGTATCACTGGCCATTTGGGTAGCAATTTCCTTAGCCCGCCCAATTAAGTCTTCCGTTTGCTGTAACACGGACTCCGTTAGGTTGAGCCACGTCCTGGTCGTCTCTATATTGCGCTGATATTGTTGCACTTGGGACCGGGCCGTTCTTAAATGGAGGGCATTCATCACGGCTAAGGGATTATCAGAAGGCCGGTTAACTATTTTCCCAGATGCTATCTGTTCATTTATCTTCTGTTGTTTTTCCTCTAAAGAAAGGAGCTCCCTTTGCAAATTATAATATATGGTTCTGGTGGCTACCCGCATCTTTATCTAATCTCCAGTAAAGATTGGAGCATTTCATCGGCAGCGGAAATTAATTTAGAGGCCGCTTGAAAAGCTCGCTGAATCTTCATTACTTCAACTAACTCTTCATCTGTGTTAACCCCCGAAATAGAATCCCGGACTTCTCTCAATTGATCCAAGAAGGTTTGCATAAAATCCTGCCTTTGTTTCGTCTGTTCAGTCAAAATGCCTATTTCCCCGGTGAGGTTGTGATAATAATGATCTAAAGTAGTACTCATGGGAATACTTGTCCGGGAATCTCCTCGTTGACTATAAACCCATTTGGTAAGAGCAATAGTATCATCAGTTTGTAAGCTTAAGATGTTCAGGGCATTTTCATTATCGCCAGAATCACCTGTACTACCTCCAGCAGCTATATTTCGGGGATTACCAAGGACATCAGTGCTCAATTCGATATAGGCTGCGGCATTGGTATAGTCCGAGGAATTTGGTAACTCGGGAGAGGTTTGGAAATTCTTGAAAAAATATTTTCCCGTTTCCCCTTCCAAGGTATAGCCGCTAAAATGCAGGGTATTAACTTGAGCAATGAGCGTGCCGGCTAATTCATCCAGGTTGGCGATAAATTGGGGAACTATTTCGTCTCGAATATCTAACCAGCCCCCAATCTTACCCCCACTTAACCTTTTACTAATGTCTACGGGAATATCATCCCAAATTATTTCCTCACCATCGCTTGCCAATTCCCAATATTCAAGACCATCAACTAATCTTATGCCCTGGCCCACCCAAATCTTAAGCCCGCCATTTTCATCTTCCAAATAGACGTTACCTAAGTAGTCTGATAATTTTTCTAACAAAATATTCCTTTGATCCCGTAAATCATTGGCTACAGCCCCTGCGGATTCGGCTTCCAAAATTTTTCCATTTAATTTGGCGATTTGGGCAGTAATAGTATTCACCTCTTGGAGGGCAATGGAGATACTGGCATTTGCCTGATCTATAATTTGACTTAAATTATTTCGCAGAGAATGGAAGAAACTACAGAGGTTCTCAGCTTTTCCTAAAAGGGCAGTGCGTTCACCAATTCCTCCTGGATTATTAGCCAAGTCATGCCAGGCGTTCCAAAACTCATGCAAGGCCTGAGCAAGGCCTGTGCCGGAAGTATCATTAAAGAGGCTCTCGATATAATTTAATATCGAAGCTTTTGTTTCGCTCTCGGAGAGGTCAGCAATATTTTTATGAATGGTTTGGGTAGTATAGATATCTATTGCTTGGGTGATTGAGGAAACAGTTACTCCCAGACCTAAATTTAACCGGCCGGTGGAGGCTGAGGGTTGCGACTCTAAAAGCGCCGCCTGCCGGGTATAACCAGGAGTATTTACATTGGCCAAGTTATGGCTAGCCACCTGGAGAGCTAAAAGCTGAGCTTGAAGAGCTCCTTTAGCAATATTAAATACGCCACTAATGCCCGACATTCTTACACCTGCCTATTTAAAAAGAGAGGCTTGGTTTCTTGATTACTATTAGCCCAAATATAGGAGGCGTTATTTCCCGAATTAGCTATTAACTGCCTGATCTCTTTCCAGTAACTGAGGACTTTCTGAATGAACGTCTTGTTCTGCAAATTTAATTGCCTTGCTCTCTCCTTTAATCTGGCTATTTCTCTTTGATGCCTTTGCCATTTCTGGTAAATTTGTCCGGGAAGGGAGCGAGCCAGAATTTCTTCTCTAAGCTCAAGTGAATTCGTGGCCCTTTTCAGTTCTTTGCCCACGGCTTCATGGAGCGCCGCCAAAATCCTTCTCTGCTCTTCAATTTTATTAATAGACTTCGTCAAGGATTCTACAGAATTCTGCCTCAGCTCTTTGCCCTCTTCTTTTAATTCCTCGATTAATAAATTATATTGGCGAATCTCTTCGGCCATTAATTCTTCTAAACCCTTAAACTCTCTTTTTGCTTCCGCCATTAACCAATTCTCCCTCAATGATCTCTTTCGGGTATCACATCCTTATTTTTTTATTCCCCTCACCCCGTGGTTGGGTCTCTTCGACTTTCCCCCTAGAGAAACGGAACAGCGAGAATAGATCATTTTAAAACATTTTTGGGCTGCTTCATGATCTGCTTATAAATAAGATCTCCTATGCCCAATCCTTTTTTCTGGGCCAGAGTCCTACTCAACTCCTGTTCCAAAAGAGTTTGGTAGATTTCATTTCCTGCCCCGCTATTACTCCCCCACACCTTCCCTCCGGTCATCTTGCGCATCATCTTAAAGATTTCTTGCCAAAATAAAGATTCAAATTCGCGGCATGCTTTTTGAATTCTAACCTCATCTTCCTTACTTTTATTAAAATTAGTCGAAGGGGTGAGAAGATCAGACACTATTTTCATATTTTGTATCGGCCCTTTTTCCATTTTCTTAAACCCCAATCTTTTAGTGAATCTCTATTTCTGCCTGGAGGCCACCCGCTGCTTTAATACATTGCAAAATAGTGATTAAATCCCGAGGTGTTACTCCTAAAGCATTGAGGGCTCTGACCAACTCCCCTAAATCTACCCCTGAAGATAAGACTACTAATCCTTTGCCCTCTTCTTTTACCCCAATGCTTGATTCGGGAGTAACCACCGTAGCTCCTCCCGGAGTAACAATAGCTCCTGTTCCCTCGCGAGGAGGAATAACCGTGGGCGGAGTACCCGGGGGAGCTGGTGGAGCAAAAGCAGAAGGCTGAGAGACGCGCAGTTTCTCCTTAATCTGGATATTTAAATTTCCATGAGCTATGGCCACGGTAGAGATGCGTACCTTCTCACCTAACACCAGCGTGCCTGTCCTCTCATTAATGATAACTTTGGCTGCGGTATCAGGAGTTACTTCTATTTGCTCCAATAAGGAGATCAATTGGGGAACTCGTTGCTGATAAGAATAGGGTACTTCTATTTGAATAGTTCCCGAATCAAGACAAGAAGCGTAGCTCAATCCCAGAAGATGGTTAATCGCTTCTTTTATCTTTTCAGCGGTGGTAAAATCCGGATTGTAGAGGGTAAGGAAAAGTTCTTTTTTCCCATTTAAAAGGACAGAAATTTCTCTTTCAATCACGGCCCCACGGGTAATGATCCCCACTGTAGGGTGATTTTTCTGCACGCCACTTCCTGAAGCTCCCGCAATAGCATAGCCCCCTATGACCACCGGCCCTTGAGCTAAGGCATATACCTGTTTATCAGGGCCAATGAGGGGGGTCAGAAGGAGAGTTCCCCCAGCTAAGGAAGTAGCATCGGCAAGGGAAGAGACATGGACATCAATTTTGTTCCCTACTTTAGAAAAAGGGGGCAAAGAGGCTGTTACTATTACGGCCGCCACATTTTTTAATCTAATTTGGCTCAATCGCTCCTGGGGAATATGGACCCCCATCCTTTCCAACATATTGCTGATCGACCTAATAGTGAAGTCCGCATTTGGAGAATCACCTGTGCCATTGAGGCCGACCACCAAACCATAACCAATTAATTGATTACTTCGCATCCCTTTGAAAGCAGCAATATCCTTTAAACGGGCCGCCCAAGTAGGGGTAGAGAAGATTATGATGATTATTAATATGCCTAAATTTTTCAGCATGCCCTTCGTTATCATTTTTAATCCCTTTTCCATATAATTTTTAAAAAGGCCAGATCCAATCTAATATTCTGGTAAACCACCCTGCTCTTTGTTTATCCGCAATAACCCCCTGTCCCGTAAGCTCGATTTTAGCCTCAGCAATGAAGGTCGAAAGGACAATATTATTGGCCGAAATATCTTCAGGACGGACTATGCCTTGGATATTAATATATTGATTTTCATTATTTACCCGGACTTCGCGCGATCCATTAATTACTAAATTCCCATTAGGCAAAACCTGAATTACCTGGGCTGTAATGTAGGCATTCAATTGCGAACTGCGGGTAGTTTCCCCTTTACCTTCAAATTCATTATCAAAGGAGGCCTTATGTTCGTCACCAAACCAATTACCGCTCAATTTGGAGAGAACGCCACTCCAGCTTGCTCCAAATTCGGAATTACGCGAAGTCTTCGTTGAAGCATTCTTTGACGCCCTGGACGATTCCACAATATTTATAGTCACTATATCACCCACATTTCTGGCTTTTACATCAGTGTACCAATTTACGCCCATCTGGGGAGAATAGAGAGAGCCTTCACTTAGAGGTGCTGGCGTAGCCGGGAGAGGAGAGATAGGTTTTATTGGAGCTGAGGAGGTTTTCCAAGGAGCGGAGGGCTTCATCATACACCCCCCCGAAACAAGAACACTCAAGAAGAACCAAATTAACCAATATCCTTTATATTTAAACATTGCTCCTCCTAAAAATCTACTTGCACAGTCTGACTGTCCAAAACGCGGCCAAAAATTTCTTTCTTGCTGGAAATATTCAAGACCTTCACCATATCTCCCTGACGTCCTTCCTCTCTTACTTCCCCTACGGTTGTAATGCGAAAGCCTTCATTTTCCGCCAAGAGAGTTACGTAATCTCCTTTTTTCACCAGAGGAGGCACTTCCACCATCGATTTTCTTAATACCTCCCAGGCATTTATATGGAGACTTGTTCTCTTCCCTATTGCTTCTTTAATTTCCGTAAGGACGTCCGCTGGATATTTATTAATTTGGCGATAAACAAGATGAACATCGCTCTCTTTAATAATCTTATGTTTGGGTAGATAATTCTTAGCCACAACCACCCAAGCATAAATCTCTACTTGGGCATAAAAATGAACTTCTTGCGCTTTGCGACCATTTAAATAGAAAGTTATCGATACAGGAATACTTCCCCCTTGGAAAAATCTCTCGGAAACTCTTAAATCCCAAGAGATTTTCCCGGCTGGTAAAGATAATTTTTTGAACCCCCGCACTTCGCTGACTTTAACCGAGCGATTCTGTTTTCCCAAGTTGTTTTTTAGAAAATCTTCCAAAATGGCTATCACTTTTTCTTCATCCACCACGTACTTATCTGGGGATGCACTCTTAGCTATTCCGGGAATTGCTGGGCCGAGGGCAATTATGAAGTTTAAAATAAAGGATACTAAAAAAACTTTTCTTAAGATCTTGAACCCAAGCATTTTTATTTTATCTCCGTAAACTTGAGGCCATATGGAGCATATCATCTCCGGCTTGGATTACTTTTGAGCTTATTTCATAAGCCCTCTGCGTCATAATCATGTTGATCATTTCTTCTACCACATCCACATTAGACAATTCTAAAAAACCTTGCAAAATGGTTCCAAATTCATCAGTTCCAGGGTTCCCTTGGATTGCTTCTCCGGAAGCATCAGAGGGAATGAATAGATTATGGCCAATAGATTGTAACCCGGCCGGATTGGGAAAATTGAAGAGCTGAATCTGCACGCTCCCTAACTCTTTGCCATCGGAGCTTGCACAAACTATCTTTCCCCCAGGCTCTACAGTAATCGTCGCCGTTTTTGCGGGAACAGCAAATTCTGGCTGCAGACGGTTGCCATTACTGTCGCAGATGTAACCATCTTTATCTAATTTAAATGCTCCTGAGCGCGTATAGACTTCTTTGCCCATGGCCATCAATTTAAAGAAACCTTTGCCTTCGATGGCCATATCTAACTGATTCTTCGTTTGGGTATAATCCCCTTGGGTAAAAACTTTTTCGACGGTGACTACTTTCGCTCCCATGCCGATTTGAATTCCCGCGGGCAGTTGTCCTCCGGCGGAGGTTGTGGATCCTGGGGTGCGCAAATTCTGATACATTAAGTCTTGAAAATTTACGCGACTCTTCTTAAAACCATTAGTATTCACGTTGGCCAAATTATTGGCGATAGCTGCTAAATTGGTTTGCTGACAGGACATGCCTGTGGCTGCTGTCCAAAGACCACGAATCATATATCCCTCCTTATACCTTTCCTATATCATTTACTGCTTTGGCATCTAATTCATCATTGGCCTGGAGCAAACGTGTATAAGCCTCGAAACTTCGCTGAGCATCGATAAGGGCGATCATCTCTTCTATTACATTAACATTAGAGCTCTCCACGTAGCCCTGATGAAGCACAGCTTCTCCTGCTTCTCTTTCTTCTTGAGGAGTGGATAATTTGAATAAATTATGCCCCTCTTTCTGGAGGTTTTTTAAGTCGGCAAAAGTAACAATAGCAATTTGATCCACTTCTTGATTATCTACTTTGACTATCCCATTTGCTTCTATGTTAATCTTTTCTCCCTTTAAAAAAATTTCTCCGCGTTTCCCCAATACAGGGAAGCCACTAGCATGAATTAATTTATAGTCTTTATCTAAGCGAAAATGGCCGTTGCGCGTAAAGCGCCAACCTTGAGGGGTCTTTACCTTAAAAAAACCTTCTCCTGCAATAGCTAAGTCTAAATCATTATTGGTAACCTGTAATTCCCCTTGCCGAAAATCTATCCGCGTCTCCTCGAACAAAACTTTCTCTACCTTGCCAGTCAGAGTCTCCCGAAAAATCTCTTTAAAGGAAGGCGTCTCCTTCTTAAAGCCAACTGTGTGGGCATTACTTAGATTATTAGCCACAAGGGCCAATCTTCTTTCTTGTCTCAACAAAGCGTTTGCGCCTGTAGTATAGACACTCTGCAAATTTTCACCCCCTTTTACCTGATTTATGATTTTGCAAAAGGCATGCCCAAAATTTTCTTAAAATTCTTTCGCCACTCTTAATCTGGTGCTATCTAATATAGCGAAACTATTAGATTTAAATTTGAGGCCCTCTGTTATTTCCTGGCGCGCTTAAAAAAGGAAAAGGAAAAAAATGCCGCGCTCAGAATGATCGAGGAATTTTTTGCCTAAAAATTTCTTCCTCAGGCAATTTTCTTGGATTTTAATCTCTAATTGGGAATATTTTGGGAAAGATGCAAAATTAACTGCACTTCTTCTCGGGAAAGGCCAAGTTGCCAGGCAATATCAGCCACTCCCCATCCACCGGCGGCGAGTTGCTGAATTTCCGCAACTTTTTGCTTTAAGCTATTTGCGGCTGGATAATAAGACCCCGTACTATCTGCCCTCTGCGCTACGATCTCCGTTGGAGGACCGTCTTTTCTTCGCCCGCCCGAGAGAAAAACTTCTTTTCTCTCTTCCAAGAATTTGGAAAAATTCCTCGAGAAATTTTCGGCTTCTTTTAGCACCGTGCCCAAATCTTCGATGATCGCCGACAGATTCTTGCGCCAAAGGTTTCTATTTTTAATTCTTTGGGCCCAAATTAGGTTGGCCATTTTCCTATACCATATAAAATTAATAAACGCCGAAATGAGGATGCTACCTCCGAGAATTAAAGGCCACATTTCTAAAGATATTCGTTCCATAATTATCCCTTCTCTTAAAATTATTTGATGAATTTCTGGCTCATACTAAAATATCTAAAAATTGGCCGCGGGGAAAATCCTCTTTTTCGTCTTTTTCTTCTTCCTCTGGAGAAGGATTATCTTCCCTCTCTTTCTTTTCTCTTTTCTTTCGGCCCTTACCTAACTCCCTGGCTACCGCCGCGGCCTTCGCATCAAGAGGTCGGCCTAAAGGCGACATTTGCTTAAGCTTATTTAAAGCAAAGAGATCATCGGTCATGGCTGCTTTGAGGAATTCTTCTATTTTCTGTTTTCAAAAATCTTATTAATTTTTTCCTTGAGAACTTCAGCGGTAAATGGTTTGACAATATAATTGCTTACTTTATTTTTGGCTGCTTCCAAAACATTCTCCTTTTGCCCTTCGGCGGTAACCATTAAAAAGGGGATATCTTTCCAACTCTCGCTTTGGCGAACTACTTTCAATAGCTCTAGGCCTGACATTTGGGGCATGTTCCAATCGGAGATGATAAAATTAATATTCTCTTTGTTCAAAATTTCTAAGGCAGAAAGGCCGCTGTCCGCCTCCAGGATATTTTCATATCCCAAATCGCGCAAAATATTTTTGATGATGCGCCGCATAGTAGCAAAATCATCCACCACTAATATTTTCATCTTCTGGTCTAACATTTTCTCCCTCCTAAGAGCTCAAGAGGCTCTCTTTTTCTTCCCCATACTCTCTCATTTTGGCCCGTAACTTCACGATCGCCTGGGCATGAATCTGACAAATACGCGACTCCGTGTACCCCAAGATCTCACCAATTTCTTTTAAAGTGAGTTCTTCATAATAATATAAATTCAGGACCGTCTTTTCTCGTTCCGACAATTCTTCTATAGCTTGGGCTAAGTCTTTTTTTAACTCCTGCCAAGTAAGGGCATGCAAAGGGTGGTTCTCCATTTCTCCAGTTAGGAGATTAAATAAATTCTTCTCTCCCGCGGGCAAGAGCTTATCTTCTAAGCCCTCGATATTCAGGAGATTGACAGCCCGAATTTCATTAAGCAGGTCATAATACTCTTCTAAAGAAAGGCCCAGCTCTTTGGCTACTTCTTCATCTTCAACGTTTCCTCCTTTTTTCATCCCCAGCGCGTGCAGAACTTTCTCTAAATGATTAGCCTTTTGCCGGGCCGAGCGCGAAAACCAATCCCGAGATCTTAGCTCATCTAATATCGCTCCCTTGATCCGAATCTCAGCGTAGGTCTCGAATTTAACCTTCTTTTCGGGATCAAATTTGGCCATGGCATCAAGCAGACCCATTATGCCGGCGCTGAATAAATCTTCTCTGTTTAAATGAACTGGAAGACGAATGGCCAAACGTTCTACTACCTGCTTAATCAAGGGCGCATATTTTAAGATCTTCTCTTCTTTTGCCGAACAGAAATGATTTAACGAGATGGGGAAATTTAATAACTTTTGATAAGCATGGTAATAACTATTTTTATTCTTCAATTTTCGCCCCCCATTTCCTTTTGCCCCAAACTTAAGAAGAGTCCTTTTTTCCCCAGCAAGGATTTCCGTTCCGCCAATAGGGGTGTTGTTTTTTTCTCCTTAAGGAGTCGGGCCACCTCTAAAAAATAGCGACTGCATCGAGCTTGGGGAAAAAGATCTAATACCGCTCTTTGCTGTCTCACTGCTTCTCCAATCCGGCTATCAAAAGGTATAAACCCTAAGTATTCTAAAATAGGTTCACCTAAAAAATGGTGGACAACTTTTTTAATCTTTTGATAAACCCCCTCGGCCTCTTGGCTATTGCGGGCTGAATTGACCAAAATAGTAAAGTGGTTTTTACGATGCTCAGTGAACAAAATTTTTATTAAGGCGTAGGCATCGGCCAGCGAAGTAGCTTCGGGAGTAATCACGATCACGATTTCTTCGGCCTTTAAATTAAAATAAACCACATTAGCCGAGATGCCGGCCGCGGTATCAATTAACAAAATATCTATAGCCGTCAGCACTTTCTCCAGCTCATTTAGCAGAAAAAGTTGTTGGCTTTCGGGCAACCGCCCCATTTCTAAGAATCCAGAACTGGCTGGTAAAATATTTATCCCGCCTGGGCCATTGACCAAAATATCTTCGATCCTCTTTTCTCTTCTCAAGAGATGTTCAATGTTGTAAGGGCAGACCAATCCTAAAAGGATATTGACATTGGCTAGGCCCATGTCCGCATCCAATATTAATACTTTCTGGCCCAATTTAGCCAAGGCCAAGGCTAAATTAACCACTATATTGGTCTTGCCGACCCCCCCTTTCCCGCTAGAGATGGAAATAAGGCGTGGTAATTTATCGGTAAGGTTAAAAACTCTTTTCTGCATCATTATGCGCAAATTTTCTGCTTGATCCATATCTCTATCTCAATCCTTTAATTAATATTCTGCCTAATCAAATTCGCTACTTTCCCTTTAGTGGCTAATTCAATATCTTCCGGTACCCTCTGCCCATTAGTTATAAAAGACAAGGGTTTCTTAAACCGCCATAGTTGATTAAAGATAGCAACATAATCTCTGGTTTCATCTATCTTGGTAAAAATATAGCTTTTAATTGGGAAAAGATTAAATTGCTGGGCATTAAAAAATAAGTCCGCATCTTTAGTAGTGGCACTTAACACTAAATGACAGTCTAATTGCTCATCAATTTGCAAAAATCCTTTTAACTCTTCTAGCTCCGCTTGCTGCCCCGGACTGCGTCCCGCCGTATCAATGAGCAATAAATCCCGGTCCGCACTATTCTTGATCGCCTGCTGCAAAGTTTTTTTATCTTTAGCTACCTGCAAAGGGACCTGCAAAATTTGGGCATAGGTCTGCAACTGTTCTAAAGCTCCTATCCGGAAAGTATCTAAGGTAATCAAAGCAATCTTCTTCTGGTAACGTAAAAAATAAAAGGCAGCTAATTTGGCTATAGTTGTGGTTTTGCCCACCCCCGTAGGTCCAACGAAAGCCCATATCTTCTTCCCCGATAAATCTACTCCGGTCACTTCTACGGATTGCATAATTCGCCACAGCATAAAATCTTGAAAACTCCGCAAGTTCTCCACTTTCCTACCGGCACACCGAATCTGGGTGTATTCATCTACTACTTCAGCTACAAATTCCGGTAAAAGACCTCGCGCGCACATCTTGGCTGCCAGTGGATTCTGGGTTAAATCAGCCAGGTCCTCATTTGGTCTTAGAACATCATTTTCAGTTTGATCCAAAAAATTTCTTACTCCAGGCCTTAGACTAGCAAAATCAGCCGCGGCGACCACTTCCACTATTGGTCTTTCTCCTCGAAATAGGCGTTCAGGTGGGGGTTTAATGGTCTTGGTCGAGATGATTAACGCTTCTGGACCAAATACTTTTTTTACTTGCTTTAATGCTTCCTGAATATCATGGCCGCGAAAGATTTTAATCTGCATAATCTAAGCTCACCGTCCCCAGGGATTTTATTTTAGTGGGGGCCATAATTTCACTGTGCCCCAAGACCGCCAGCTGCGGCAGAAAGCGGTCTAAAAGCTTCTTTAAATGGCGCCGCAACAGGGAAGAACACAACAGCACTGGAGGAAAGCCCAGCTGGCCACCTTGTTCCCAGGTCTGCTTTATAGCCGCCAATAACTTCTGCGCCCATCCCGGTTCTAAGACTAAGTAAGATCCCTGTTCCCCTCTATGGATTTTTTCCCGTAAGGTATCCTCTAATCTCTGATCGAGGGTGATCACCGGAAGAATACCTTCTTTATTTTCGTAGGTTTTCGTGATGGTGCGGGCTAATTTCTGGCGCACGTATTCGGTAAGCAGATCAGGGTCTTTGCTTAAAGGAGCATAGTCGGAGAGAGTTTCCACTATCGTTAATAAATCCTTAATCGATACTCGCTCTCGCAAAAGGTTCTGCAAAACTTTTTGCACAACCCCCAAAGGCAGGAGGTTAGGGGTTAATTCTTCCACCACCTTAGGATAATTTTGGGCTAAATTTTCTAAGAGCTTATGCACATCCTGGCGACTCAATAAATCCGCGGCGTGCGTCTTAATAATCTCCGTTAAGTGGGTCGTCAAGATAGTTGAGTTGTCGACCACTGTATAGCCGGCTATCTGGGCTTCTTCTTTTTTATTCTCCGGAATCCAGAAGGCAGGTAATTGGAAAACTGGTTCTTGGGTCGGAATCCCTTCGATCTTATATTTAACTTCCCCTGGATCGATAGCCAGGAGATGACCCACCATGATTTCTCCACGAGCCACCTCATTACCTTTGACGAGCACTTTATATTCACCAGGATTAAGTTGCAGATTATCGCGGACCCGCAAAGGAGGAACGATAAAGCCCCAATCCCCGGCCATCTGCCGCCGAATAGAACGGATGCGCGCCAGTAAATCCCCGTTCTGTCCTTCATCAACTAAAGGAATAAGGCTATAGCCCACTTCTAATTCTAGACGATCTAATCCTAATAAAGCCTCTATATTTTCAGATTTTTGGGCCGGGGCCATTTTTTGTTCGGCCTCTTTCCGCAGTAAATCAACTCGCCTCTTTTCTTCTTGGGCAGCCCGATAAGCTAAGAAGCCCACCACCATAGCCAGCAGGAAAAAAGGTATGTGGGGTAACCCGGGCATTAAGCCTAAGAAGAAGAGAATCCCTGCGGAAAGGTAGATGGCTTGAGGTTGGACTTTAAATTGGCGACTCAACTCTTTGCCCATATTAAACTCAGCCGATGCCCGGCTAACGATAATACCGGCGGCCGTGGAAATAATCAGCGCGGGAATTTGCGAAACTAAGGCGTCTCCAATAGTAAGTATAGTGTAGGTTTGCGCGGCTGTTAAAACAGGTAAATTTTGCTGCCAAACGCCAATAGTGAACCCGCCAATGATATTAACCAAGATAATGAGTATCCCGGCAATAGCCTCGCCGCGCACAAATTTGCTGGCGCCGTCCATAGCTCCATAAAAATCTGCTTCTCGGGAAATTTGGGACCTTCTTCTTCTGGCTTCCTGATCATCAATAAGGCCCGCATTCAAATCAGCATCGATACTCATTTGCTTCCCGGGCATGGCATCTAAAGTGAATCGCGCGGCCACCTCGGCAATCCGGCCACTTCCCTTGGTAATGACCACAAAATTTATAATGACTAAGATAGCAAAAATGATAAAACCGACTACATAATTGCCCCCGACCACAAAATGGCCAAAGGATTTGATTACCACGCCAGCTGCCCCCGTCCCTTCATTGCCATGGAGGAGAATGACTCGGGTGGTAGCAATATTTAAAGAAAGCCGGAAAAGAGTGGAAATAAGCAAAACCGAAGGAAAAGTAGAAAATTCTAAGGGTTGGCGAACATAAAAAGCGGTGAGCAAGATCAATAAAGAAAGAGTTATACTGCTCGAAATGAGAATATCCAGCAGCCAGGAAGGTAAAGGAAGGATCAAGATGAGCAGAATAGTGGCTACCCCTAAGGCCATTAGAATTTCTGATTTATCGATGCCCGTTTTTTCTGTAGGCCAAGATAAGGTGGAAACTTTTTTGCCAGCCATTTTTTATTACCTTGCTTTATTAAAATTCATCTTCATGGTATAGACATAAGCTAAAATTTCCGCTACAGCTTGGTATAAAGTCGAGGGAATCATTTCCCCTATTTCTACTGATTTATAAAGAATTTGCGCTAAAGGTTTATTTTCCACGATAGGAATGCCGTGGAGGTGCGCCAGTTCCTTTATTTTTTCAGCTATTAATCCTGCCCCTTTAGCCAAAACCTTCGGGGCGGCCATCTTTTCTTTTTGGTAACCCAAGGCTACAGCTAAATGTTGGGGATTAGTAATAACTACATCTGCTTTCGGCACCTCGTTCATCATCCGTTGACGGGCCAAAGTTCGTTGTAAACTTTTTAGGCGTGACTTGATCAAAGGATCGCCCTCAGTCTGCTTGAACTCCTCCTGCACTTCATGCCTGCTCATGCGTAGGCTCTTTTCAAAGCGCCATCTTTGGTAAAGGTAATCCAATATGGCCAAGCCCAAAATAACCAGTCCCGCTTTGACGGCCATTTGCGCTGAAATCCGACCTAAGTACTGGGTCATAGCGGCCAATTCTTGCCCAACCAGGTTCAGCATCTCTATCGTTTCCCCTTGAATGGTGGAGTAAACCACCAGGCTAACAATTAAGAATTTGAAAAGGGCTTTAAGAAGTTCAATTAGGGTGTCCTTAGAAACCAGGCGGCGTAAGCCATTAAGAGGATTTAGTTTAGAAAATTTCGGCTGGATCAGCTCCCAGGAAAAAATATGCCCAACTTGGGCATAGTTGCTGACAAGGCCCATAACTAAAATGACCAAAAAGATAGGGCCCATTATCAAGAAGAGCTCGCCCAGAATATATTTTTGTAAGTGAAGCAGATTGGCGGGAGTGAGTTGTAAATCTTTTACCTCTTGCAAAAAATAAATCAGCAAGCGGGAGAAACAATTGTAAAAATGAGTACTTAAGAGGTAAAGAATAGAAAAACCGGACAAGAGAATGGCTGCCAT
>FWPU01002089.1_pt1 | contig 42975 bp, 35 predicted proteins | sample 2228361 | NCBI WGS metagenome assembly FWPU01 (sample SAMEA103939777, study PRJEB20133) | metagenome | reverse complement strand
AAGTGGGCCACGTTAGGAAAAAGGTCGGGTCGATCGCAGTACCTACCGATAACACCACCACCATATCCCATAACACCCACGATACCACCGTGCTTCCAGTGTCCCTCTTTGTCCTTGTAAGAAAGTTCCATAACCCCCAAGATATCGTCACATTGCGGCTTTTTTGCGGCCATGCGCTTTATATCGGTAACAAAGCTCGGCCACGGCCCCTTCTCGAGCTCGTCAAGCATTGGAGTCTTGTGTTTCAGTGCCATTCGATGTTCCTCCCTAAGAATTGTAGTGCCCTCGTACGAACGGTTCTAAATCTACTTTGCCTGCGGTGCTTTGGTAACCGCCGCGTTCGCTTCACCTCCCCTCTATGTGGCTATTGTTCTCATTGCCTATAGCAGTAGTAACGGTCAGTATCCTTCGGCACACACTCGATGATCTGTCTCTGCTGACCTCCTTGTCCCAGCACCGTGTCAAGAAGGACTCACGGGACTCAAACGCTTGATCTCAGCCTTTGCCATAAGCTCCCTTCCGGATGCGTGGGCGTGAATCAACGCGAGCGTCCGATACAGCAGATGTGCCAACTTCGAGTATGGCGCGTAGGCAAAAAGCATCCATACAGCAACAAGGTGTAGGTAGTAAAGCATATAAAAGAGAAGACCAATACCAATGAGCCTCGTAATTTCTGCAAGCAGTCCCGAAGCCCCTATTATCGTGATCAAGACCAACAGAAACCAGTCGAAGTAGGAAGTCGTAGTGTCCTTCGTTGGCATGAGCCGCTTTCGTATGGAGATCCCACAGCCAATCAGTAAGGCTATCCCTCCGAGGTTGGCAAGGATTTTTACTGGGTTCCACAACGGCCATGGGGTGGGTGCTATAGGAACGACAACACTCAAGAAATAGATTCCAAGAAAGATACACGTGGTCACGATAAACAGCGCGACGAATCCGTAAAAGATACCAAGGTGTCCAAGGTAGCGTTCCTTATTAGTTCCGCACTCCTTGAAATTCCGATGATCAATGATACCTCTCACTACCTCTAGGACACTCGGCATGAGAGCCTTCTGGCGAGGTCTCAATGAATCCATATCCCTCCAAAACCGAATTGCACCCCCAGCAAAGACTCCCAGCGAAAAAAGTGCCGTTAAAATAAAGATAACGTCAACAGCAAGCATAGGAATCATTTTCCAAGAGACGATCTTGGTGCTGATATCTATTTCTTTTCCATGAAACACGACTTTGGAATCGCCAAAATGGTTCGTAAACAAGATGACTACCAAAAAGAGCAGCATGGGGATAATGACCAGGCTGAGCAAGTGCTTTCTGTCAGCAACCATCCTCGCTAGAACCCCAGGGAACGAGTAGTGCTCAATGCTTTTTTTCCGTAAGGCATTCAACACATCTCCTGGTTTTGCTCCCCTCGGGCAGTAGGTAGAGCAGTCATTACAACTATGGCACAGCCAAATATCAGGGTCCTTTACCAGCTTATCCTTCAGCCCCCACTGAGCCTGGATCATCTCTTTCCGAGGAAACGGGTCCTGAGTCGGAGCGAGGGGACAAATGACCGAACACGTAGCACACTGAAAACACTTCCTTAGCGTATCGCCGCCAGAACGACGCACCTCGTTAATGAATTCGAGATCAGGATCCACCCTGTATGCCTGGCTCATACTACTGCCTCCTTAGAGACTAAAATCCCTTGTACGGGTTCAAGCCCACTTCCTGAATCTTATCCACAAACTCCTGGATCATCCGCGGCAGCTCATGATATTCATTGATGGCCAATTGGTGTACTCGGATTCGATCAGATTCAAGCACAAGGCGGTCTAACGTTTCCTGAATCTTCCCCATCCGATAGTTCGCCAGCTCGGATCCCTTCATGAAGTGGCATTGATAGTCGTCACCATACTTGCACCCTATAAGGAGAATACCGTCGATTCCCTTGGACAGGGCATCGGCTATCCACACAATGTTGATATCGCCGAGACAACGTAGAGGAACAAAACGTACGTACGGACTGTAGTGGAGTCTGTTGATTCCAGCGAGATCCACTGCCGGATATGCATCGTTTTCGCAAATGAAGCAAATAATCCTCGGCTTTTCCTCGTCTTCCTCTGGGACCTCCACTGCCTTAACCATGGATCCGATAATGTCGACTGAAAAATCCTTGAAGCTTATGATGCGTTCAGGGCATGAACCCATACATATCCCGCACCGCCTGCATCGGGTGGGATTGGGTTTCGGCGTCCCTTTCTCGTCCTCGTCATACATACCAAAGGGGCACTCCTCGGTGCACCGTTTACACTGTGTACACCGCTGGAGAAATAGATCAGGATAGGTCTTGTCCCCAGCCCGAGGATGCACCGCTTCTCCTCTGGAAGCCATCTCGACACACTGGATGGCCTTGAGTGCAGCGCCTGCCGCGTCGTCGGCAGCCATTGCTCCATCCATTGGCTGCCGTATACACCCGGCAGGATAGATGCCCGTTCGCCTGCTCTCATATGGAAAACACACATAATGTGAATCAGGGAATCCGTAGCGCAGGGCTGGCAATTCAGGCCCCTGCCTGTACGTGAGATTCAGGATATTGGATCGTATGATCCTATCTGCAGGGAGCTCCTGCTCATCTTTTTTCTCCCCTTCCGTTCCCTCGCTCAGCTTTATCTTGAGTTCTTCACCGATTGCAGACACAGGAACCAGACCAGTTGCCAGCACAACAAGGTCAGCCACCACCTCGATCTTCTTTCCCAACAAGGTGTCTTCAACCTGAACGATAAGGCTCTTATTGGTATCTTCTGCAACCGAAGCAACTTGACCTTTGGTAAGGAAGATTCCTTCATCCTGCTGAACTTGTTTGTAAAAATTCTCGTACTGGCCAGGCGTCCTCATATCCTTGTAGAAAATGAATACCTTTGTCGTTGGATCCTTTTCTCTCAGGTACTTTGCCTGCTTCAAGCTAGTCATACAACATATGGCCGAACAGTAAGGAAGGTGATTTTTGTCCCTGGATCCAGCACACTGGATGAATGCGATACTCTTTGGAGGCTTTCCATCAGAGGGCCGAACGAGAGTCCCATTCTTTGCCATCTCCTCCATCATCACATTCGTAATCACATTTTTACACCTACCATATCCAAGGCTATCGAGCTTGGTGGCGTCATATGGAAGAAAACCAGCTGCCTCAACGATAGCACCTACTCGAACGGTCTCTGCTGTCCCGTTATGCTGGATGGTGACATCGAACATCCCAGGCGCGCCACTCGTCTGCTGAATCTGCGATCCTGTATAGATCTTGATACGTGGATTCTGCTGAACGTCCTTGATAAGCTCTGCGACCGAACTCATGTCCTCAAGTTCAAGGTAGGGGGGCCTTTTGGGATACTGCTTGTAGAGCTTGGCCATATAGCCACCCAACTTTGCTTCCTTTTCGACAAGGACCACCTCGTACCCTGCCATTGCCGCCTCACGGGCCGCAGTCAAGCCAGTTACTCCCCCTCCCACCACAAGTATCTTCTTGTTGATCTCCTCTTTGAAGGGCTCCGCAGGCTCCATCTTTTGAGCCTTTGCAATGCCCATCCGCAGATAATCTTCTGCCATCATCTGCGTATCATCGGTCCCGGAAGGCTGGCACCAGACAACGTGCTCTCTGATGTTAACCCGATCGAGCACTATCGATGACGCATCATACGAGAACACATCTGTCTTTACCCTCTTCGAACAAGCCGCAATGACTACTGCGTTCACCCCTTCCTTTTCTATATCCTGCCTGATAACTGCCGAGCCCTCGTCTCCGCAAAGGAGAGGATGGGTCTTACATACAGGGACTTTACACTCCGACGTTGCAACTTTGGCCAATTGCTCAATATTGAGGGAGTCACCAATTCCGCACCCACTACAGATGTATACCCCGAGCTTCTTTTGCATCAGTCTATCTCCTCACACATTGAATGGCCTTCAATGCGGCCCCAGTTGCATCCTGAAGGCACGAAGCCACGTCTGTAGGCCTCTTCGCACAACCGACAGCGTAAATACCGTTCTGGTTCTGATCAGAGACCACAAAACCAAATTCATCATACGCAATGTCCAAGGGTAGTCGTTCGTCTGCTGTCGTTGGTACCATGCCGGTTGCCAGCACTAGAAGATCGGCCTGAGCACGCACCTTTTCTCCTGAACCCGTATCCTCGACTTCCACAATCGGATCCTTGGAAACAGGATCTTCTTCCACGCGAGCTACCTTCCCCTTCACAAAGGAGATCTTCTGATCTTCTTGCGTTCTGGCCAGAAAATCTTCGAATTTACCCATGGCACGAAGATCGATATAGAAAATGGTCACCTCTGAGTCAGGATTCTGTTCCCTTATGTAGGTGGCCTGCTTCATAGAGGCAAGACAACAGACGCCTGAGCAATACGGCAGATGGTTCTCATCCCGTGAGCCGGCACACTGGGCAAATATGACGCTCTTGACGGGCTTGCCGTCAGAAGGTCTCAGAATCTTGCCTTTCGTGGGACCATTAGGCGACGCAAGACGTTCCATCATTACGTTGGTGATGACGTTTGAGTATCGGCCATATCCTAAGTTGTCTATCTTCTTCGCATCGTAAGGCTTCCAGCCTGTTGCAACTACTATTGCCGCCACTTTCACCGTCGTGCGAGTTGGTTTCATGTCAAGGTCAATTGCATTGTACCTACAGGATTCAAGGCACCGCTGCGCATCTTCGGTACCGATAATCTTGGGATCCAGTACGTACTGCATAGGGTAAGCCATCTCATAGGGAAGATAGGCACCTTTTACCATCTTCATACCAAGATCGAATTCACTCGGCACTTCTGCAACACAGGCTTCTGCACAAGCGTTACATGCAGTACAGTTCGAGTTCACATACCGTGGGTTCTGTTTAATAACGACCTCAAAGGCACCTTGCTGTCCTGTCACAGCTTCGACTTCAGACAAAGTAAGCACCCTGATCCTTGGGTTGTCCTTGATCCTTCGATAATTGATTTCCAGTCCACACGTGGGTGGACACAACTTGGGGAAATAGCGAAACATCCTCGCAACCCGACCACCGAGAAAGGGATTTTTTTCTACGAGGACGACCTCGTATCCCACTTCGGCAGCTTCTATCGCTACCGTCATTCCACTGATCCCGCCTCCTATGACGAGCAGAGCTGCTTCGCCCGACGATCTAGCTTTACCTTCTACCATACTGTGTGCTCCCTGGGTGTGCGTACTGACGTAGGTTATCACGAAACATCAAACACAAGGTCGGTTCAGTCGCTAGAATGGCTACCAACGTGGCTGTTACACACCTGTGAAAAAAAGGACGACTCCAGGCGCCTCAAAAAAAGGCGCCTGGAGCACATGGCCGTTCGTTATACGACCCAACACCCTTCTTATACAGGCAGGTGTATGATCGGCACTTTCTTCATAGTCCACTCGCCTGTCTTGGGATTCCAGACTGAGTTGACGAAGCAGTGCCAATTCTGCTCGTCCATCTTGGGGAAGTCAGCACGGATGTAATAGCCTGGCCACCTTGTCTCTTCACGGAAGAGGAGGTGTCTCATATGGCTTTCAGCTATCCACATTCTGTGAATATTTTCCCAGCACCGCATCAGTTCGTTGAGGCTTCCGGCTGCCAGTTTCTCTGCATCTTCCTTGAGCACTGCCAGCAACTCGAGTCCTTTTTCGAGCAGCGGCTTGTTGGTGCTGAAGCATGAAGAGACGCCACCCGCGTATTCATCCATGATCTTCTGTAGACGGAACATGAGCTGTCGCGGCACACTGTAGTTGGGGTTGATGTTCCTGTCGCTGGTCTCCTTGCTGTGCTTCTCGAACAGCTCGAGCGGTCTGAGGATTCTCTTCTTGAGTTCCTCGACCTTCGCCATATCCACATTTGGTGCCGTGTTGTTGTCGAGAATGAAATCGATCGCGCCTTTGGCCGCGATCCTTCCTTCGGCATGGGAGCCTGAGGAGAACTTGTGACTTGAAGCCCCTGCACCGTCACCTGCAGTGAAAAGGCCTTTTACTGTGGTCATACGATTGTAGCCCCAGAAATACTCTGGTGGTGCAACATCCTTAGGTCCAGATACCCATGCACCCGAGGCACCAGAATGTGAACCAATGAAGTAAGGCTCGCATGCCATGATCTCTGAAGGCTTTTCTTCAGGCTGGATATTCGATGCTGCCCAGAGGATCGCCTGGCTGATAGTCATGTCGAGGAAGTCTTCCCATGCCTCGCTTTCGAGCTCTTTTAGCTTTTTCTTCAGAGCCTTGGGGTCGTCCTTGTACGCGTTGGCAAGGTTCTGGATGGCCTCCGCAGTTTGCATATAAATTGGCCCCTTGCCCTCATAGACATCGCGAAGTCCTAGATGATTCCTCAAGTTCGCTGGAATTGGTTTTGCCAATCCATATGGTGCCCATTCCTGTAGCTCAGCCTTTCTCTCCACCATATAGTCACCACCAAGGGCACTCGTAGCTCTTGATTTGAACAAAAGGAACCATGCACCGACAGGCCCATATGCGTCTTTGAACCGTACAGGAATAAAGCGCACTTCCTGGCAGGTCATCTCAGCACCGGCCCGTATGGTAAAGTAGGCGGTCGCCCCAGAATTGAAAGGAGGATACCAGGATCGGCCGAGACCCTCGCCTGTCGACCGAGGTTTGAACACATGCACAGCACCACCCATGGCTGCCAGCACTGCCTTGGCCCTAAACACATAGAACTTATTTTCACGCGTGCTGAATCCAACGGCACCTGCACACCGATCGCCATCCATCAATGGCTCCACGATAAACACACGCTCGAAGACCTGACCCTTGTCACCTAGCGTAGCAAGTGCGTTCTTGGCCGCCTCTGCAACGACTACTTTATACGATTCGCCATTGATCATGACCTGCCACGGTCCTTCGCGGACATACCTTCCGTTCTCGTCTTTCCATATAGGGAGGCCCCACTTCTCGAAAAGATGCACTGTACTGTCAACATGTCGGGCTATGTCATATACGAGGTCCTCTCTAGAGATGCCCATAAGGTCCTGGCGAACGTACTTTACATACTCCTCAACGGTGTGCTCATTTTCCTTGAGTCCAATGTACTGGTTGAGGGCTGAAAGTCCCATTGCCACAGCGCCGCTTCGCTCCATAGCGGCCTTGTCGACCACCGTTACTTTGAGACCGTGCTTCTTCGCCCAATACGATGCCTCAAAGGTGGCACCGCACGCGGCCATGCCGCCTCCGCAGATCAATAAGTCAGTATCGACAACTACTGTTTCAAACGGCTGCATAACATTCCCTCCTTGCAGGCCTACTTCTTGAATGAAGGTGTAGGAACCGGTATTCCCAAAGAATCGGGCTCTGTACAGAGTATATGATCCTTGATGTTGTCCGTCCCTGTGCTCCAGCCGGCGAGCGGCTCGGCCTTTCCTTCAGGAGTGGTACGGATAGGGAATTTAAATCGCTTCACCGTTCCATTCCTAAACTTGACTGTCCACATGATATCCTCTGAGCCTCTCAACGGGACAACGCTCGCGCCCATTGGCACAAAGTCAGCATATCCCTTAACGTCAATGGCTTGCTGAGGGCAAATCTTTACGCAGTTATAGCATTCCCAGCACATATCTGGGTCGCGGTTATACGCTTTTGGCTTTTCTGGGTCTGTTTCCTTATCGAGGACCATTAAATCGTTAGGGCAAATGTGCATGCAGGCAGTCTTGTCCTGCCCCTTGCAGCCATCGCACTTCTCAAGAATTACAAAGCTTGGCATTATTGTTCCCTCCTTGCGTTCTTGCTGCTACCCTCTGTGGGCTCTTGCCAGGTCACTCTCTCACCTGTAATGGACTCCATACTAGGTCCATACTCCATTATTGTCGTCGCTCTTTCACCTCCCTTCTGTTGTCACAATCTATCCCATTGAACTCTTTGAATCCGGAGCGGCGTAGGACAGCAATCCACTCGCTCACTCTTCGGACAAACTCTACTAAAAACCTGAAACGAATCGCGAGGACTTCAATTCGGCTGCCATGCGAGGTGGGAGGGCAGACCAAGGATTGAGACGTACTTAGATGCCCATATGGTATTTGATGTTGATCGAGTAGATAACCGCAATCGCCACCATCCTAAGGTCACACGAACCAGCTGTCAGCACCTTGCTTCTTCAGCGTGAAAGAAGCCCTCTCGTTTCAGTGAATGATTGTTCATTCATCAATATGGGCGTCACGTTAGCACATTGAATTGGTTGTGTCAAGTAGCGTCCAGGGAAGTATTTGTCAAATTCGTACTGCGCTCCAGAGGTACAGTAGCGAGCCTCCACATTATCCTCTTGCATCGTTACTCATACCACCGGCTTGGTAAGCTCGATATCAGAATACGCTGTAATTCCAAGTTCTTTCATTCTACCAAGGAACGTCACAGGATCCAAGCATCCCTCAGGGCCAAACACCCCTGCTTCTGGTGTCAAGACCTCGCCTCTTCCAAGCATGAGGCCACCCACAGCCAATGAAAGGCCAGTTGCATTTCTCATCTGACCAATGCCGAAACCAGTCTCATGAACATCCTTGCCGTTCTTTTTCCCCCAGGCCTCGATCCGAACTGCACCCCATTCGGGCTCCTCTGAAGCGGTCAGACGCTCAATCTGCATGAGGATCTTTTCGAACACTCGCCTCGCACCCTTCCGATCAAACATTCTTATCCGTGCAGGCATGACGAGCCATTGTGATCCTGAACCAAATCCCATGTAGAAATTGACCTCTCTGATCCCGGGTATAAAGCGCGGGATGGTGACAGGTTCGCTGTGCCCCATGTTCCATACGTCCTGCGGCCCAAACCGAGGAAAGTCCACAACCTTGTGTTCACTACAGGCCCTAAGCATGACCCTCTTGCCGTCCCTCCACGCTGGAACTTTACCACTCATGATGAACAAAGTATGACGTATGACTGCCGGACCGCCACCACCTCGTAAAGGCATATAGACATACACATCTGCCCTGTCCACGCTGTCCATCCTGTCTGCAAAAAATCTAATCCCTACGTTCGAAATCCCTGGACTGGTCCCTAGACCTGTCAGTATTTTCACATTTCTCTGACGAGCACGCAGGCTAAACTGTTCAAACAGCTGTTCAGCAGCAAGCCAGTCATCACAAATACTGGCATAGTCCACACCTGCTTCAAGAGCAGCAGCAACTAACTTGGACTCAAACACATAAAAGGGCCCAAGCGCAGAAATGGCAACACTACATCCACGCATCGCCGCTACAAGGGCATGGTGCTCATTGGCATCAATCTCTCTGACCTCTAGCTTGGGCTCATGGCATGCCAATCTCTCAGCAAGAGCGCGGGCTGCCCGTACGTTCTTATCTGCTATGGTGATGTGTTCCACGTCTGGGGCCTGTGCGAGTGCTTCAACCGCACGGCTTCCCATGTCTCCCGCACCTCCAAAAACCATGATCTTCATGGTCGACCTCTATCCAGGTTCAGAAAAAAAAACCCCAATCGTATGGCTCGAAGGATATACCACGTGGCTGCAGTCTCTCCGGTTATTGTGGCAACCGTGGGCAGTACGCGACATCTGAAAAAAAAGACAAGACTTGTCATTCCACATCACATCCACCGCCATTAGGAATTCAGGCGAGCTGTCCTGTGTGCCTGCTTTTGAGCAGTGGAGACGACCGTAAAGGCGCGTCAGCCACTCGTGATCAATGGGATCTGGCTCACAATGCTCTGAAATCGTTTGAGGATTTCGATATATCGAGTAAAGTACGCCTCAGCGACTTCGCTCATTATTGTAAACCCCGCAGTACAATTGTTCTCAAGGAGACCCCTAAATTTTTTCGCTTCGATGGCAAGCACCTGAGATGCTTCTACTGCTCGCGCCTCAAGGGTGTACCGCTCAGAGCCAAGAAGTGGAGAAAGTCCAAACAAATCATCACGTGCTACATTAGACACGATGATTCTAAATTCCTCTGGAGAGGCAGGCAAATACAAATGAACCGAACCTTCCAGGAGAATATAGACATGTGTCGCTTTATCCCCGTATCTAAAAATGAGTGTATTCTTCCGGTAGCTTTTCTTTTCAGAAAATCCACTAATTTTGTCCACATCCTCGACGCTGAGATTTGCAAACAACCCATGCCCTTTTAAAATCTTAGTTACACTCATGGCTCCTCCCTCCTCTGTCTACTTTACACTGTTCTCTAAACCTTGCTCCCCCTGTGGTGCTCCCCTGGATCCCAGCGAAGGTAATTGCTGCGAGCTACTTCCCCCTGGAAAAGCCGTTCAATGCGTTGCCCCTCTGTGTGCAGTGCGCACATCATCCTACAAACAGTGGGTCGCTTCTCGAATACGTCAGCCCTCTATACCTCAATCTTGTAACGCTTCATCTTTCTCCAGAGGGTATTGCGCGAGATGCCCATTTCCAGTGCAGCCCGCTTCCGATGTCCGCCGTGTCGTTCGAGTATGGATCGTATTATCTCTGCCTCTGCGTCTTCCAAAGGTCGTATCATCCGTGCCTGCGCAGAGCCGGTAGTCTCCGCTACATAGTTCACGATGTGAGAGGGAAGGTCTTCAATTTGAATGGTATCTCCTGCACATACCACAAACGCATGCTCGATGGCATTCTCAAGTTCTCGCACATTTCCTGGAAAAGGATATGCCATGAGGGCCGCCATAACGCGTTCTGAACAGCGCGCGATCCTGCGGCCCTGGAGGGCATTGAACCGTTGAATAAAATGCTGTACGAGCAGCGGGATGTCGCCGCGTCGCTCTGCCAAGGTAGGTATCGTAAGCATTACCACATTGAGCCGGAAGTAAAGATCCTGTCTGAACCTCTTTTTCTGAACCTCCCGGGCCAAGTTCTTGTTAGTGGCTGCAATTATCCTTACGTCCGCTTTGACAGGCTCGGTTGAGCCCAGCGGTTCATAGGCCTTTTCTTGGAGTACGCGAAGAAGTTTTGCCTGAATTGCAGGCGAGAGATCTCCAACCTCGTCAAGAAAGATCGTCCCTTTCTCTGCAAGAGCGAAGCGGCCCGGCTTATCCCTCTTGGCGTCGGTAAAGGCCCCTCGTTTATACCCAAACAGTTCGGACTCAAGTAGGGTGTCTGGCAGTGCTGCACAATTTACCGCAACAAACGGCTTGTCACGTCTCGGGCCATAATTGTGAATCGCCCTGGCCACGAGCTCTTTCCCCGTACCGCTTTCTCCTTGAATGAGCACCGTACTCTGACTGTTCGCCACCATCGGCAACATATCTAGCAACGCCCTCATTGCAGGAGTCTTTGTCACAATATCCTCGAACCTATAAGAATTGTAAAGCTTTTTTTTGAGTTCTTCCTCAGTGCTGATGTCGCGGAACATTTCGACTCCGCCAATCACCCTCCCTTTGTCGTTGACAAGGGCCCCGGTAGAAATCGCAATCGGTAATCTTCTTCCGTCTTTAGTGGTAATGGTGACCTTCCATGCCTCGATCGTTTCCCTTGTCGCAATGCTTCGTTTGAGTGGGCAGTGATACTCGCACATGTCCGCATGAAAGACCTCGCGACAGGGCCTGCCAAGGACCTCGGCCTCAGAATACCCTGTGATCTGTTCTGCAGCACGATTAAAGGAGGTGATCATCCCGTGAGCGTTTATGGTAAAGATGCCCTGAGGGATCGTATCGAAGATGAGGTTTGTAAGGCGGGAATCGATTCGTGCTTTCATGTAACTCACATGTAGCAGATATGTCTCATTTTTGCAACATAGGTATGGAACATGTTCCATCTGTGAGACATATTCATGACGCTCGGCATACTACGTATTGCTACCCTGTGAACTTCATTTTATCCTGTTTCCTATTCGAATATGCTCGCACTGAAGTTGCTGCCTGCTACCCTGGGCTCTATCCGTGGCCCACATATTGCTTATATACACCGATATCACCGAACGAGAAAGCCCTAACGAGACGAACACCCTAGGCCAACAGGAGGATGTCGTTGATGCGGGATCAAAGAGGTTGGGACTGGCACGTTGGCAAGAATACGATTGCCTCAGTACATGATCTTACCACCACGTGCCAAAGTATACATGAATACGCGGTCAGCCCTGACGGCCGAGCATTTGCTGCAGCAGTGGTAAGAGAAGGGGGCTACACCGTCGTGGTCAACGGCCAGCCATGGCCCGAGGCCTACGAAAAACTCTGGCACCTGCGTTTCGGCGCCGACGGTCGCCTCATTGCCTTGGTGAAAATAAACGACGAATGGACGCTCGCAGTAGATGGCAACCCGTGGGAAGAACGCTTCGAGTATGCCTGGGATCCGCGGTTCAGCAGTGACAACAGCTCAATCGGCCTTCTTTTTAAGCGAGATAACAGGTACGGCGTGGCGGTAGATGGCGTGCCGTGGGCCCACACCTTTATTGCTATCAGAGAATATTGTCTAAGCCCTGATGGAAAAAGAACTGCTGCGACAGTCCAGGTCGAACCGCTCAAAGCAGGGGATATTTTTTCTTTTTTTGAAGGCGTCTGGACAGTGGCTGTTGATGGCGAGCCATGGGGCAAACGGTTTGTCAATACCTGGGCCCCTTGCTTTAGCACCGATGGGAGTGCCGTAGCTGCCGAAGTGAGGACTGATGCGTATGAGTACTCTATCGCTGTCAATAGCCAGCCCTGGAAGACTTCGTTTGACTGTGTATGGGAACCTACTTTCAGACCTGGTCAACAGAATGCATATGCTCCTGTGCTCATGCAGGGCGGATGGAAGTTGGCAGAAAATGGACTGCCTGTCTGGGGCGGTCGTTACAATCAGCTGTGGCGCATTGTATTCAGCCCAGACGGCAAAAAGATAGCAGCCATTGGATCACCCCGCTTTGGACGATGGACGATCGTGGTAAACGATGTTCCTTGGAAAAAGACATTTGGCGAAATGGTCCTGCCGCCTGTCTTCTCGCCCGATGGGTCGCGTATCGCCGCAGCGGTCAAGGACAACAACAGGTGGACCATTGCCGTTGATGGCATCCCCTGGAACGAAGCGTTCGACATGGTCTGGGATCCTGTATTTAGTCCGGATAGCAGCCATGTAATGACCAAGGCAGAAAGGAATGGTGCTTACACGATCGTTATCGACGGCCGGAGTGCACCCACATCGTACGACATGCTATGGGATCCTATCGTCAGTCCTGATGGGAAACAGGTACTTCTCAGATACGTAGTGCAAGGAACGTACATCCGGGAAGTCGTCCCCATCGATCGTGTGCTTGGGTAGTGCCACGCAGGGAGCACAAGGAGGTAAGCGGGGAAATGTATGAGTTCGCACGTGGGCCTTTGGTGTGGATAGCCTTTGTCGTCTTTTTGGCCGGATGTGCATATCGATTGATTTCGACACTCCGGCTAGCCAAAAAGGATAAAGTGGTCTATGCGTACATGCATCCACGATTTGGCATGCGATCGATCCTGCACTGGGTCATTCCGTTTGCAAACAGGAATACCAGGATGCGGCCGGTCTTTACCGTGCTCTCGTTCGTCTTTCATATCTGTTTGATCGCAACACCACTCTTTCTGATGGGTCATGCCGTCATGTGGAGGCAAGCGTGGGGTGTGAGCTGGTGGAGCCTACCGGAACAAGTCGGCAACGTAATGAGCATAGTGGTTATCGCAATTGGAATCATATTCGCGTTGCGAAGGCTTGTCGATCCTGTGGTGCGATATGTTACCTCAGCCGCAGATTACGTCCTTTTGGCCATTGTAGTAGCTCCGTTCATAACAGGTGTGTTGGCGTACTACCATGTGTTCAATTACACGGCCGCGATTATCCTCCATATAGTGACAGGTGCGCTGTGGCTCATGGCCATCCCATTTACTCGCTTGATACACATGATCTTTTTCCCGTGGACTCGGGCGTACATGGGAAGTGAATTCGGATTCGTCAGAAACAGCAAAGATTGGTAGTGAACGCACATGGCAGATGCCAGGAGGGAATACACACGTATGAAACGCATCAAGCTTCTCGATACCCCTGAACGAGAGGTTGCCGATCCAGGTCTCGATGAGACGATAAAAAAGCTTACACCGGAAAAGATCCAGGAGGTGGTCCGCCGGGTTATGGACAGGGAGGCCGCGGCACGTCTCAAGGTCTACTTAGACACGTGCGTACACTGCGGCTTATGCGCTGAGGCCTGCCACACATTCCTTTCACGAAACCGCGACCCTGTCTTTGCCCCTGTCGGCAAGGTGAAAAACACTATTTGGGAGCTCGTCAAACACAAAGGCAACGTGGATGCCGAGTTCATACGACAGATGGCCCGCATCTCATTCACGGAGTGCGCCGTCTGCAGGCGCTGCAGCATGTATTGCCCGTTCGGCATCGATATCGCTTACCTCCTCATGCTCGCCCGTCGCATGTGTAGCCTCATGGGTGTCGTACCTCAGTATCTTCAGGACACTACCAATAGTCATGCAGCGTCCCTCAATCAGATGTGGGTCCACCAAGACGAATGGATCGACACCCTCCAGTGGCAGGAGGAAGAGGCACAAATGACAATACCCAGTGCTCGAATACCTCTGGAGAAGGAGGGCGCAGAGATCATGTACTCGGTGATCGCCCCTGAGCCCAAGATCCTTGCACAACTGCTGGGCAATATAGCACTGATCATGCGTGTAGCCGATCTTGACTGGACCATGCCGGCAACAGACGGCTGGGACAACTCCAACATGGCCATGTATTCAGGAGACTTCGAGGTCATGGGCCGTGTCGAGCGACTCCATTGGGAAACCGCTGCACGGCTCAAGGTAAAAAAAGTCGTCATGGGAGAATGCGGCCACGCGTATAGAGGCGCGGTGTATGACGGACCGCGGTGGCTGGGCTGGAAGTATCCTCCCATCCCTATGGTTCACGCCATTGAGTTTTACTATGACCTGCTCACCACCGGAAGGATCAAGATTGCGCGCAAGTTCCAAGAACCCGTCACGGTGCAGGATCCCTGCAATACAGTGCGAGGGCTTGGCCTAGGAGAAAAACTGAGGTACGTGGTCAAGGCCATGTGTGAGACATTTATCGATGTATCACCCCGGTTTGAACACAACTACTGCTGCATGGCAGGCGGAGGTACGATCAATTGCGGTCCGCCCTGGAAGAAGTCCAGGATGGCAAGCAACCGCGTCAAGGCCGAACAGCTGGCGGCTACCGGTGCCCACGTCATCATCACTCCCTGTCATAACTGCCACAGCGGAATCGAGGACCTCATCGGCTTTTACAAATTGGGCATGCACACCAAGTTTATCAGCGAAATCTTGGTCGAGACCATGGAGATCCCCGAGCATTTGAAAGGATAAAACGTATGGTGCGTACGCCACGACATGTGACGAGAACATGGTATATTGCAGTGGGAACATGCCTCGTTGCCGGATTTGTCTTTGGCCTTCATGCTTATGGAAACCAGACAACGGGCGCTGAAACGAGATCGGATGTAATTTTTATCGATTCCCTCGCTCAGTTCGGCTCCCTTCAGAGACAACCGGTACCTTTTAAGCACGACCTCCACACGTTGGAACTTCTCAAAGACACAGATAAAGACTGTACCCTATGTCACATGGTCACTGAACGCTCATCGCTGTCTCCGCTGTTTAGGCGTCTGCAAAATACCGACAAAGAAACACTGATCCATCTGTACCACGACAACTGCCTAGGGTGTCATACACAACTCCGCCAGGCCGGTGCTGAGGCAGGACCGATCACCTGCGGCGGATGTCACCCGAGGAAGGCCCAGGTCGTTGCCTCGATGCATCCGGCTGGTTTCGATCTTCCCCTCCATGCACGCCATATCGATGCTGCAGAGGAAAAATGCGAGGCGTGCCACCATCAGTATGATGCGGTAAAAAAGACCTTGTACTATAGCAAAGGCGAGGAGGTCTCGTGCCGCGATTGTCACCGAGGCCAAAATGAGGAGAACCGAAGGTCCATGAGGATTGTTTCCCATGAGGCCTGTATCGGATGCCACAGAGGATATTCTGCATCGGTAGAAGAAGACCAGACACCGATCACGTGCAGCGGATGCCATGATAGAGAGCGACGCGAAGCGATCAAGGTCGCAGAGCACGTCGCCCGGCTCAAACGAGGTCAGCCTGATATCGTCTTGCTGCATCCCTCACGAGAGGATCTTGCCCTCAGCAAGATGAATACGGTTCCGTTCAACCACGAAGCCCACGAAGGAGCAGTCCAGAGCTGCCGTGCCTGCCACCATGAAACGCTCAAGCCGTGCACTGAGTGTCATAGCATTAAAGCCGCCGAAAAGGCCAAAGGAGTCACGTTAGAGACGGCAATGCATGAAGGCACTTCGACCCATAGTTGCATCGGTTGCCACAAGAACAAAACTTTTCAAAAGGGGTGTAGCGGATGCCACTCCTTTATGGAACAAGGTAGACTGGGCACTGCAATCTGTCAAAGCTGTCACTATGGACCTTCTCCCGGCTCGAACCGGACCGGGGAACAATGGCGGTCAGCTTCTTCACACATGAACAGTTCTTTCTCCCTTGACGCCATTCCAAAAGACGTCACTATAGACGTTCTCGCCGATATGTTCGAACCCGTAGTCTTCCCACACCGACGTATTGTTGCTGGACTGAATGAAGAGATCGCTCGAAGCAAGCTGGCCACTCACTTTCACATATCTCAGGACCGTACATGCCAAGGTTGCCATCACCATACCCCCATGGGGCAAACCCCTCCCCGCTGCGGGAATTGCCATGGAAAGCCCTTTGATAAGTTGAACCTCTTCATGCCTGGACTACTGGGTGCCTATCATCAGCAGTGCATAGGATGTCATGAACGCATGAGCATTGAGCCAGTATCGTCGTGTACGGGCTGTCACAAGAAAACACAGGAACAACAACATCCGTAAGGTGAGCTCCTCTGTAAAAGAAGTGGAGGTTGGCCTCATGAGCATCTCGCGAAGAAGGTTCTTGAAATGGCTTGGAGTTGTGGGCTCGGGGCTGGCAGCAGCCAAAAGGGTTTCGGCCCATGAACGATTCGAGGGATATCGGGACAGTTATGGCATCCTTTTTGATTCGACGCTGTGTGTCGGATGTCGGTCATGCGAGGCTGCCTGTAACAGGGTGAACAACCTTCCTCCCCCTGATCGTCCCTTTACCGATCTCACTGTATTGGAGAAGCAAAGGCGAACGGACGAAAAAAGTTACACTGTAGTTAATCGCTACGAAGTGGAAAACAGCACAAGAGAAGGACCCGTGACTCGCACGACGGTATTCAGAAAGATCCAGTGTAACCACTGCCTGGAGCCGGCGTGCGCATCGGCCTGTTTTGTGCGCGCCTTCACGAAAACGCCCGAGGGTGCGGTCGTCTATGATCCGTCCGTATGTGTGGGTTGCAGATACTGCATGATCGCCTGCCCCTTCAATATCCCTGCGTATGAATACCACAAGGTGCTGGAGCCACGGGTGATGAAATGTACAATGTGTTACCCCCGCATCACGCAGGGTCTCCTGCCGGGGTGCGTGGAAGCGTGTCCCATGGAGGCACTGACCTTTAGCAAGCGCGATGATGTTATCAAAATCGCTCGTGAACGTATCCGAAAAAACCCGGATCGCTACGTGGACCATATCTATGGCGAACACGAGGTGGGAGGCACAAACTGGCTGTATCTTTCAGGGGTGCCCTTCAAGGAGTTGGGCTTGCGCGAGGACTACCAGATCCGACCCGCTCCGGAATTCACTGCCGGCGCGCTTGGAGCTGTCCCCATAGTAATAGGACTCTGGCCGGTCCTGCTCACCGGACTTTATGTTATGAATAAGCGAAGGGAAACGCTCACTCATATGGCACAGAAACAGGCTGTCCAGGAGGCACTCGCACTGGCGAAAGCCGAGGCAGAGCAGAAGGCAAAAGAGGCTGCTAAGAAGGCCGAAGAAGAAAAACAACGAGCCATCGAACGAGCGGTGGCAAAGGCACTTCAAGAGGCTGCCAAAGGTACGAAGAAGGAGGATAGTTGATGTCTGAACAAGTCGGGCTTGCCTCGAGAACGAAATCTTTCATTACTCCCTTCAATATCGTTGCGGCGGTCATCATTGGGACAGGCCTCTATATCACATACCTACGGTTCACGGGTGGGCTACGTGCTGTCACCAATTTGGATCACAACACCCCTTGGGGTCTTTGGATCGGTTTTGACCTCCTCTGCGGTGTTGCTCTCGCAGCCGGTGGATACGTCACAGGCGCCGGTGTGTATCTGTTCGGCAATAAGAAGTACCATGCAGCGGTAAGGCCCGCAGTGCTTACAGCATTTTTGGGCTATGCGCTCGTCGTCCTGGCCCTCTGTTACGACGTAGGAAGACCATGGCGACTTCCTTATCCTTTTATCATCCGTCCTGGGACAAGTTCAGTGCTTTTTGAGGTAGGTCTATGCGTGATGATATATCTTCTCGTGCTGTTTCTCGAATTTACACCCATTCCCTTGGAATGGCTCCGCTGGAGAAGACTACGCGACTTTATGGTCAAGTTGACTGTCGGATTGACCATTTTTGGAGTGGTCCTTTCAACGATGCATCAGTCGTCACTCGGAGCCCTCTATCTTCTAGTCCCCTATAAGCTCCACCCTCTCTGGTATTCGAATTATTTACCCGTTTTTTTCTTTATATCCAGTATCGTGGCAGGACTTTCAATGGTGATCTTCGAAAGCACCCTCTCTCACAAGTATTTTGCATATCAGCTCGATGAAAAGGCCCACAAAGAGCACGAGGACCTTGTGCTTGGATTTGGCAAGACTGCGGCATTGGTACTTTTCGGCTATTTCGGCATTAAAGTGATCGGCGTCGCTGCAGACAACCATTGGGGTCTGCTTTTGACGCCTTATGGACTCTGGTTCCTTCTGGAGATGCTTGGGTTCGTGTTGCTTCCATGCTTCCTGTACGCCTTTGGCTATCGCGAAAGGGATATCAAGCTGATTAAAATTGCAGCGGTTATTGCTATACTCGGTATTGTGCTCAACAGGTTCAATGTTTCTCTTATTGCTTTTAATTGGCACCTGCCGCTTAGTGAAAGGTACGTCCCGAGCTGGAAAGAGATAATGCTTTCAGTTTTTATCGTCACCATAGGACTAGTGGCCTTCCGGTTTATTGTGACCAGAATGCCGGTCCTCCGTGCACACCCTGAATTCGGCGATGAACATTAGCAGGAAAGAGGGGACAAGACATGCTGTTTTCCGATGTTCACACCCTTCACGAATTTGTCACAAGCACCAAGGCAGTCTCTTATTTAATCGCCCTTTTGTACTTAGTTGCGTTTCCAGCCTTCTATAGATTTCTCGTTGCAAGAGATCACGAACGGGACAATAGTGGTCCGAGATGATGAGAGACACATGAAGAGCGGCCCGACATACCGCCTGTTGTTCGATCACGTACCTTGCTACATCACAGTGATCGGGAGAGACTTCAGGGTGCTGGATGCAAACGAACGATTCAAAGAGACGTTTTGGAGGAAAGGCGCGAGGCATTGCTACGAGATGTACAAGGGTAGAACTACGGTGTGCCCCAAGTGCCCTGCCTTGAAGGTCTTCAATACACACGAGGTAAGCTCAACACTTCAAAGCGGCCGCGATAAGAAAGGGAGAACTACCCACTATATGGTTACAGCTGCTCCTTTTGAGACAAAAAAGGGTACGGTGGTAAGTGTTATCGAGATGGCCCAGGACGTCTCACAAGTTATCCACCTGCGCAAAAAGCTCAAGCAAGTGGAGCAAGAGAAGCTCGAGGCAGAACGGCTTGCTGCTGTCGGGCAAACAGTGGCTGGCCTTGCCCATGGGATAAAAAACATCCTCACCGCCCTTGAAGGGGGTATGTACCTCCTGGACTCAGGGCTTGAGAGAAACGATATTGAGCGGATCGCGTCAGGCTGGGATATGCTCCGCCGCAATGTCGAAACAATATCAAACGTGGTGAGAGAATATCTGGCCTTTGTCGGCGGATCTAGAATAGATCCTATTCTGATACACCCGAATCGTATCGCCCGTAAGGTGGTTGATGCATACGCAAGAAGTGCAGCAGAACACGGTGTCGAGTTGAACTGTGACGTAGACATGACGATAGGCGAGGCGCCGCTCGATCCGAGAGGCATGTACACCTGCTTGGCACATCTTGTCTCCAATGCGATCGATGCCTGCGCGTTGAGTGAAAAAAAGCATAAAGAGGTAACGCTTTCCTGCCGAGAACGCGACGGTACCATTGTCTTCGAAGTGCGCGACAACGGCACTGGCATGGATTATGCGGTGAGAAAGAAGATCTTTAAGAGTTTTTTCAGTACAAAGGCCTCTGGACTGGGTTCAGGTCTCGGGCTCCTCATTACGCGCCGAATAGTTCATGAGCATGGAGGCACTGTACGCTTCGAGTCAAAGCTGGGGAAGGGGTCTTGCTTTACCATCGAGCTTAGACGAGATCGCTTACCCACAATCTCAGCGAAGAGGTAAGTAGAATAGGGTCGAAGGAGAGGTACGTATGTCTGAAAAACTAGGCAAGACCGTGCTGGTAATCGATGACGAACCTGATGTGAGGGCATTCTTGAAGGCAGTGCTCGAGGATGCCGGCTTTGATGTCATGCTCGCAGCCAATGGAAAAGAGGCCCTAGAACGCGTAACCGAAAAAAAACCTGACGCCATATCGCTCGATCTGGTCATGCCCAAGATGTCGGGGCTCAAATTTTATAAATACATTCAAAAGAATCCTGACAGGGCGGATATTCCTGTCGTAGTGGTAACCGCCCACGCTGCGGACGAGTTCGGCAAAGGTGATCTTGCCAAAATAGAGGCAGTAACACCTAAGGGAGGTACCTTGATGGTCATCGAAAAACCTGTTCAGCCCATTCCTTATGTAAATGCAATCAGAAAGGCAGTTGGGCTTGCCCCTATTGGGCCAGAGCATGGTGAAGAGGAGGCCCTGAGGCTTCGGATAGCCGAGACCATCAGATCGTGCGATAAGGCGACCCTGCAAGACATCTTGAGGATGATTTCAAAGAAAAGCTGAGAGAAACACTTCAATGCTTGATACGACGCTCAAGGCATGGCTACGAGCCCAGCTCTTTGAACAGGTCCCCTGCAATATCGCTATCATAGACAGAAACTATACTATCGTAGAACACAACAAGAATTTCGAAGAGCTTTTCGGCCCAGGCAGAGGAAAACCATGCCATACTGTCTATAAGAAGCAAGCAGAGCGATGCTCCACCTGCATGGCTGCCGAAACCTTTTCTGACGGCAAGACCCGAGTCAACGACGAGGTAGGTGTCGACAAGAACGGACGGATTGCATACTACCTCGTTCACATTGTGCCCATAGTGACAGAGGACGGCCAGATCCCGTATGTGATAGAAATGTCCACAGACATCACGGAGGTAAAAAAACTTCAGCGGGAATACAGGACTCTTTTCGAAAAGGTCCCCTGCTATATAGTTGTCCTCAACAAAGATTTCCGTATCGTGAGGGCCAATGAGCGTACCAGAAATACCTTTGGCGCAAAAACAGGCCAATATTGCTGGGAGATGTTCAAGCGCAGGACCACCAAATGTGAAGATTGTCCTGCTGAGCGTACCTTTTTGGATGGAGCTACTCACACAAGCGACCAAGTGGGAGTCAACAAGCAGGGTGAGCCCACCTATTACGTAGTAACTACCTCGCCTCTGTTGGGCACCGATGCTACCACACACGTCATCGAGATGGCAGTGGATGTGACAAGGCTGCACCTACTTGAAGCGGAAAAGCTCGAGGCAGAACGTCTCGCTGCTGTGGGCCAGACAGTTGCAGGGCTTGCCCATGGCATAAAAAATATCCTTACTGGCCTCGAAGGAGGTGTGTATATCTTTAAGACAGGTCTTGACCGTGACGATAGAGCCAGGCTCGATCAAGGCTGGGATATTCTCACCCGGAACATCGCCAAGATCTCTGCGTTGACCAAAAATCTCTTGAGCTTTTCCAAGGGCCGGATACCTGAGGTACGCATGGTTCGGCCTGCAGACGTGGCTCATGAGGTTGTAGAGCTTTATCGGGAAGCAGCCGCTCAACAAGGAATTGAACTCGTAGCCGACATCGATGAGGACGTCCCTGCAGCACCCTTTGATCCTGAAGGGATCCACACCTGTCTGGCAAACCTTGTCTCAAATGCACTCGATGCGTGCCAAGTGAGTGATACACCGAATTGCAAGGTTACGGTACGTTGTAAGGAAGAACGAGATACGATAATCTACGAGGTTGAAGATCAGGGCTGCGGCCTTGATTACGAGCTGAAACAAAAGGTATTTACAAACTTTTTTACGACCAAAGGGGAAAGTGGTACAGGCCTAGGTCTGTTGCTGACGAGGAAAATCACACAGGAACACGGCGGAAAGATCACCATGGAATCAGCGCCAGGCAAGGGCTCGCTTTTCCGTTTGCTTTTCCCCCGCAATCGGCTTCCCAAGACAAGCCCTCCTGGAGAAGAAGAGGCATCGCGCAGCTCTGTACATGGTGTGGGAACCGGTTAAAATGGGAAGGCCTTAAGGAGAAGAATACCCGTTACGATTTACGATTACGAGGCCGCTCGTCGGCCGCACCATGCGGACCAGGGCCACAAGGAGGATCGTCATGACAGAGGCAGAAAGGAAAAGAGTACTGGTGGTAGATGATGATGAGGACGTCATTGCATATCTTTCAACCTGGCTTACAGATCACGGTTTTGAGGTAGATGTAGCCAGGGACGGCAACGAGGCCACTGAAAAAGTGAAGGCACGTACGCCCCACCTTATTACGCTGGATATCGTTATGCCGGAGAAGTCAGGGGTCAAATTCTATAGAGAGGTGAAGAAGGATCCAGCCTACGCTCACATCCCTGTCATTATCATTACAGGGCTTCAGAGTGAGTTTCAAAAGTTCATCTCCCACCGACGCACTGCCCCTGCACCAGAGGGATACATTTCAAAGCCCTTTAGCCAAGAGGAGCTGCTCTCCACGATCAAGAAGGTCTTGGAGAAGAAACGTCAACCTGCTGCCAATAACTGATGAGAGATGAGGGCTGCTGGGATCTTCCTTCCCTTGGACGGTGTACTGGCACCTAAGGTCGTGGTATTCCGCTGTACAAAGAGTTACTCTGCTAACAGAGCAAGTGACTGCTCCCTAGAAATGGCAATGACAGCCTGAGAGTGTCCGCTGATGTTGAAAGGATATACCCTGTTCTTCCAAGACGCTGCAACATGCGGCACAGATGGGTGCCCTTACCTCTCCTGCTGCCAAAGAGCAGCTAGGACATAGCATCACTCTCCACACACAGAGAGAGTACTCATGAGCCCACGCAGGCCATATGTTCGTTTGCCAGCCATGCTCGTACAGGCCCTGGCCAAAAAAGGACCTCACTCGCCGGGTCTCGCTTACGGGTTCTGCGCACCTTTGAGACAACCTTGGGATCTTCGCACCATTATATGTCCTGTGAGCAGTCAAAATGGTCCTCTACTCTTTTTTTCTAACCTTGTAAAAGGATGCATCCCTGTACGAGGATTTTCCGAAAAGACTGGTGAAATAGCCTGCCAAGCTGATGAAGGCCGACTCGTCCTTTTGGTAGCAGCACCAGACATGGAGCCGCTCGGCACAACAGTATCTTTCTCTCAATCAGCTCACGTGATCTCCAGCAGTAAATGCCTCGAACTAACACACGAGAGTGTGAGCTATCGCACTGAGGGACTCTGGCCGCACTACAACATCAAGGTGATTGTGACGTCTCCTGATATCGAGATTGACATCACGGTGAAATGCGAATCGCCCCTTCACTGGTGGTCGTATGCGGGCAGCCTCTACAGGCATTACTCCGACATCGGAAGGCTGCAGGGCTCGTTCCGGTCCGGTTCTTTGACTATACCCGTCAATGGATATGCATCGCTCGAACGCGGCACAGGCTCAACGTTACGCTACCTTCCTGGCGATCCTCACATTCCCCTCACCTTTTTTCACTATGAGCTTGGTTCCATAGCTGACCAAGGGCTCTTTGCGTTGGGGAAGGTCTCCCTTCTCCGAGGCAAACTCGATGCATTGAACAGCGGGTTTTTTGTGACTCAACAGGGCAAGAGGTTTTCTTTCACTACATGGTCTCTAGAAGATGTGAGCACAACCGTGATTCCTGATCGATATGGAGGAACTATTGAAGTGCCAACATCCTGGCGGGTAAAGGCCTCTGGCCCTGGTATTCAGCTACGCTACCAGTCCGCACGACACGTCAAGACATTTGCAGGGATAGGTCGTCTCTGCAGCGGTTGTGCCACTATCACTGGTGAAATCGATCTCGCAGGAGCAGCCCACCCTTTGCTCGGTGAAGGCATCGTCTATCAGGAACACCTTCATTTCGACCTCGTACCATGGAAAACGTAAACACTCGGGGTCTGCACACGCGAAAGAACATATCAACAACAGGTATCCTTCTCATTTTAGTTCAACATCTTCGACCAGGGTCGATGCATTCCTCCTGTCTTGGGAACCCTCATTGCCTGAGCACTCATAATCCCTAAAGCGATAGATACATTTCCTGAGCGATCTCTATCCAGTGGCATCAGGCAAACACTTGAAAAAAGAAGTCGTACTATCCTCGTTCGACGGCTGGGAGCTTGATATTGTGCTCCTCAAGGAATTTGAGGGTCCGCTCGCGCACCCCTGCCACCTCTTTGAGACACTCAGCACCTATTGCCTCGAATCCTTTGTGATCAAAGTCTTTGAGGGTACGCTCCCGCTGGCTTTCCCACCATTTTTGTCCATACTTGATCGTAGGCCTACCGTGACCGGGAAAAACCGACCACTGAATCGCGTAGTTGACTTGTGCGTGCTCGAGCCACATCTCGTGGTCCATCATCTCGCCTATGAACTCCCGAGAATACCAGAACAGATCCTTCATTGGCCCTATCGGTAGACCGTAGACCACATCGCAGTCTTCAAGAAACCCAATAGCCTTTGCGCACATCCCAGAGGCTGCTTCGATGCGGTTGGTCACGTTTTCCTGCCAGCATGCTGCACAGGCCCAGTCGCATACTATACCAAAATCGAAGAGCTTCCATTGGCACACTGGACCGTGCATCATAATCTCTGCAATAGGGCCGCGCTTGATATCTTTGTGGTAACGGTTCAATTCAGCGCAGGTCTTGAACCCACATGCCCCGCAGTCCCAGTTGAGTTCGCTTCTTGTGATGTTCTCTGCACCTATTAGGAGCAATACAGGGGCCTCACCAGCATAGTAGGCCCGCTGCCACGAGGCCCCACTGAGAATGTTGAACGCAGCCACCCTTCCCAGTATAGCCTGTGCCTCGAACATAAACTCGAGGATCTTGCCGGTGAGGACCATGGTCTTAATCTTCACTCGACCTGTAATCTGCGGTGCTTTATGTATGGCATGAATACAAGAGGCAGCCACATCAAGCAGCCGCTCATGAGCAAACGTTTCTCCATCAAGGACTCGCGTCTCATTCATTGCCTTCCCCCTCTTTGTTCTTGTCCGTATCTTGGTCAGCAAGACGGCGTCGCCGCTTTTCAGCCTCAAATCCTGGATCCCGAAAACGATAATCGCCGCCTACCTGTCGATACAGTGCGTAAAGCCTACGGTTGGCATCGATCAGTTTCTGGAGATTGACCACGTGGTAATCGGTATTGATGTCCACGTAAGGATTCTTTGCGAGTGCCGCAATGAGAACTCCCACCTGCATTGCCGAGTTTGGGTTATAGCCTAATTTCTGGGCAGCCACCCCGACGGTCCAGAATGCGCGTGCATCAATCATGAGATTGTTGGCCATATAGAGCGCAGATCCAACGGCATATCCGAAATCGTGCACGCGAACCCCACACAATGGTCCATCGACCAGCGTAGTAAAGTCCCTCTTCGTGGAATCCAACAGCCCGTGAATATGAGGCCGTCGTTCGTACAGAAAGCTACAATTGCCCTGGCCGCTGCAAAAACCGCACTCTGCATCCATAGGCGAGTCCTTTGCGCGAAAATCGCCCAATATCAGGACTGCATCCGATTCTCGCACCATAACCGCTTCATATTTAAAGAATCGCGAGATGAGCTTCCCGTCCACCTGCCAGGCCAATTCCTCCATCTTGCGTGCCAGTTGTTCCTGCTCCTCCATTCCATAGAGCAAGGTAGCCTCGACCTGGGAGACTCCACCTGCATTTGGTGCAGTCATAGCAGCGTTGACCATCAGTTTTGCTGCCTCGATAGCGCATTCTCGCCTATTCTGGTCGATCGCAGAAAACGGCGGCCAGTCGTTCATTCGTACTACGGGCATTGGGCACCTCCTCTCGTTGTAGATGCTCAAAAAACAGGGCGTCAGCCATACTGTGGTTTACCCACAAACACTTACGCCCTTGCAGCCAATATCTCTGATACCAAAACGTCCATTACGGTTCAAGAAAACCAAAATGCCAACCACTCGCTCAGCCGTTAGTAATATCCGTACTTCTCTGCTGCTCGCACAAGGGCCTTGACGTTCTCAAGAGGCGCCTCGAGCGGGACCTCGCAACCGGAAGCCAGTATAAAACCACCACCAGGGGCCAAATCATCAATGAGCCGCCTGCACTCTGCCTCGACTTCTTGGGGTGTACCAAGAACAAGCAGGGTCGAGCTTACATTACCCTTGACACACATATGACCGTACAGGATTTCCTTTGCCTTTCGGATGTCCGTGTGCTCGAGCTCGACAATATAGCGACCAGGTGGCAGTTCCCTGAAAAACGGAAGCATTGGCACCCAGTCAGTATCTAAATAAAAAAGGATTTCGAAGCCATCGCGTATAAATTGGTGAACCATCCGTTTGAGCGAGGGCAATACAAGCCTCTTGAACGTCTCCGGCGAGATGAACGTTGCAGAGGCCCTGTTGCAGTCAAAGAAGACCCTTTTTAGGCCGGTAAAACTCGCCTGGAGCTTTGCCACTGCCACAAGACCGTCAGCCATGAAATCAGACGCCTCCACTATCTTGTCAGGCCGTCTGAATATGTCTGTTATGAACTCGGCAAGCGAGCGCTTCCAAGAAAGGATCTCAAAAGGAAATACGGTCACGGCCCCAACCCATCCAGCAGCCTTGCACACTTGCTCAACGTAACGTATTTCCTTTCGAATGTGGTAAGCTGCCCTAAGGAACTGAAGATAGCCTTCTTTTGGCCTTCGGATCATCGTTTTGGACATTCCCTCGTGGATCAGACGGTCGTAGTCTTCTGGTTCCCATTGCTTTTTCTCTATGATCTGGGCAATGCAGTTATCGCCCAGCACCCAGTCAGTACCAAACAGAAGACGCTCGCCTCCAAATAAAAGGTACCCTGCACCAGGAAACCATGTAACCATGTCTGGTCGGCCGTAGATGTGGTATGCGGCTCGACTAGCGACACGCGCCTTGCTGAAATCAAAGAGGAACTCCTGGACAGTAAGTCCTGTGGTAGGGGCAACGTGGTGGAGGAGAAATGGCGCTACCGGGACCCGATCCAGTCTTGCGAACGTCATCGCAGCATCGATGCGCTCCTTGCCAGTCATGCGAGCCTTGGTGAGTCGGCCCGGAGAAGGGACAAGCAAAGGTACAACGGGTGCATCTTTAAGGACGCGGCTCAGTGCTGGCACCAGTAGCATAGGCTCTTTGGCATCCTTGCCGAGCAAGAGCCTGCTCAAAGAGGCCTTTCCGATGCGGCGATGCCACACTTTTACCGCAAAGAAAAGGAGCAGACCAAAAACGATACAAAATGCGACAACTAGCCACATCCGATGCTCTCCGATAGAGGGTTGAGAGATCCTTTGTGGACCTTTAGCAGAAACGCCACCCAAAAGCAAAAGCCTCTCTTCCACATTGTCAACGGCCGTATCCATCCTTGACTTAAACGGCTGTCTTGTATTATTAATAAAACAGAATTTATAAATTTCATTGCTTATGCGACTTACGTTAACTGCTCTTTCCCCACACTCATGTCCACAACGCCAAAAAAAAGAGGAGAATAAGGATGAGCATCTCAAAAAGGATCAGCTATGCGCTTTCTATCGTAGTACTGTTCGGCATGCTTGGTGCCTCTTCCTCTTCTGCCGATGTCCAATGGCTCCCACTTGGCGGTGTCACTACACCAGCTGGTTCTGAACCGTCTGTGGTAGAAACACCCCAAGGAAACGAGGCCCTCGGAATCGATGTGCACATCTTTGGAGTGCATTGGGAACAAGTAAACACCAAGGAAGGCACCTTTACGAGGATCGATCTTCCGGGAGCAGGCCATGCAACCGAGATCGGCAGGCCACGGCTTCCTGTCATAAGAAAGCTCATCGAGCTGCCATACGATGCAGAAGTAAAGCTTGAGATCATGAGTGCACAATCAGAGGACGTGCTCTTACCCACTGTGGGGATCTCATATCCCCTCATACCGACTCAGCCGCCGATTCCAAAGGTGCCAGGGGCTCATGAGAATGCGCCTTTTGCCTTTGATAGTTCATTTTATGCTATTGACAACTTTTCCCCTTCTGAACTTGTAGAACTGGGAGAGACCGCCTATATACGAGCCCATCGAGTAATCCAGATATCCATATATCCGATCCAGTACAACCCTGGACAAGCTACGATGAGGTGCTATAGCCGCTTGAACATCGTGGTGAAGTTCATTGGTGGCAATATAGGCAAGACCCAAGCTCTTACCAGTCGGTATAGCTCGCCTTCATTTGACACATTCCTTAAAGAGACGATCCTCAATTTTGGGCAATTCAGCCCTGCTCAGGGTACGAAAGCCACATCGAGCGAAGGGCTTCTCTTCATTGTGGCCGATGCCTACGAAGCCTCGATTCAATCGCTTGCTGATTGGAAGCGCGAAAAGGGCTTCAAGGTCGAAGTAGCCAATACGACGACCGCAGGATCGACCACCACACAGATAAAGAACTTCATTCAGTCCCGATACAATACATGGGTCAACCCTGCTCTCAGTTATGTAGTGCTCGTAGGCGATACCAACACGATCCCAAGCTTTTCAGGGACCACAGGATCGCACGTCTCAGATCTCTATTATGCGACCCTCAGCGGGACTGACTATTTGCCGGATGTATGGATGGGCAGAATGTCTGTGAGCACGAGTGCACAGACCCAGACCGTGGTAAGCAGGACCGTTGGCTATGAGCTGGCCAACTTGGCCAGCACTGCCTGGCTTAAGAAAGCAACGTTTATTGCAACATGCGATACAGGATTCTATCAGGTGGCAGAAGGCACGCACAACTATGTCATCTCTCAGTATATGAATCCTCATGGCTATACATCGGACAAGCTCTACTGCATTACCTACGGCGCAGGGACTGCTGACGTAAGGAATGCTGTGAACAATGGGAGGTCCCTTGTTACCTATTCAGGCCACGGCTCTGAGACAAGCTGGGGAGGCCCTTCGTTCACCATTTCCAACATCGAGAGCCTCACAAACGGGGACATGACACCTTTTGTGACGAGCCATGCATGTCTTACTGGTTCGATCCAGGTCTCTGAATGCTTTGGCGAGAAGTGGCTCCGCAAGGCAGCCATAGGATTTTGGGGTGCATCGAATAGCACCTATTGGGACGAGGACGATTATCTTGAGAAAGGGATGTACAAAGGGGTATTCGATCAGCACCTCTACACCCTTGGCCAAATGGTAAGATACGGTCTTGACTACGTATATGCAGTTTACGGGGGCGGTGGTAGATCCAAGTATTATTTCGAGATCTACCACCTGCTGGGAGACCCAACGCTCGAGCTATGGACAGCGCAACCCAGCTCCTTCAACGTGTATCACGATACACATGCTGTTGTTGGGGCTACTAGCTTTTTGGCGATTGTTCAATCCGGAGGGCTACCGCTACAGGGCGCACTGGTGTGCGTGGACAAGGCATCTGATGGTGTGCATGAAGTGGCACTAACCGATTCATCAGGAAGGGCACAATTCAGCTTGTCCCCTCCATTGTTGTCACCAGGTACGCTCAAGGTGACGGCGACCAAACACGATGCTGAACCCTATCAAGGCACTGTCACGGTGGTGCAACCTATAGGCCCATATCTGAGTTACTCGGGCCACACGTTTGAAGATCTCGGTGGTGGTGGTGGTGACGGATACGCCAGTCCAGGCGAACCTGTACTCATGCCGGTAATGCTCAAAAACTTTGGCACTGAAACCTGTCTCCACCCTGTTGTCCAACTTCATACAGAGAGCCCCTGGGTCGAGACAATCATTGATCCTACGGCAGATTACCCGGATATTGCGCCATCCTCGACCGAAGTCTCAGTTCCACCTCATGTTGCCTGGAAATCCTACTCAGCAACTCCAGATCGCACATTGATCCCATTCACTCTTGACTGGACATGCGAGGAAGACGGCAGTGGCTCCACTATGTTCTTCGTGGAGATCTGTGCAGATGCCGATGGAGACGGCTATACCTCCTGTGCAGGAGACTGTGACGACTGGAATGACGAGATCCATCCAGGCGCTACAGAGGTCTGCGATGGTCTAGACAACAACTGCGATGGATATAGAGACGAAGGCTTTGCCGACTATGACAACGATGGTGCCGCTTACTGTGTCGACTGCGACGATACTGATCCAGCAAGATACCCTGGAGCGCTAGAAGCCTGTGACGGTATCGACAATGATTGTGATGGCATTGTACCGGCCACTGAATCAGATGCAGACAATGACGGTTACCGGATCTGTGACGGCGATTGCAATGACACTGACCCGAACATCCACCCAGGCGCATCTGAGATCTGCAGCGACGGCAAGGACAACGATTGTGACGGTGCAGTAGATAGTGCAGATTCTGATTGCCAGACAGGGTGGTCGCTCGCTTCGTCAGCAACCCTTGGCGAGGGGGTCCAAGGGACAAAAGGAAGGATCAATGGTCACATGATCAATGCGATCTCGATCTTTGCCATTCCTGCCCTTGGCCTTTTTATGTGGTCAAGAATCGGCCGTCTGAGATCGCGTAGAACGAGCAAGAAATAAAGGGCTTCTGCCACGTACAACTTAAAAAAAGAGGATTACCATAATGAGATATGTATCGAGGAAACAGGTTCTTTACGTATTTGTATCTTTTGTCGCATTTGTCCTTAGCTGTGGAGGAGGGGACGGTCCTGACGGATCAGGAAATGGAAAGATCTGTTCAGAGGAGAGGTGCACGTTAGGAAACTGCAGGCTGGCATGCCTCGCTACGGGTCCTGACGATCCATGTTGCGAAGATCCTGCCTGTGTGAAGGATGAAATCTGTGTGGGGAGAACCTATACGTTTTCTGTAAGCGATGTGAGACAGGAGCCGTCATCGTGTCTTATTCCTCAACTGCTTCTGCCTGGCCTCATAGAGCTTCTAGCATCTACTTCCTACCCAGTGGTTATCCCCCACAGGACCGCGTTTCCAACTTCAATAGAGCTCGATGTCCCTCTCATAGGGCCACTATCAGTCGACGCCCGATTGGTGGGTGAGAGCCTTGTATTTGATCCTGTGGATCTCAATGGTATTGACCTCAGTGAGATAGACCCTGAACAACTCAACTGCATCGTGGGAGGAAAAGCTTCAGGAGAAACTACAGAGCTTGGCCTCGAAACCCTCGATGTGACAGTCCGGATTTCAGAGATCACAGTGGAAAAAGGCCCTGGGGATGGCGAGTGCGTCCTTGGACTCACCCAGCCCTCCTGTCAACTTACGATCGTCTCTACAGGGATGCATACCCCATAGCATGGCCGGCCTTGGGTACGTCAATAGAGACACGCGCTTCGCACAGGCACTCGACGAGGGCCAATGGTACAAGTAGTCGTTATTGGCGGAGGCATCTGCGGTCTGCAACTTGCTGCCCTTTTAGCTCGCGATGGGAACAAGGTCACGCTTCTTGAGGCACAAGAAGAAGTCGGCGGCAGGGTGCGAGTCATCGAGCACAATGGATTTCACCTGGATTTCGGCATCCACTTGATACGGTCTGGATGTCGCGGTCCACTAGCGAAGACTTTTAGAAGATTAGGCCGACCTCTACGCTGTAGATACGTACGAACCGCATATCTGGTAGATACTGACGGAACAACAACCCGCTTCCCAACCAGCCCTCTCGACCTTTTGCGACAACATAGGCTCCTCGATAGACAGGATATGATCAAGGCATTGCTACTCTTTCCCTATCTCCAGCGATCGCAGCTTGCATGTCACAAACGCACAAGTCTTAAGGACTGGTGTGCGGCACACAGTGTTTCAGGAAACCTCTATAAATACCTCTCCATGATGGCTGCAGCCACATTGGTAAGTTCCAGAATCGACAAAGTACCTACTGCATATATGTTCAAAAATCTACGGAGACTCATTAAGGCTGGCCTGCCGCCTGCATATCCTATTGGCGGCTGGCGGCACCTCCTTGGCGAACTTGTCTCGGCAATAGAGAAAAGCGGAAAGGTCTGTACCGCTTCCCGAGCACAGCACGTCCCAATTCAGGCTGGCCGGGCAATGGGTGCCGTGGTTAGGAACGAACTCATTCCTGCTGATATAGTCGTGTGCGCCCTGCCTGTGCAAAACCTTTTTTCAATCCTCTCTCCTTCGGACATACCTCCACGTTTCCATACCACATGCTCAACGCTCAGGCCCACAGCTGGCATATCGATCGATTATTGTTTGGACAGGAAGCTAAATAACGAGCGTGCGCTATGGTTCTTCTGGCAGCCTACAATGTTTACCCTATTCACATCCAATTTCGAACCTCGCTTGGCCCCTCATGGCAAGCAGATCTATACTGCGTTTAGTCCACTGGAACCTGAAGAAGTCTCTGACCGAAACACATGTAAGCTGCATCAGATGCGTATGGAGATGGCGCTTTCGAGACAGTGGCCAATGCTCGAAACATCCATAGTGCATAAGAGAGTATTATCGCTTACGATGGTTGACGGAGCTGAAGTGAGCGTACATCAACTTCCTGAAGAAAGGCCATGTGCTGCTGTCCCTGGCATCGAGAACCTTTTTCTTGTAGGAGATTCCATCTGTGCCCCAGGCGGTGGGGGTGACATTGGCCACGAATCAGTTCATATTACATATCGAGCTATACGAGACTACGTTGCGTCCAAGGGCAGGGTTGGTCGGACAGGCCCGGTGAACACCCTCTAGAGAGAAACATGCAGAAGAAAACCTACACATGAAAGGACATGCTATGGGTCTTGCACGATACCTAGCACCTGTGCTTGTTCCTGTTGTTGCAATTCCTGCGAGTCTCTTTGCAGGCGAACCAGCAGAACTGTTCAAGTCCAGAAAGGGCGATTTCTTGGAAATCCAGGGTGAATCTCTGGCATCCTTGGAGGGAAGTCCCCTGGATCGACTCGAAATGCTCGTGCTCAAAGGAGACGATTTGAGCCCTATTCCATTTCAAGTGGATGAAAGGGTGGAGATAGAAAAAGGACGCTTCGAGTGGGCATTGCCCAGCGGCCCCAAGGGGGGAAGGGTCAAGGGGGACGGGCTCCTCGGGCCGCATGATGAACTCGTCTTCATGGCCAATGATCTTGGAGAAAGAGCAGATCCAGCCAAGTTAAAGGACCTTCAGCCGCGAGCTGTTGAGATCGAGGTCACAGATCCACTCGACGGTACAAAAGGCTTTGCCTACCTCGCTCAAGCTCAAGGACATCCAAGGACGAGTTCAGCTGATTATGTCTCCTATGATGTAACACATGATTACATCGAGACCCCTGTGTATACCGTAGGCCACTCCAAGGTCTTCCCTATTGCCCACAACGAAAACGTCGTCAAAAAGGAGGCTGGAGGTGAGGGGGTGGACCTCATCGATATCTTTAAACAGCGCATCCTGGCGACTGCCTTCTTTGGACGTATCAAATTCGACAAGCGGGCCAAGGACTGGACTTCTGAGATCTCTGCATACAAGGATGGCCCAATACGGGTTATCCGGAAAAACGAAAATCACCTATTGCTCCCTGCTGGGCTGAAATCCCCAAGTCTTTATACCTACACGTTCTATTTGAGGGAGCTCTTCTGGTTTCCTGCTGAAGTGAATGTGCCATTCAAACTGGCAACTGTGATCACCTCGTTGGAGATATTTGCGGCAACGGAATTTTGCAAGAACGCAATAGGTATGGAATTTACCAGCAATTCTGTACGTGAAGCAGTACTAATCGATGGAATAACATCGCCTCAGGAAAAGGCCCTTCACCGCACGGTCAACCAGGAATGGCAGCTCGTCAAGGGACCACAGGGCACATGGATGAATCGAATTGTTATTGGGCCTGGCCTGGAGCCTGTCTACCGGTGGCTTTATTACGAGGATGACTCCTCGGTAGAAGATCCTCCTGAAGAGGAAAAGGGCGTCTTTGGAAAGATCGGCCTGGCCTTAAGCAACCTGGAAAACCTAAAGGGAGGCCACTACACCTTCCGGAGTTATATTCACTTCCCTGAGCATTTCAAGGAAGGCGACGAAAAAAAGATCCTCGATCTGCTCGATGCGCCCCTGCAGGTGCTCGTGCATCCCCTTTGAAGCTGACTCATTCGATGAACCGTGGAAAGGTGCCATCCTGGCCTATACCACGCCTCAAAGATGTGCATCTCAGATCTCATAGGTGTCCAAGATCGATGATGCACATCCTCTACGTTAGTACTCCCCTTTTTATCAATTCATCGACCTCATCATCCGTATAGCCTAGAATCCCGGGAAGGACCTCCCTGGTATGTTCACCCAGCAAAGGTGCAGCAGAACGCATCTGAAGAGGTGTTTCAGAGAAGACGATAGGGCCTCTGTGATAACGAGTTGGTCCCATTTCAGGATGATCGAGGATATGCCAGAAGCCCCTTGCCTCCAAGTGCTCGTCATGAACAACCCCTCTGGCATCGTTCACAGGTCCTGCACTTACTCCCTCATGCATGAGTCTCTTTGCTAAGCGCGCTGCACCATTGGTCAATCGATCTGGCGGCTCATGACCTATCCCCAAAGGTACCCCTCTTGACTGAAGATGCATGCGTTGTAGCCATGCTTCCACATGGGCATTCAGTTCGTCTTCGTGTTCCTTACGGCCGGCCAGCGTTGCGAATTTCCTATCCTCGGCCCAGGAAGGATGTCCCATGACACGCTTGAGTGCCGACCATTGCTCATCAGAAGAGACTGCAATGGCAATCCATGTGGGATGGCAGGGAGCTTCTTCCGCTACAGCGTTGCCTTTGTCTTGCCAGTTATCGTCTGTAGCATAGACCCCGTGGGGTGCCGCATGAGGATCGCTAACTCCCAATGGCCCTGCTATCTCACCATTTGACGTCCAGACCATGACATCAGAGGGCTTCATGCAGAGTGCGGCCTCGAGTTGGGAAAGCTCGATCGTCTGTCCGATTCCTGTAACCTCCCGGATCATCAAAGCCACGAGAATAGCAAACAGGGCATGGGCTGGTGCCATCACATGGTCAGTATAGTGAGTCCCTGTGCCAAATGGCTTTTTTCCCGGAAGGCCGCACTGATGCGTGAGCCCACACAGCGCATTGAGATTGACGCCAAACCCCATATAATGGCTGTGCGGTCCTGTCGATCCCTGTAAATTCATTTCAACGTATATCAACCTCGGGTTGATTGCATGGACGTCGTTCCATCCCAATCCCCATCTATTCATCTGCCCGACGCGGAAGTTGTTGATAAGGATATCGCTTCCAACAATGAGGTCTCGAGCGATCGCGCGGGATTCAGGCCGATTCATGTTGAGGGCAATACTGCGCTTGTTGGCATTGCGGCTAGCAAAATAGCCACTGCGTTCCAGTCCTTGAGGTTTTCCGTTCTTGAAGGGTCCGGTACGCCGGAGCACGTCAGGTCGTGTAGTGCTCTCGACTTTAATTACCTCTGCACCAAGTTGGGCTAGTAAGCTCGTGGCAAGGGGTCCAGCTCCAACCCACGTGAAATCGAGCACCCTTATACCATAAAGGATCTTGCACGCTGCATCAGACATGACGGACCAGTTTCTACTTAAGAAGCACCACCCTCAGGCAGTTGTTTGGTCTTGCTGATCTGGTGATCTATTGGTTTTGGTAGCGAGCATTCTACCTCACAGACGTGCTCACATACGTGAACCAACAATCGTCACCCCGTCGCATACCAGTTCTTCCACTTCACGGCGACTGTAGCCTATCTCTTCAAGGACTTCTGCCGAATGCTGACCAAAGGTCGGTGCAGGCCGACCGATATGCCAGCGAAGAGTTCCGAACCTAAACGGTGGCCCCGGAAAGGTAATCTCTGCACCCAGGCCAACATGCCATAGCTTATCCCAAAAATGGCGGTGTGCCAGCTGCGGATTTTCCAAAAGATCTTTCCCATTGCACACAGGTGTTATAGCAACTTTGAAGGACTGGCCTGTATGGTACAGGTACATCTTGTCATGCATTCGGGCATAGGGTTCAAAGATACAAGAAAACTGATCCCGGCCCTGTGGCGAAGATCTGTAGGAGGGATCGAGCCATTTCTCGTCTTCAAATGCCTCGCACCCTTCAACTGCCTCGCTTTTCATCCATTTGACAAATGCCTGCCACATGGACTTGTTGTTCCCCATGACCGCGACAAGTGCAACATAACCGTCCTTACACGGGTGAATACTACCGTTGGCTGCTTCGAGGCCCCTTCCTCTTCGTATCCTACCCTCAAGGTCGTAGACCTCGACCGCCTTTTCCAATGCAGTGACTGAAGCCTCCATGCAGCAGACATCCACAAATTGTCCTTTGCCGGTCCTCCTCGCATGGAACAGTGCCGCAGCACTCCCTACTGCAGCATACGCTTCTGCCATACGATACGTCTGGTCGTCACACGTCCGGACAGGTTTGGCATCGCCGATCCCTGCCAAAAATAAAAAGCCTGACCATGCAGAACACGTCAAATCCGAACCAGGCCAGTCCTTGTACGGACCCCATGACCCGAATGGCGTTATCGCTGTATGGACCAATCTCGGATTTGACCTACAAAGTGCCTCGTAACCAACCCCTCGTGCATCCAAGTATCCTGGTGCAGTGCTTTCGAGCAACAGGTCTGCACCTGAACACAGCATGAGAAAGATCTCCCTACCCTTTGGCTTATCCAGATCAAGAACAATACCTCTCTTTCCGGCATTGTAGTAAAGAAACGGAAGCGATCGCTCTGGACCAGGAATGTTATGCAGGAAGGGGCCTCGTTGTCGGAGTGGATCTCCACGGATGGGTTCCAGATGAACGACATCAGCGCCTAGACCCGCATAAAGTCTTCCAGCGTACGGCCCAAGCTCACCTGTGAAGTCAATTACACGGAGCCCTTGAAAAAGGTTGCCGTGCCCCTGCTCGTCCACCAATCGATGTACGCTGCTCTCCCTTACGTTCATGTGACAAGGTCTGCCTCTTCATCGGCTTTCTGCAACAGGAACAACGGAGGAAATATCGGCCAACTCGCCTTTTGTCTCTTGGCGCCACCTGAGGCATACCTTCAGCCCCTGTTCAACCTGATCGGGCATCACCCCTTCGAGCGGAAGGAAAACCGTGGAGTCAGCACCTTCAAACCGAACTGCACCGATGATCCGAGGTTCCGGGAGATCCACAAAGTTTCCATTCCCATCCAAAGCAACATACGCAGTAGTGTAGCTCAGCAGGGTGCCTGTGCCAGACAACGGTACGAGATCACCCTCTCTCAATATGGCGTGGCATTTGCCACATCGCGAGCGAGGCGGTACGTACGTGTAGTGGCACGAAGGACACCGACCTCCAAGGAACTCCTTGCGAGCCAGTGCCTTGATGAACCGTTCCATGAGAAATCCGACTGACCAATTGAACCCTGCAACCACCGGTAATGTCTGGACTTCTGCTACTCCGAGTTTCTTTTCCATAGCTACTGCCCCTTTTCATACCATTGAGGGATTTTGTATCGCTGCATACACGCAGCCTCAGATCTCAATGGGTTCCACCCCCTCAAGATCGCTTAACGCTCCCCGAGGCTCCTTTGCCCAAACAGCTCTGACCCGCATACCGATAAACACGTTATTGGGATCGGCACCGATGAGGAGTGTATTGACATTTGAATCAGAGCCATCGAAGCGAACGAACACAGGTACCAGGATCTCGCCTTCCTTCAGCACGCCAGTCTCGACTGGGTCAGTACCAAGCACCTTGAGCTTGCCCCTCTGGATGGGCGGGCTGATAATAAAGCACGTGATGGTACCCTTGTCACTTACTACCCTTCTGCCCTCCATTCTTCTATGGCACCTTCCACATAGATTTCTAGGAGGCAGGATCACCTTGCCACATCCATAGCACAAGGAGGCAATAAGCTTCTTCTCCTTGAGCCCTTGGACATACTCTTCCATGAGTCTAGAGGCCTTATATCTATAGGCACCTAAATTCCATTGCCCATCAACACACATTGTCTCAGGTCGTTCGTCCTTTATGTAACCCATCGTTCTATCTCCTCTGACTCGGGGTGTCACCCAAAAGTGTAACCGTAATGAAGTTCGTTACCCCTCCCCAGCCGTGAGCCAATGCATTCCTTACCTTTTTGGGCACCTGATGCTCTTCAGCCTTTCCCATTACCTGTAAAGCAGCCTCCAAGATCCTCTGGAGTGCCGATGAACCTATCGCATTGGTTGCATTCACTCCACCTGAAGGATCAAGTGGCATCCTACCCCCAATATCCGTTTCACCCCTTTCCAAAGCCTGCCAGGCAGTACCGTCATCGAACAACCCCAACCGTTCGGCGAAGATAAGCTCTTGGCTGGGAAAGGGCTGATAGATCTCAGCCACATCGATTTCCTTTTGAGGGTCTCGTATGCCAGCCATCTCGTACACCTTCATTGCAGAGACCCTGCAGCCCATTTGCTCAGAAGGATCGAGCACACCTACACCTCCGAAGCTTTCGCTTTGCAACTGGTTTTCCTCGTCCGTGTACGATGCCACACCCTTGAACCAGGCTGGCTGCTTGGCCTTTTTCAGTGCGATCTCTTCGCAGGCAACGACAATGGCTGAAGCACCGTCACTGGCCGGACAAATGTGGCCGTACCTGAATGGATATGCGATAAGTTCAGTCTTGGCAATATCTTCTGGGGTGCAATTGGGCCACTGAAGGTGGGCGTACTTGTTCTTTGCAGCGTTACGTCTGTTTTTTGCAGCGACCATATCAAAATGCTCGATCCTGCATCCTGACCGGTGCATGTAGAATCGCGCTTGATACACTGCGACACCAGCAGCAGCACCAACAGCCGAGGTTGCAAGGAGGTTCCGTAAGCTGAGTCCGTGACCAAAGGCATGGCAGAAATTTGCAAACCCCACATGAGTGAGTCCCATTGTCGCACCAGGCTCCTTACTGTCTGAGTGCTTTTCCCAGGCTACCGCTACTGCAATGTCGTAGAGGCCTGATGCCACTGCGTAGTACGCAGCTTGACCAACTGAACCGCCTGTGGTGCCTCCGGTGGCAATACGAAGTGTCGGTTTTCCTGGAGCACCGATCCAATCCCCTAACCACTGCTCAGGTTGAGCCACACCACCGAACCCCTGCATGTTCCCCACTACGATGGCATCAACCTCCTTGAGATCAGTCTGAGCATCTTCGAGTGCATTAAAAAAAGCCTCAGCGACCATTTCAGCCAAATTGACATCCCTTCGCCTACTTGAGTGCTTGGTCTGACCGCACCCTATTATTGCGACATTCCTTTTCACCATCGGTTACCCTCCCAGTATGAAAACTACGTTCTTTTGGGCACACATTCCAAACTGGCCATGGGCAAGTGCCTTGTGTACCTCGGGGATCTGGTATCGGCCTGCCTCACCTCTTGTCTGCTTAACTGCTTCTACGACCCGTATAAGGCCTGTAGCACACACAGGATCGGCACCAAGCGCCCCGCCGCTTGGGTTTACAGGAAGCTCGCCACCTAGCTCAGTCATTCCTTCTTCGATGAGCACCTTTGCCTTATCCTGCCGGCAAAGGCCGAGGGCTTCGTACGACATAAGCTCCTCGTGTGCAAAACGCTCGGTTATTTCTACCACATCGAGTTCGACATACGGGTCCTTTATCCCGGCCATCTCGTAGGCCCTTTGTGCAGCGATCCTGAGGGAATCCAGGCGGTCGAGTGGCCTGTCCCTTAGATATCCGTCATGACAGCAGCCAACACCTTCAATCCAGACTGGTCTGTCCGTGAACTCGTAGGCACGCTCCTCCGAGGCCAGCACCACTGCACACGCCCCATCGCTTCTTGGTGACATGAGAAGCTCTCGTATGGGGTCGTAATACAATTTTGAATCCATGATCTCTTCTACGGTCACATCTGCCATCTTCCTGTGAGCGTACGGGTTGCGGGCAGCATTGCGCAAGTTCTTGTACCCTACCAATGCGAGATGTTCTTCAGAGGCACCGGATCTACTCAAGTACATTCGCGCCTGTATCGCCGAGACAGCTATATCATTGAGGATACCGATTTGCCTGTCGAATATGGGATCGAGGGTGTAGAAAGAGACCTGATGAGGGTTTATGGTAGCTGTCTGGGTATGAGCAGACACCAGCGCGATATCATGGGTTCCAGCACGTAGTCTCATGTATGCGTAGTACAGTGCAAAGGCCCCGTCTTCTTCCACCTTTGATTCATCCTTAAGAAACGCACCATTTGCCATACTCAAAAATACGTTGGAGATTGTCCTGCCATCGAGAAAATCGGTCGAGGCACTTATCACAGTATCTAGCTGCTCACGCCGTATGCCAGCATTGTCCAAGGCCTCTCTTACGACCTCAAAGACCATGTCCTCTCTTGTTTGCTGAATGTTTTCCTGATGGTAGGACTGGGCATAGCCGATAATTCCGATTCTTCTGGCCATTACGCGCCCTCCTTTTCTGGGAAATAACCGTCATGGATGCCACTTGCTCAAGAGATCCAGGAATGCCTGACCGCAGATATGGCATGCACCACATGCCAGCTCGGCCGCCAATCGCCATGGTTTGGAACATACCACCAGAGTAGCTTCATCGCAACTAAGGCAGTGATTCAACGCGCCAAATGTGCTTCGAGACCCTTAAGCGTTTGACACATCTGTGTGCTAAAAATTTTTCTTTTTTTACCCTGGCAACCCTTGCCAAAGACCTTACTCGGGCTTATACTATTGCAATCCTCTGAACGCCCAAGAAGGAAAACCATTGTGCCTCAAGCGGTTAAACCTGTGGATTTGAAGGAGCGTGATAATTTTAATGAGCCTTTGTTCGCTGTTGTTAGGTCCGATTGCGCAAAGGACTTTTTCCTCAAGCGCCACGCTCCATAAGTGTACCAAACCCACGGATCAAGAATCCTTTATTACCTCTTTCCAAGCCATGCGTAAAACGATAATGAAATCCATACTACCACGAGCACTACCTGCGCCAGCAGCTAGAACCATATGCGTGGTCTGTCTTATCTTGGCAGCTACTGCCAGCCTCGGAGTAGCCGAGTACACATTCAACCCTGTCGTGTGTCGCTACGGGTACCGCTTTCCCGAACACACAGTTATCGGGATGAATAAGACCCACACGATACGACCCAAAGACACCTTGCTGGACATAGCGAGATACTATGAGCTCGGCTTCAATGAGCTGCAGATTGTATATCGGACCATGGATCCGTGGATTCCGCCAAAGGACCAAACCATCGTTATTCCAACTGAGTGGGTACTACCCCCCACGAAGAACGAACAGATCGTTATAAACATCCCTGAACTTCGCCTCTACTTTTTCGACAAGAAAACGAAAACCGTCGAGACGTACCCAATCGGCATAGGCGATGAGGGATGGGAAACACCTGTAGGCACATTTACGATCACGTCCAAGCGAATACAACCAACCTGGTATGTACCCAAATCCCTCCAACCTGAATATGGTACCAAGGTAATGCCACCCGGTCCGGAGAACCCCTTGGGCGAATACGCCATGAATTTGTCTGGGGGTGCCTATACCATTCATGGAACCAATATACCGTGGGGAGTTGGAAGGTTGACGAGCCACGGGTGCATTAGAATGTACCCTGAGCACATCAGACTTTTGTTTCCTCAGGTGAAGCTCGGTGCACGGGTCGAGATCATTTACGAACCTGTAAAACTCGGCAAACGAGACGGACACATTTACGTAGAAGCCAATCCTGATGTATACAAGAAAATCCCTGACTACCTCAGGTATGCAATGGAGAAACTACGGGCGTATCCATGGGCCGACAAGGTAGATCAGGAGAAATTCATGAAAGCGGTTCTGATCCAAAATGGGATTCCGGTCGATGTTACATTAACACAACCAGAAACAGTGGCAGCAGGGCTTACGAGCCAGGACAACTGAGGCAAGATCATTCCTCTATCCACTGTGTGTGAGAGCAACAGTACTCCGTTACCTGATACAACGATTGATGTGCGTGAGTTCTGAACAGCAGGTGTAACGAATTCTCAGACATCGTCAACTGGCCTTTGGACTGATAACGGAGCTGGTCGAGTGCAGGTTGGCGCACCGACCCTTGACATGGGAAAGGAGGTGAGATGGGCAAAGGAACGGTACACGCTTTGAAAGTGATTGACAAAAGATTGCCAGTACGGTAGTAAACATGAAAACGAACCATCATGAAAGGAGGAATTTCACATGAAAAAGGTGCTCGTCTCCTTACTCGTCGTGACCATGATCTTTGCAGTTGCCGTTGGTTGCGCCAAGAGACAAGAGGTAAAAGAGTGCAAGGATCTCTGCCAGCAGGCTCAAGACAGGGCCGCATCTGCTGTTGACCAGTGCAAGTCTGCTGCAGCAGGCTGTGAGGCTGCTGTACAAAGGGCCGAGTCTGCAGCACAGCGCGCAGAGGCGGCAGCAGATAGAGCAGAGAGCGCTGCTAGCAAGGCTGAGTCCATATTCATGAAGAGACTAAAGAAGTAGCGCGATTCTTTGGCAACTGTAGACGCAGTCAATTACAAGCCGGCATTCCCTCAGTGCAGTAGGGAATGCCGGCTTTTCATTACAGTGAACTTTCGCTAACGTGGTGCTTGAAATCTGTGTACCGGATTGATTATATTTGGATCCCTCAAAAGGAAATCTCTACTGTCCCTACTCCGTATGCGTTACGGTT